>OJMM01000526.1_pt1 | contig 25616 bp, 32 predicted proteins | sample 1597231 | NCBI WGS metagenome assembly OJMM01 (sample SAMEA2452128, study PRJEB22498) | human gut metagenome | reverse complement strand
ACAAATAGAGCCAAACTAGAGCCATTTGATAAAACAAATGCCGGAAACCCGCATATATACAGGCTTTCGGCATTTTAGTCCGTTATTCAAACTCGGCAAGTTGTTGTTTTGTATTAAACTATTTTGTTTAATTTTCATTAAAAATCTGCCGATATTTTACTTCATTTGCACATTTTATTTTTGCTTGCTGATTTTCTGTTGCCAAAGTGTTGCCAATTTCATTATAATAGATGAAAATTATATCTACAATACTAACATCATTAATTTCCACAGCTATGCGCAGCACAGCACAAGTGACGTTTACAACTCTTTGTCAATAGAATAAACTAAAAATTATAACGAACACATTATATTCTTGGCAAATAAAATTTTCTCTTTCAATCCATTGGCGGTATATTCGGATAACATCTTTGAGCATTTGCATGTGCCAACGCAGTTCCCACAGCAGTCATCTCAAAAGATACCGGAATACTATCCCACCACTCTTGCAAAATCCTTAAAGATTTTCTATTTCTCAATTGGCACATAAAAGAATTTACTACTTGTTGTTTCATTTCTTCCGAATTATCATATAATTTCACTATTTTCCTTAAACATTGCTTTTGTTCGTCTGAAGCTATTATTTCTTTTCTTGATATCGCTCCCTCTTCTGATTCATATTCTAATGTAAGTGATAGTGTTTCAATTGTATCCAACGTAACAATAGGCAATCTAACATAATCATTTAGCAATTCATGATTTATCAAAATTGAAGCCGGAAACTTTATAGAGTCAAGTAAAGCTATGGCTTTGTCATAATTTTCCGATTTTTTTCTTATTCCAACACATAAATATCCGTCAAGACGCTCTGTATAAACCTGATTCAATTTTTTGAGTCGCCCAAACGTATTTATTCTCACAGCATTCAATATATCCAAATGCTCTATCCATTCTGTTCCTTCAGGAAGATTTAAATATTCTAATTTTTCAAAAATATCCTGTAAAGCGTCCAATCCTCCATTAATTGTTCCTATAATTGGTAATAATTTTCCAACTACATGTACAATCGTTATTGCACACAATGCATCATCATCAATTTGGTCAACAATTTCAACAGCTCTTTTAAGTCCGACCCTTGTTTTCCTTAATTCCCCCTTTTTTATTCTATGAATCAATAATTCCGACAACAAATCATAGTCTGCCTCTCTTTCTGTAGATGCCGCCGTTTTATGTGCTTCTGTCAACAAAAGTTGAAATGAGGGATCGGAAAATTTTTCTAATGCTCCATCTATTTTAGTAATTTTAGACATCAGTGATTCCTCAAACATTGCAATCCTTTGATTTGCACATTCATATGCGTCGTGTGAAAAATCTCTCCTTGCAACAGCATACATTTCTCTAACAATCTCTCTTGCTCGTTTTTCATCTATACCATTAACATTTGTAATATTTATTGTGTTTGCTTGAATCTGTTGTGAATTATTTCCTGCCGCCTGTTTTTTTCTATCTCCCATCATTATTAATACCTCCAATCTGACTTTGGATAGTATTTTTACCACCTTTTTGTTTTTGACTAATTTTCAGATGAGAAATTTTATTTGAGTTCTCTTTATTATCATCACATTCCTCTTCCGATACTTGTCCAATCTGTTTTTGTTGTGAATCATTTCCTGCTTCTTGCTTTTGAACTAAACTATTGCGTCGAATCCCTATCCTGTATCCAACAGTTCCACCCGCACCAGTTCCTACTATTAGTCCAATCAAAGCACTAATCAACTCTGTCCCTATACCATCAAAAAACCAATTCATAAACCCTATCCTCCCTGTCCTACAAAATAACTCTTGAAAACCGATTTTTACATCAAACCATCTGGCGGGTTAATCAATAACCTTGCCATATTCTTTACACGATTTACATAATATGTAAAATAAGTTACATGCGTCTTTCTTTCTCTTCTTTGCAAATAAACATTAGGTTCAACGAAATTATTGTCATTACCACCAAAACAGTATCTAATCAATTTAAGTTTTGCCTCTCCACTTTCATGAGCTATATAATTTCTTAATACTCTTATTTGATTAAATGCCTCTTTATTTTCTGAATCAAGAAAAATAATCTGAAAGGGATCATTAACAAATATATGTTTTGATAACTTTTCAATTTGTGAAATGTACTCTACGTATTTTTTATTTCCTTCTCTTAAAAAAGCCGTCAATTGTCCTTCATCACAAAACTGCAACTTTAATTCAGGATGATACCCGCTTTCAGAAGATTCACCTATGGCATATGACACAAAAAGTTCTGCCAAAAATTTTTCAAATTGAATCCATATTTTTAACAGGGCAATATCATACCTATTATTACCCTGTTCTCTTGCCCATTCGCTCCACCAATCAATTATTTCATCTATACTATTCGTGGTAATCTCTACTCTCTTCCTATTTCTCTATTCAAAAATCTTATTCGGCTATATCTTTCTGCTTTACTTGTTGTCCTTGATTTATGGTTCTTTGCAAATTCATTATACTCTGCATACAAACCATATACATTATCTTTATCATCTATATTCGTATTGTAGTCTAAAATAAATGCAGTTATTCTTTTTTCTAATTTCAATAAATTATTTTCAATCGCTTTGGACGAAAAATCTGGATTCCTTTTCAAATCACACTCTGGAATTCCATACATTTGATTCACCAAAACTGCATATAATGTAAAAAAATAATTCTTATTAACAAAACATCCCGCATTTCCATTTAAATATTCATATATTATCTGAATCACCTTCATAACATTTGTAATTTTCATTTCTACCTCCTCTCCTTGAAAAAAGGATTTATCATATTCCCTATATACATTATCAATGCTCTTAGGTGTTTCCCCAACAATTCCCTTTAACATAACAATAATCATTGATGATATCAATTCACAGTCTCTCATCCTTGAACAATCATTGTCTGAAAATAACTTTTGTTTCAAGAAAAAATCTCTATATTCGGATGCCAAACTATATACCAGCACCTTAAACTCTCCCCAATACTTCGAATTTCTTATTTCTTGATGATTCAATACCATATTATTTGAATTAAGTCTTGCAAACATATCATATACTACACTCTCATCTTTTTCTGTAACAACTTCTGCCAAAACTTCATATTCTAATATCGATTCTTTAACTTCATCATCTAAATCCGAATACTTGCAACCACCATATACTTTATTATGCGATTTTTTTATAGCGAAATTTTCAGAAACAACATACTCTAAAATAGCCCTTACTCTTTGCTGCCCATCTATTATTTCTCTATATGTCGTCTTTGTATTAATGTCTACTTTTTGTCTTAAAAAAATAGGTGGAATAGGCAACCCCCTTACAATAGTATCAATCAGGTAAGCTTTTGCCTTTTCATTCCATACATTATTTCTCTGATATTTAGGTGATAACTCTAATTCATTTTTTTCGTTCCACTGTACTATATCACTAATTGTAATTACTTTTGCAGCTGTTTTCTTCATAATTATACACTCCTAATAACCAACTATTTAATATTGTTACCTTGTTTTGTTTTATAATAGTACTAAAACTATTAATGTTATGCTGACGAATCTTTCTAGCTTCCCTGTTTGTAACTTTCTTATCATAAACTATTTCAAGTCTATTTTTCAGCTCATCCTTAGATAATATACTTGGCATAATCTCTCCCTTCATCATTATATCAATCTATCAGTCTTCTGCTTCAAATATCTTACTCAACTGTTTCTCCATAATCCCTATCATATCTACTACCAATGCATTTCCCATACAGAAATAACGCATTTTTTCCGGCATTTCAACAATTTCTCCATCAACAAGACATTCCTTGGTCCAATCATCAGGAAATCCCTGTATCCGTTCCGCCTCAATCGGTGTTAATAAACGGATCCTACCAGTAACCAGATCTTTTACAATATGGGTACTACGATTAAAACTACTTTCGCTGGTCAACATTGTTCGTGCCGGTTTATCCCATTCATCCAACATACTGATTGGTCCTTCTGAAAATACGTATTGGTGACCATTTGCAGAAGTACGTAATCTTTTCTTTCCACCTTTTAGATACTGCCATGTTTTTCTGCTTTCTGCTGGCAGATCATTTTCGGATTCATCACTATACTTCACTTCTGGATCAGTATAATATAAACGCTCATCCGAAATGTAATAATGTTCAGCTACTGGCATTGTCGTGTTATCCTGCATAATGTCTCGTAACACTCTTGATCTTACCATCACTGGTGCCGTTTTACATGTATAAACTACTGAATCTATCATACAACCACTGTTTTCGAAAGCAAATTGAAATTTCTCAGAAACTTCAAATATATCTTTTTCAAGATAAGTAGTATCTATGTTTTTCTCTTCTATCTTATTTACCGGAAATCCTTTAGCAAAAAATCCATCCTGCTGTATCAATCTCATTGCTGCCGGAATATTTGCTTCTCTATTTTCCTTATCGTATTGAATCTTCTGGCAAATATTTTTTGCATATTTCGTTTCATTCTTATATGCAAAAATAAATGTTCTTCTACGGCGCTGTACAGCTCCATATTCTGCAGCATTGATCACACGCCACTCAACGCTATATCCCTCTTCTTGCAAGCACGCAAGAATGATACCAAAATCACGTCCTCTTTGTTTCGAAGGAGATTTAAGTAATCGATCAACATTTTCAAGAAGAACAAATGCCGGCTTCTTAACCTGGATCACTTCTCGTATCGACCACCAAAGAACGCCTTTCTTTCCTTCGATCCCTTTCTCACCACTTAGCCCCCTTGCAACAGAATAATCCTGGCAAGGAAAACCACCCACTAAAAGATTATGATCAGGAATATTGATTTTATTTACCTGCGCAATATCCATATTAGTTGTGTCTTCACCTGTCAGATCCAAAGCTTGTCCAAATCTATTCAAATAACAATCATGTGCCCACTGCTTTGCCTTTCCAGGTTCCCATTGACTAAACCAAACGGTATCCCATTTTTCCTTTTTATCTGTATCGCTTATTTTTTTTATTGAGTTTAATCCACAGCGAAACCCACCTACTCCTGCAAATAACTCGCATACTGTTTTTTTCATAGTTGCCTCTTTCTATTTGGTATTTTTCTATAATAAAAGATTATAGCATTTTTATCCCCATTGATCAACACCTAATTTAAACATTTTAATTGCTATAAAACGTAACTATTATTGATCCAAAAGCTTTGTGTTGTCATATACTCGCCATTCGGAAGCTCATTGGCATCCCTTTCCACATTGCCAATAAGTGTACCGTCATGCAATCTATATGCACTTTTCTGGGCATGTGGTCGTATATGAATGATAGGATTATCCGTTTTCTTAGGCAGATTATTTTTAACAACAATTCCCTTCGCGGTCTCTTCTTTGCTGAATTTAACCCCATATTTGATCACTCTTTGTATCTGCTCCCACCCATCTCTTACTGTATATCTCAGGTCATGAGCAGGCATGTTCCATAGCTGGGAATCTAAAACCCTATATACATCTCCATCTCTTTTCCACACCACAAAAAAGAAACGGGTTTCATCAAAATAGCGGTATATCTCTGAGTCCTCAAAATTTTCTTTCACGAATTTTCTAAAAAGAAATGGCGGAAAGGACAGGCTTTCTTTCATTCGCCCATTCTGTTCTACCCGTATAGACTTAACTACAATATTCGCCTTTTCAAATTCCTCTGCTTGGTTAGATCTAATTCCCAACATTTTGTAGGTAAGATCAACCCACTGTGCTTTGTTATTATTGTATTTTCTTCCAAATTTTTCGCACAAATCTTTATCACTCGTACCCGTATATCGTGCAATCTGTCGCTCAATACACAGTTCAAAAGAAGTAGTTTCTAATAACTGTTCATCGCTGACAATACTTTCTGCGTCTGTCTCTTTCCCAGCTATATAATGATTGAGCACATATGTCATGTATGAGTTTTTAAAACAAAATGCTCTTTTTCTCGCAGGGACATCTTTATTATAATACTGAGGCACTGTACTTTTTGCAGCTGTTGCCCCCTTTGTGCATGCCCCTAGATACATGGTATCACTTTCTGATAGTTCGTGTGCTCGTCCCGAAATAATCTTTTGTTTGATCTTCTCATAATCCTGTCTGATGATAATCAAATCTGTTTCCGGTGGTTGAAACAGCTTAACATAACCTATTTCATAGAGAAGATTGTTTTTCAATGACTTGTTTCTCCAATAATATACTAATAGGGTCATGCGTATTTTATTCCATAAATGTGATTGATAAAAATCCTGTTCAAATGGAGCATCATACCCTATCATGGTAATAACTAAACGCTCACCCGCACGAAGCTCTCCTTTTTTAGTATATTCATATGGCGTAGCTTTTAATTCAACACCCGCCTCTGCAAAATCGGCTTCTTGATCACTATTGGCTTTATATCCAAAATACAGCTCCTCAAGCAGATTACCTAATCCACCTTTTCTAGCTATGTTTCCATAAAACTTTACTCGTTCCGCCTGCGCAGTCTTATTCGCTTCAGCATATTCTATAACATCATAAAATGTTTTTCCAATCAATCTCTTGGCATATGCTTCAATGGATTTTGGATTTCGCTTATCATACAAAACATCTACATCCATACTTACCGCCTCCTATCATTCTATACCTGTATCATCAGTTTCTAACATTGTTTCAAATATCTTTTCCTCAATCACTTGCACACACTCATCTGTGTGTTTCATGATGTCTTTTCCCCAAAAGTGCAATACAGCCCATCCCTGAAACAATAACTCTTTATCTTTCTCCTCGTCTCGTTCCATGTTTCGCTGTATTTTCTTAATCCAATAATCCGGATTTTTTCCTTTTTCCAATTTTTGTTTTAGGACATTCCAGTCCTTTCCGTGAAAAAATTCCGAATCGCAAAATATAGCTATTTTATACTTAGTGATTGCTATATCAGGCCTACCCGGAAGATTTTTACAATTCTTACGATATCGAATTCCTCTACTCCACAGTGCAGACCTTAGTCTCAACTCAATGCTTGTATCTTTTCCACGAATCTTACTCATATTAATATGACTTTTTTCCGAAACATCACCGTGAAATCTCGGTTCTCTTGGTTTTTCGCCCATTCTATCAACTCCATATGCATTATTTTATTTAACACAAGCACCTTTAGCAAAATAGCAAAAATCCAAAGACAAATCTATCTAAATCGTTCGTAAGACCACTTGATCGATATGTCTCTGAATCAATACTTAGTATTTAAACATTATACCCCAGCTATAAGCAGTTACGCAATGCATATTTCGGCTATAAACAGAATCTATAAGTACAACTTTCTCTCCACCTCCCCTTCCACATTCGCCTTAATCCCATTCCATCGTCTCACCCATTCCATCTGATCCTCCGATTTCAGCCGTTCATCCACGCCCGCCTTCTCCATGATCCGTTTCAACGCCAGCTCCACTTCCCGGTGACACTCCTCGTCCACCTCATGCAGATACCGGTTCCATGTTCCATCCTGCAGCATCATCCGATATTCATGTGCTTTGTGTTCCCACATATATTCCGCACGGATCAAACCATACTTTCCGATCAGATAATCTGTTTCCTGCTCAAATGTCAGATCAGGATAATAACAGCCATCCTCTGCCAAGTGATAAATCAATCCGTTTTCCTCTATCACTTCCGGCAACACTTGCTCCTCTAAATCTCCTGTAAAAACTTCTTCCATCTGTCTCATATCCTGTAATTCTTCTCTGATCATAATCCCTTCATCCTTTCTTCATAACAAGCAAGAGGAAGATATCTCTCCCTTATCCACTTATCTCAATCATCTAAACTAAATGCCTTTTATCGTCTGTGTAAATTTTCTTCTCCTTTACCCGGCAGCATATCGGCGATCCTCTCCTTAAAGGCATCCCACAGATTCCTGCCGTTAATCTTTAACTCTCGCATAAATCCTTCGACTTTACCTAGAATCTGCCGAAGCATATTGTTTTCACTTTGAAGCTTCTGATTTTCGTACTCCAACTTCTCTTTTTCATACCGTGTTTTCACTATCTCATCAAAAAATTCTGCCTGCCGGTCTGTCACCGCCACACTACTATATTTATAATACAAGTCCTCTGCCGTTTTCAGATGAGAAGTAACTTGTCGTTTGACTTCCTCCGTTTCTTCTATTACACGATCACGCTCCGCCCTGACAACACCTGTTTCTGCCTGCATTGTCTCCATCTCATCCTTTGCAGTAGCCAATGCCAGTTCCATACTTTCCTTATCCGTCAACAGCTTTTCAACTTCATCCTGCAACTTGCCGTGCTGATTTGCAAGCAGCTTGTAATCCCCTTGCAATAACCGATAGTCTCCCTGAAGTTGATCACATTTCAAGCGAAGTGTTTCCTTGCTATTCAGCAAATTTCTGTGTTCTCTTTGCAATGCATCATACTTCTGTTTCAGTTCATTACTCAGCGACAAATAATGTAAATACCTATCCTCTGCTTCCTCCTGTTTAACCTCCCATTGTCTGCAAGATTGCTCTAATTCTTCCAGGCACTTTCTCTGTGTACTCAACTGTTTCCAATTTGATTCCATACATCGTTCCTGCAGTTCCATAGTATCTGCCTTGTCCTGAAGCTTTCGTTCTAACTCTTCTACTTCCTGTTTTCGCATCTTCTTCTCATAGTTGTATACCGACAAATGCTTTTCATGAGTCCCCAGTTTCTTCCACTCCAAGCCACGTTGCTGCATTAGAGTTGCAAGGTGTTCCTTTTCATTTTGCACCCATTGCATACTTTCCGTATCATTCCGTCCTGTTCCGGTAAAACCAAGTGCTTTCATAGCACCCTTTAAGGACACCTTTGTTGATATGCCTCGTTTATTTCCTTCGGAAAAGGGAACAAAATCGATATGAAGATGCGGAGTCTGTTCATCCATATGAAGAACTGCATTAAACACCCGCAGACTCGGATTTCTTTCTTCAAATCCCCTCATGTATTCTTCAAGGATCTGTCTGACCACTGCAGTCTCCTCCATCATACAGTTGGAATCCTTCATATTCCCAATCTGAACAATGACCTCCGTGAACAAATGCTCCTGATGACCATCCTTTATCTTATTGTAGTAATCTTGAATTATTCGGTCTTTCCGATTCTGTTTAGCATTATATTCTTCCACAGCCTCGTCAAACAGTTCGTGATAAATTCCCCTGAGGTCTCTCTGCACAAATACAACATTTTGATTTATCCTGTCGGCATCTACATTCTCTGCCAAAAATACCCTGTTATTATGTTTTAGGCATCCATTGCCTATCGTTACCGAAATCGTTCTCTCCATATGCGATCAGTCCTTTTTTTATCCGTTAATTGCTTCTGTAAAAATTCTCTGCTCATTGTTTTATTCCTCCATGGTTTCATATTCCAGTCAAAGTCAAGCCGCCAGGCGATGGCTGAGACGGTTCTTATCAGTACCTGCTCGGACGTTAGTAGTCCGAGCAGCATCGGGGCGTAGCCCCTCTTTTGTTACTTTCGACGAAAGTAACGCAAAGGCACTTTTGGCTGCGACGCCTCCAAAAATGCAACCTGCTCCGAACGGTAAACCGTTCTTCTCAGGCTTTGCGCCCTGCCGGGAGCTTAACTTCCGCATCCAGTCAGTGAAAATACCGCTGCATTGCACCGATATTTTCCTGCCATCTGCTCGTAAGTCCTACTCCAATCTCTTAGAAATACTACTTTTACCTCGTAAAGCTGTCTTATCTTATTCTCTCCTCATACTACTTCAATCCCTTATATTCTCTAGCTTTCGCCACTTTGTCCATTACAGATAAAAGAGCATCCACCGTGCTTTCTTCCCACCCGGCTAACCATATCAGTGTCCGGATTTCTTCCTGCGACAGATCTACATCACGCAGAAATTTCAGTATCTTTTCCATCTGCCGGCTTTGATATTCCGTCAATCCAACCACCCCGTTTCATTCAGATGTGCTAGTGTAAAGTGATAGTTTTTCCCGCTTTTGCTAGTGTAAAGCTATATCAATTTCTGAAAATGATAGTGCAAAGTGATAGCACCGTCTACTCCTTCTCCGGCACATATATATTTTTTGATAGCAATTTTTTAAAAAGATATAGTTTTTTCTATCTTGTTCGCTGAAAATATATAGAAACTGCTATCTATGCATCCATCTGTGACGATGGTGACGATATTTTCACTACACCCCGGCATCAAAAATACCGTCACAACCGTCGCATATCGTCACGCTTTCTAACTTGCAGGAGAATTTATCGAATTCTTTACAAGTTCCTCATCTTTTACAACATAGTCTGTTACATTATCTTTCTTCTCAAGGGATATCACCCGACCATTGTGTCCACGGCTGGCAGCATAACGAATGCCATGATCCAGATACAACCGCTCCACACTAACATTCAATTTTCGTGTCAGAACATTCGGCTGCATATTCAAACCACTTAATTCCTGAAGCAGTTCTGTGGCTGTTCCCTGCCACGAATGCCGCAGACTCATAAATTCCACGATTTGTTCCAACACTTCATCCGGTGGCTCTTTCCAAAGCTCCGTTTCCGCTTTCACCAGTTTCCATACACACTGCTCTCTTTCAAATTCAAGTGACAGTTTCTGGTCTGGTTGATCACGCCCGGCAATCTCCAATGTTGCTTTATTCTGCGTACGCTTTTCCTTCTGCATAACAAACGCTCCATCCGCCGCCCCAAGCAGATCGTTGGTGCCGGAGATCATATCGAAACTATCCGAAGATTCCAGTTTTCTCGTATGATGAACCAGCAAAAGACAAATTGCATGTTCATCGCTGAATTTCTTAAGCCGGGTAACAATATCGTAGTCACTGGCATAACTGTATTTGTCTCCGCCAACCTCCCGGACTTTCTGCAGCGTGTCAATAATGATCAGCCGTGCATCCTTATGTTCCGCTACAAACCGGCTCAATTGTTCTTCCAATCCCTGATTTAATGTCTTGGATCGTGTTGCCAAATGAAAAGCATCTGTACTTTCTACCCCAAACATTCTTGAAAGACGTTTCTGCAGTCTGCCATAATCGTCCTCCAATGCAAGATACAATACAGTTCCACCATTGACAGGATAATCCCACAACTGTATTCCCCGGCTCACATGATATCCAAGCTGTGCCATAAAAAATGACTTTCCAACCTTCGGTGCACCGACAAACAAATACGTCCCATTGTAGAGTAACCCATCCACGATCGGCACTTTCGGCGGATAAACGGTATCGTATAGTTCTTCCATTGTAACCGTCTGCAGAATGTCCTGTCTGGATTTCCCCGGACTGACTTTTTTGTCTGTTATCCCCACATTTCCTGTGGCTTGCAGATTGTTTTGTCTCTGATCATCTGTTATAATTTCGTTGTGTTTATTACATAACGGCTGCTTCCCATCTGCGCCAACAGATGATCCCGGAGCAGTCGCTTTTTTCTTATCCATCATTCCTCTTCCTCCTTCATTCCATCGAGAGTAATCGCCACAAGCTGTAAAGTATAAAGAAATTCCTCACTCAGTTCCGCTGCGTTCTCTATGCGTTTTAATTCTTGATAGATCTGTAACATCTGATCCCGCAATGCTTTATATACCCGTGGATTTCCCTGCACAACAATGTCCTGGCACTGTAGCCTGCGGATAATATAATCCTGCTTGGTCAACCCGGATAATCGAACCATGCGGTCAATCTGTTCACTTTCCTCCTGCGACACTCGAAATGCCACTGTCTTATGTCTCCACCTTCCCTGATGATCTAATCTTCTATCCATCGTAGTCCAACCTTCCTTTCTGTCACCGTAAAATGTTATCACCCTTTATAACCGGCATCTTCTTTTGCATCTTCTGCGTCCTTCTTGATCTGATCAACAGATATTTCTTCCTCAATATTTCCAGTCAGGACAATATCTGTTATCCTCTCAACATCCAGCCGGTTCGCCATTTCCGTCTGTTTATTCGGGAACAAATGAGCATAACGATAGGTAATGTCAATACTCTCATGCCCCACCCGGTCAGCAATCGCCAATGCAGAAAATCCCATTTCTATCAAAAGTGAAATGTGCGAATGTCGCAAGTCATGAATGCGGATTCTTTTCACCCCTGCCGCTTTGGCACCACGATCCATTTCATGATGCAGATATGACTTTGTGATCTGAAAGATCCGTTCGTTTTTGCCAATGTCATATAACATCCGAATATAATCCTGCATTTCCTCACAAAGAAACTTCGGCATCTTGATCGTGCGGTTACTTTTAACCGTTTTTGGAGAAGTAATGACATCACGCCCTTTTAAACGCTGATATGATTTGTTGATCGTCACTGTCTGTCTTTCGAAATCAAAATCCGCCGGCGTCAGTGCTAGAAGTTCTCCCATCCGGACGCCACACCAATACAACATTTCAAATGCATAGTATGACCTCGGCTTGTCCATCATAGCATCCGCAAACTTCAGATATTCTTCCTTCGTCCAAAAGAGCATTTCTTTATGTTCTTCACACCCCATCGTACCGGCTTTCTGTGCCGGATTACTCGGTAAGTGATAGAATCGCACCGCATGATTAAATATTGCACTAAGCTGACTGTGAATCGTCTTTAAGTATGTGGGTGAATAGACTTCCCCATTCTCTCCCTGATATCCCAAAAGTTTACTCTGCCAGGCAATCACATCCTTCGGCTCTATCTCCGCAATCTTGCAGTTGCCAAAATACGGCAGTATCTTCGTCCGTATAATATGGCTCTTAGATTCCCATGTGTTTTCCTTTACCCGTTTCTTTTTATCCGCTTCATAGATTTCAAAAAAGCTGGCAAAGGTCATATCGAGCTTCGATTCGCTTTTCAACATCACCTCCCGTTCCCACTGCTGCGCCTCCCGCTTCGTCTTAAAACCTCTTTTCTGCGTCTGCTTTCGTTCGCCCTGCCAGTTGGTATAACGATAGATCACACGCCATTTATCACCGTCTTTATACACAGCCATAGCATCATCTCCTTTCCGGCTGCACTAAGATCACTGTATCTACAGCAGTCAACCTTCTTCGCCGTAGCATAACTTCTTGTGAAAGAAGCTGGTATTCACTCTCCCGGATATCGTCAGATAGCCAAGCTCCCGCATCTCTGCATTAAGCTCCCGGACCACCTTGTAAGCATAGGATTTAGACACCTTTAACTCTTCCGCCACTTCCTCAACTGTCATAAAATTCTTCTCCATCAGCATCACCTCCCTTCCAATGTTAAGGTTCATACACTAACTCAATTTGTTTAAGTTGTTGTTTGACATAATACTAAACATTTTAATTTAAGTCAAGTGGTTTGCGGAAAAATATTAACTTTATTTGTTTAGTTTTCTCTTGCTATCCTATTTCCCTCATGCTATACTCTACCTAAACAAAAATGTTTATTATTGCATTTATAACCACAAAATGGCAACGAACAAGAAAATGGAGGAAATAAACATGGCAATCGGACAAAGGATTAAATTTTTCCGAAATAGAAAAGGCTTCACGCAAAAGCAGCTTGGCGAAATGCTCGGTTTTCACGGCAAATCATCCGATGTGCGCATGGCACAGTACGAATCGGAAGCACGCATTCCAAAACAGGAACTGATAAAAGAAATGGCTGACCGGCTGGAAGTTGACACAAAAGCATTAACTGTACCAAACATTGACAACTATTTAGGACTCATGCACACATTCTTCGCATTAGAAGATATGTATGGTCTGACCATCGAAGATAATGATGGTAAGATCTGCTTTCGCTTTGATCCGGTAATAACAGAACCTCACTCAACGCTTAATGACTACCTCAAAACATGGCTCCGACAGAAAAACAAACTGGAACATGAAGAAATCACCAAAGAGCAATACGATGAGTGGCGGTATAAGTACCCGGCGTTGGAAACTCTGCAGAAAAAGTAATTTTTTTCCTATGTTACCAGAAAAAACATCATGACAAAAAAGCTTTAATTTGATAAAATTAATTTGCACATTGATATAACTATGCTAATAATCATTATTATCTTATCCACGAAAACAGGTCTTCCTGTTGATTATATTTCACTCCTGTTTACCTCGATTCAAACTTGGGTTGTTGTGAAAGGAGATATCAAAATGACGAATTTGTTTGATTGGATTGTGAGCGGTGCATGCGGAGTGGATTCTTCAACTAATCGGCATTTAAAGTGAACAAGGTAAAAATGATTTGGGCATCGCTTGGAGGTTCGAACCCTCCCCGCTCCGTTTAGGACTTTCTTAACAGGAAAGTCCTCTTTTTATTTATCTCATCTACTAAACCACAGCAAAAAAACCTTACCGACTTCAGTCCTCACAACTGAAAATCAGTAAGGTTTTTATATGCAATAAAACAATTTACTCAATGAATAACAGAAAAAATGTTGCCAAATCGTTGCCACGTTCTAAACAAATTTGTTTGGAACAGGCATAAATTATAGCTTTATTTTCCCATACAAATTATTCAAACTCTTGGGCGGATAGATTTATCTGGCTGTTTTCAGGTACACATTTGTGTGTTTTATTCTTCATATTCATCCTATTGTGCATTTTTGTGTACCTCGTCTAAAATTTTTAGAGCCAAAATGGAGCCACTTCTTACACTTCTCCTCGTATTGCATATCTCAATATTTAATAGTTATTCAAATTCTCGAATTAACATTTCTATTATCTGAGATCCCTTTGCTATTTTTCCTGTTCCTCCTAAAGAATGGTAAATTTCATAAATATGGTCACAATATTCGGCAATATCTCCATCTGACAATGCCTCTGCATCAATAGATTGAACATCATTCGGAGATATTTTGTGCGAATTGTTTTTTCTTGCAAAACTATAATACAAAACATAAAAAAGCAAGTCACCTTGTTGGCTTGTATTATATAATCCACATTGTCGTAAATAATTTTTTATGCGATTGGCCCAAATAATTATTTTATAATAAACAATTAAATCAATTTCACCTTTATACAAAAAATTATAGTAGTCGTTATTTGTCAATAGAGTAGACGGACGAGCACGTGAGTAATTCGGTTTTTGTAAAAGTACCGCAATTAAAGATTGTGCCAAATACGACACACTTATAATTTCAGATCTTTTCTTGCCAAGATTTTTATAATGATTCTTTCTTCTATCATAAAAAAGTCCCCTTTGCTTAAAAAACATTTCTATTTGCCAATGTATAGAATCAGAAACTCGCAAAGATGATTTTGGTATAGACGTCTGATTGTTCGTAGCTAAAATAATATCATCACGAACAGTTTCCGTGGATGGTACAATTATTCTCACAAGAACATGGCGAGAATCAGAATCTAATTTCTCAGGATACTCTGAGAAAAAGTTGTATATTTCATTTGATGTTTGTAATCCATTAACTATTTCAGGTTCTGTGATTATTAAAGATCTGCTTGTTACTGGCGAGATATTACTTGCCAAAATAGTTATTCCATTATTAAGCCACCAAAAATCTATACTATCATTTTGATCTAAGGTGTTATGTATCTCTTTATTCACAACAACGCTACCTTGATAGTCTCGAATGTTTGATTCAAAAATAGACTGCTCCAGTGTATCACTTCCATTAGTTATAAAATTATAATATTTCCCCAGGGAAACCAAAGCAATATAATCTTTGTTGACACCTAACGAAATTGGATTATCAGCAAGTATAAGCTGATAATCTCGTACATCTGGAGTATTAAGAATTTCCATTATTTTTTCTGCGCCAAAATATTCTACTGACACTTTAGCAGATGGAAATAAACCTTTAACATTTTCTTTTAACTCCTCCCCTTGTTGTTTTACATTAGGATGAATCTGTTCACCTTCGGAAATATACCAATACTTGAGAGTAAGTTTAATCCTTTTTCTAATAAGTGCTGTATAAACATCGCGAAACAACTGAAAAGAATCTCGCACATCTTCGTTATAACGCTTAGAATAATCGGCTACATCCTTATTCAAGTCGAAAAGATTAATTGATACGGTTTTCCATTTCATTATGACATCTTCGTTAAAAGATGTACTAGTTTTTGATTGAATAATTATCATTTCAAGCAAACTGTCAGAGGGAATTTCTCTATTTTCCAAAAAATCCTCTTTAACAAGTAAACCATTACAAAATATATATATAGCATCACAGCCACCATCATTGCCAGCTCCCTTTATTCCTTGCATAATTTCTTCATCACTTAAGGTATATGATTTCAAAACTATCTTTGCAGAAAAAAATTCAAAAAAGTCTTCAATCGTAGTAAACTCATTGCAATCTTCTTCGTATTCTTTTTCAATTAAGCTTTTTAACAAAACCTGCATATTGGTCATATTGTGTTCTCCCTTGTATTTAATCCTCTCGGTTCCATATGTCATAGCAAAAGTTCAGAAGCATATCTCTTTAAGTCGTTCACAAGAACAACTCAGATCAATACACCTCTGATATAAACATTATACTCCAGTTATAAGTAGTTACGCAATGAATATTTCAGCTATAAACAGAATCTATACGCATAGCCTCCTCTCCACCTCCGCTTCTACACATACCTTAATCCCGTTCACTCCCCTCACCCATTCCAGCGGATTTTCCGCTTTCAGTCGTTCATCCACGCTTTCCTTTTCCATAATCCTTCTCACCGCCTGCTCCACCTCCCGATGGCATTCTTCGTCCACTTTATGGAGGTACCTGTTCCAGGTTCCATCCTGCAGCATCATCCGATATTCATGTGCCCGGTGCTCCCACATATACTCTGCCCGGATCAGTCCATACTTCCCGATTGGATAATCCGTTTCCTGCTCAAATGTCAGATCAGGATAGTAGCAGCCATCCTCTGCCAAATGATAGACCAGTCCGTTTTCTTCAATAACCTCCGGCAGCTCCTGCTTCTCCACCTCTCCGGCAAATACATCCTCATCTTCCATCTTCTCCATATCTTTTAATTCTTCTCTCATTGTCTCTTCCTCCATTCCATCTGACGGATAAGAGAAAGTTTCCGTACCTTTTTCCTCCCTTATCCAAATCCTTAAATTCTGTTTTCATCTGCCTCCAGCCAGCTTATCGCCAGTATTCATTCTCTTCCGTTCTCTGCTTCCCCGGCAGGATCAGAGCCAGTTTTTCCGTAAAAGTCTCCCACATGTTTTGTCCGTTTACCACCAGCTTGCGCATAAATTCTTCTGCCTTGTCTAGGAGCAGGCGGAGTGTACGGTTTTCTTCCCGCAGTTTTTCATTCTCATACCGCAGCTCTTCTTTTTCATTTCGAGCCTTTAATACCTCTTCAAACAGTTCTGCCTGCCGGGATGTCACTGCCACACTGCTGTACTTTTGGTATAATTCTTCTGCATGTGCCACATACCGCTCGAGCCGCAGTCTTGTTTCCTCGGTGTCTGCCACCACCCGGTCACGCTGCGCTATGACGATCTCTGTCTCAATCTGCGCCTTTCCCAGTTCCTCCTTCGCACCCGCTAACGCCTGCCCTACACCTTCTTTATCTGTCTGCAAGCCGGATAGCACTTTTTGCAAATTTTCTTTCTGAAACTCCAGCTTTTTATGATTCTGTTCTAATACCTTGCAGTCCCGCTCCAAAGAATCCCGTTCATCGCAAAGTGTTTCACATTCACTGCGGAGAATTTTGTGATTTCCCTTCAATTCTTCACAATCCCGCCGGAGTGATTCCCTGCTTTCCCGCAATTCTTCGTGTTCTTTCCTTGCATCATAAAGTTCTCTGTGCAGACCGTCGTATTCATCTTTCAGATCATCATACTCCTGCTGCAGGTTTTCATATTCCTTTTTCACTCCGACATGTGCCTGCTCCATCCGGTCATAAAAGGATAAATAATGAAAATACCGTTCTTTCACTTCTTGCTTTTTTGCTTTCCATTCTTCACAGGACTGCATCAACTCGTCCGTCTGTTCCTGCTGCACCTGCAGAGTTTTCCGGTTTGACACCAGCAGTTCTTCCTGCTGTGCCAACGTGTCAGCTTTAGTTTGAATCTGCTGCTCCAGTTCCTCCACTTCCTGCTTCCGCATCTTTTTCTCGTAGTTATAAACCGACAAATGTTTTTCATGGGTTCCAAGCTGTTTCCAATCCAACCCACGGCTCCTCATAAGTTCTGCGAGATATTCCTTTTCTGCCTGCACCCAGTGCATGCTTTCGGTGTCGTTTCGTCCTGTACCGGTAAATCCCAATGCTTTCATCGCACCCTTGAGAGATACCCTCGTTGACATTCCACGTTTATTCCCTTCGGAAAATGGAATAAAGTCAATATGAAGGTGTGGTGTCTGCTCGTCCATGTGAAGGACCGCATTGAACACCTTTAAACTGGGATTTCGTTCTTCAAAGTCCTGCATATACTCTGTAAGGATCCCCTTCACCAGATCTGCCTCCTCCATTGCGCAATTAGAATCTTTCATATTTCCGATCTGCACGATCGCTTCCGTAAATAAACGCTCCTGCCTGCCGGACTTGATCTTTTCATAGTAGTTCTGGATCTTCCGGTCTTTCCTCTTCTGCCTGGCGTTGTATTCCTCTACGGCATCGTCAAACAGTTCGTGATAGACCGCCCGGATGTCTCTTTCTAAAAATATGACATTCCGATCAAGCCGGGCTACGTCCACATTCTCTGCGATAAACACCCTGTTATTATGTTTTAAACATCCTTGTCCGATCGTTACCGATATTGTTCGTTCCATACATGATCCGCCCTTTCCTTTTATCCGTTGACCGCTCCTGCAAAAATCTCCTGCTCATCGTTTTCTTCCTCCAATCTGCTTTCTGTAAGATCACACTGCTCATCGTTGATTTCTCCGATCTGATCTGCGCAAACAACAGTTCCGAAATATATTCCAGCCAAAGCCAAGCCGCCAGGCGATGGCTGAGGCGGAATATGCTTTGTTACTTTCGTCGAAAGTAACGCAAAAGCACTTTTGACAGCTACGCCATCAAAAATGCAACCTGACAAATCAGGTTTTGCGCCCTGCTGGGAGCTTTTCTGCCTTCGGCAGTCAGTGTACACAAGCCTCCATTGCATCAACCACACCACATTTTCATTTTCCTTATCGATTCTAACGGAAGCGTGACACGCAGCCGTTATATATGTTTAAGAAAAACTACCACCGAAAGCTCTCTGGCACACCTCGTCTATCCAAATATTCCTTTCGAGCCTTTTCCTTTTCTTCTTCCGTTGGTGCAGTCTTATATTTTGTATATAATTCTCTCATTACTATTGCATCCAGTTTCTTCTCCAGCCCCTGTTTTATCTGAGGCAACAGTTCCACCTGTTCCAACATAAAATATCTCATTATCGCAACGAAAAGTTCTTCTGAAATCTGTACACTTTTCATATCAATCCACCATCCCTTTCCTAATTCATTCAAGACCGCAACACTGCAAAGTCTATATGCTTTGCAACCTTGCAAAGTTTATCTCCGCAATTTCTATATAGCCTGCAATGTTGCGTTCTTGCCCTACCTCTGTTTTACTGTATCCAGTTCCCAATACCACGAGTTATTGATTTTCTTTGCCCGGATGCCCAATTCTTTCTTGGCATTTTCCAATGTTCTCTTAGAAATCCCCTGTTCCTCAGCCAGTTCAAAAATCTCATTACTCTGCATCATATTGGTTGTTTCCGCCAGCCCACGAAGCATTTGCTTTGCCTGCTCCAGCTTATTTGCCTTTGGTGCAATTCCGCCAAGCACTTCATCCGCTGTAATTTCATAATCTCCTAACCAGTGAAATCCTGACTCCAATAGCATAAATGCTTTCGGATGTCCAAATGCAGCGAGATTATTCTTTATCTGAACAACAGCTCTCGTATCAGGTTCTCCTTCTATTCTGCCGACCAAAAGCACGCTCCTGGCTACTGCGAAGAAATCAATAGACCCCATACCTCTATATGCAGCTTTATTTCCTGATGACTTATTCATATGACCGATAAGAAGAATTGCACATTGATATTTCTCAGCCAATGCACCCAACTTCTTTGTCATATCTCTTGCTTCATTTGCCCGGTTCATATCCATTCCACCACCGAGATAAGCCTGTATCGGGTCTAATATCAATACCTTTGCACCAGTCCTAGCAAGTGCCTCTTCAAGCCTTTCATCTGACATAGACAGGGATTTATCGCTTTCATCAATAACAAGTACCTTTTCACAATCCGCTCCGGCAAGCTCAAGTCTTGGCTTTACTGTATCTGCCAGTCCATCCTCTGCCGTCTGATAAATCACATTTACAGGCTCCTGTACATTCATATCGTTTTCAAGATGTTCTCCCTTAGATAACCTGGCTGCTATGTTTAAAACCAATGTGGTTTTACCATCTCCCGGATCCCCCTGAATGATTGTCAGCTTTCCATACGGTATAAATGGATACCACAGCCACTTCACTTCCTGCGATTGTACCTCTGACATCCGTATCATCTTTAATTCTGTCTTCTGTTCTTCCATAAATGTCCTCCAAATTCTAAAATGTTTTGTTTGCTCCTTGGAAGAACCTCTGCTATACTTTAGTTGTATTTGCATTGATAACAGAGGTTTTCCCGTTATCACAAGTCCTGACAGTTGCCGCTGTTGGGACTTTTTTCTTTTTCTTCCTTTGTTCCCTGCCAGAGATACTTTGCACCATCAAGCATTGAAATAATCGCCTGTAACATATCCATACAGTCATTCCGCATATCTTCCAATCCTTCGTCTGTAAGCGTTACATCCTGCTGTTCCAGTTGCCTTACCAGTTCGGATATATTGGTCTGCATATTCTTCAATTCTTCTACAAGCTGATATATGACCTCTTTCTTACCCACCACGCATATTCTGTTATAAATGCAGGAACGAACAAAATAGTCTTTCTTCTGCATGCCGCTTGCAAGTATCTTGGCTTCAATCATCTCCCGCTCTCTATCCGATACACGAAAGCTGATTGTTGGATGTTTGTGTACTCCGCTCATAGCTTGTCCTCCTCATTCTCAAATTCTAATCTGTCTGCCAGTTCTGCCTGTTTATTCGGATATAAATGTGAATAAGTATTTAATGTTGTTTCTATTTTTTCATGTCCCAGCCGCTCTGCTATTGCCAATGGCTGAAATCCAAGCTCCACCAGAAGCGATGCGTGGCTGTGACGCAGATCATGAAGACGGATTTTCTTAACTCCTGTTTCCTTTATGCCTCGTACAATCTCATGCTCCATATAAGATTTTGTAAACCTGAACATTCTTTCATTTGGCATAATTCCATATAAACGACTGCAATATTCCTTTAGTTCCTCTGCCAGAAATGGTGGAATAGTAATCTTACGATTGCTCTTTGGTGTCTTAGGTGGTGTAATTACATCCTTTCCATCCAATCTCTGATATGATTTGGAAATGCTTATAATTCGCTTTTCCAAATCAATATCTTCATAGGTAAGTGCCAGCAATTCTCCTATACGCATTCCGGTCCAATACAAAAGCATAAATGCCATTCTCGCCTCTGGTTTTTTATCCATAGACGGAAGAAACTGCTTAAACTCCTGTTTTGTCCAGAACTCCATATCATCAGCCTTGCTTTTCCCGATACTTCCTGCTTTCCTGCATGGATTATCGTTCAAGTCATAATATCTGACCGCATAATTGAATAGTGCTGCCAACTGGTTATTAATACTTTTAAGATAAGTCGGTGCGTACCCCTGCTTAATCAGTTCATTCTGCCATGCACGAATATCCGCTGTCTTAATCTCACACATCTTTTTCTTCTTAAAATACGGCGTAACCTTTAAATCAAACACATATCTTTTATTCTTGATTGTGCTTTCTCTAAGCCGGTTCTCCATATCAGCAAAATAGATTTCAACGAAATTCTCAAAGTTAATATCCAGATCCTTTCTCTGCTGTTGCCGGAAGTTACGCTCCCACTCCTCTGCTTCTGCTTTTGTCTTAAAACCTCTTTTGTTCTTCTTATGGCGTATGCCTTGCCAGTCCTCATAATAGAACTGGCTACGCCAAGTCTTACCATCTCTTGTAGCCGGCATATCATCATCTCCTCTCCATTAACCAACTGCCATACCATAAAACTTTTCTTCAAAATACTTTGTAGGTACCTTGCCTGAAATCACCCGATAGCCTTTTTCTTTCAATTCATTATTAAGACCACGAATAATTTTGTAAGCATATCCTCTTGATACTCCAAGAATCTGTGCTGCTTCATCTGCTGTTACATACATCTTCATCGTATTCTCCATATTGCATTCTCCTTTCGTGTTTTACATTGGTACACTTTTGTGTCCTTATTTATCCATATTATACGGTACACATTTGTGTCCGTCAAGTAATTCATCAAACTTTTTATACACAAATGTGTCCTATTGTGATAGAATAGATCTAACAAATCATAAAGGAGCTGTTTTATGACTACTGGAGAAAAGATTAAATATTTTCGTAATATGCGTGGAATATCGCAAGATACGCTTGGTCAGCTATCCGGCATAAACTCCGCAACCATAAAGAAATATGAATACGGAATCCGAAATCCAAAGCCTGACCAGCTTTTAAAGATTGCCAATGCATTAGGCATCAGTATTAACATTTTCATGGATTTTGATATAGAAACAGTTTCTGATGTATTATCATTGCTGTTTAAATTAGACGATCAGATTGATATGAAATTTGAAGCAGATAAAGATGATGAGGGCAATTTCAAGCCTTCAACTGTTAAGCTCTCATTTAAGAACAATCTCATCAACAAGAAACTTTGTAACTATATGAAAGCTCTGGAAATTCGTGAAAATATGATAAATGCGAAAGATGAATATTCAGAAGAAGAGTATGCTGACAGTTTGCAGCATATCAATGAAAATATCGAAAAAATCAAGCAACATCTTCTTGATGACAATATGGTTGTCAAAAAGACACTGACCGCCTTACTGTAAAAATTTTTCCAAATTAGCGAAACCTCTTGAATTATCAGACATAAAATGATAATATCTAATTAAACAGAAAGCACCCACTCCAAAGGTGGATGCTCCGAGTTTAGGTTAATGAATGTCCTTAAGGACACCGCCTATCCTGTGGATCAGACAGGATAGGCATTTTTATTTTCGCTTGTTTCTCTTATCGAGAAAGGCAAGCAACGCTACAATCAAGCTACCAAAGGACATCAACAATGCTAATATCCCAATGAAAATCGAAATGATTTCATAAGCCGTCATCGGCGCCACCTCCCTTCCTATGTATTCCGGTAAACCGGTATCATAAAACTCGGGAGGCTACCACCCTGTCATGGGTACTTTCCTTAAATAGTATCCTAACACAGGAACTGATATTTATACAAGGAAAATAAACCTTACTTACACTTACTTCGCATATTACAATCTCAGCTTAACTTTTTTCATAACTAATTATGTGGATGAAGAATAAATCTCTGATTAGGATACCCCAATTCCTCTATCAATTCATCCTCTTCGAAACCAAATTTCTTATATAAATTTCTAGGTGCAATTCCTTTAACATCGTTTTCTCTAAATGTAGACACAATTATATCTTTATCTCTGTCAAGTTTATCAAGTGCTTCACTCAACAACATTGAGGCAATTCCCTTTTTTCGATAAGCTGGATCAACAGCCAAACAACATATCATATTATGCTTCCTTGAATATAAAAGCACGCCAACAATATCTTGTTCATTCTTCACGCACAAAGCACGTTTATCATTCATGAATTTCAGTACTATTATTTTGTGTTCGTCTATACTCTGCTCTGTCTCTAATCCCGGAAAATTCCAACTTACTTTTTTCACTAATCGCATCCATGAATCAATATCTGATGTAATGCCAAATTCTACCTTCATATTTTCTATCATTGACTATCTCCTCAAATCTGCTTTGAAACAAAATGTACAATTTCTTTATCTTGCTCAAGGATATATGGCATTAACTCCAAAGGATATACCTTAGTACCCTTCTTTAATTCTTCTAGCCGAACCCAACAGAAATCTAAATCAATTCTTTCATTATCCAGTTCATCATATCCATGAAATACTCCATCTAAAGGAATATCATCATTAACAAGATGCACATTATAATATAAACATATCTGATGACATGGTCTTTTACCCCATGGAAAATATATTTCACCAATCGCCAGCAGATTATCTACCTCTATTTTAGTGTGAAGTTCTTCTTCAAATTCCCGCTTCAAAGTTTCTATACTTGTTTCCATTGCTGCTACATGTCCACCTATAATGGAATAATCATCATTCTTAGGACGCTGTAATAGAATTTTTCCATTGCGTATCAATATTCCACCAACTCTGTATGAAAATACAAAATCATCATTCTTAAATAAAATATCCACTTCAAACTCCTTTGCATTTATTTAAACTATTTCAACTCTTCTATCCATTTTCCATTTTCTTCATAAAAGAAATATTCACTAATCTTGTCATTTAAAAATACTTCCAACATCTTATCCATTCCATAAGCAAGTTTTCTCTGCTTCATTTCATCTAATGTCAGCCAGAATACATCCCCTTCTTCAGACGAAGTAACTATTCCTTCAAACTTATCTGTCTTATATAATAACACTATATATCTTGTTTCCTCATCCTTCATCCAGTCTTTTACCCCACAAAGTTTTGGTTCTGAAATTTTCAATCCAGTTTCTTCCCACACTTCGCGTATCACAGCATCTGTAAATGATTCTCCTCTTTCCACATGTCCTCCCGGAAATGTTATTCCAGAGTAATCATCATCTCTCTTATCTTGGACAAGTACCCTGTTTTCACTAAACACCATACACATATTCGTCATTATCACTTTTTCTGTTCTTGCCATTCGTAATACCCTTATCCTTCATTTTCTAAATCTCTATATATCATTTCAACAATACTGTCTGCATCAATATCAGATGTAATAATTTTTTCATTAAAAACTGATGAAAAATCCTTTTCTCTCCACCATCTACGCATATCTTCTTCACCAAATTCCTGTTTTTTATCTCTTGTATTATGCCGCCTGACCGTCTCTTCAAATGGTATATCAAAATAGTACGCATATATATCCATTCCATACAATTCATTTGCCGTTTTGAACAAAGGACTATACCACTCATCATACATGATGCCCTCTAAAATAACCACATCACAATGCTCATACCCATATTTCATAAGTTCTATCATAAGTGGTAATGCCTTAGTATCAACGCCATCTTTAACCCACAAGATATTTCTCCTAATCTCATCTTGTGAAATCATCATTGTATTGTATCCAAATTTCTTTTGCAACGCTCTAGCTACTGTTGTTTTTCCACTTCCAGAGTTACCTCTTAATATAATTATCTTTTTCATAATTTCTCCTTAATCTTGCTATTACTCCACCCACAAATAGAGCCAAACTAGAGCCATTCGATAAAACAAATGCCGGAAACCCGCATAAATACAGGCTTTCGGCATTTTAGTCCGTTACTCAAACTCTATCGTCCCCGGTGGCTTGCTGGTCAGATCATAGAATACTCGATTGACCCCCTTCACCTCGTTGATGATCCTGCTCATCACCTTCTGCAGCACCTCAAATGGGATCTGCGCCGCCTCAGCGGTCATGAAATCGATCGTGTTCACGGCACGCAGTGCCACGGCATAAT
>OJMM01000513.1_pt1 | contig 25903 bp, 25 predicted proteins | sample 1597231 | NCBI WGS metagenome assembly OJMM01 (sample SAMEA2452128, study PRJEB22498) | human gut metagenome | reverse complement strand
ATGAACTGGAAGAGATTAAAGCTCAGAGAAATAAGAAATCCTGATATAGAAGCTTCCATAAATAATGAATGCAAGAAGGCTGTCTGCTGTATGGTGGACGGTCTTTTTATTATGTTAAAGAAAATTACTCCGTAATATGCTTATAACATAATAAAAGAGTTGGATAAATTACTTGAAGACTCTAAGGATAAGTATTGTGTGGAGTTACTAGTTCCAGCTGATGCTGTTGAGTGTGATTTAGGTTTTAACAATATCATGATAGTAAAGAAAGGCCAATGTACTGGAAAAGTTAATAAAATCTTTTGGGAGCAAGTGGTTTTTCCGCATTATGTAAAAAAAACTAAAGGTGTTGGCGTTGATTTAACGCTGAGTATTCCGGTGCATGGGATAAAATATATTGCTATTCATGATTGCATATATGAAAGCTTTCCAGAAAACTATAAAGGGCACGAACTTCATCGAGCACTATATATGTGGAAAGTAAAGAAGGTTACAAGGCAAGAGACAGTTCAAATAATAACGGTCAGTAATGAGTCTAAGAAGGAAATTGTTAAATATTATAATGTTGCACCTAACAGAATAACTGTAATTGGTAACGGTTGGGAGCACATGAAGGATATTATCTCAGATGAGCGAGTGTTTGAAAAATGTAAAATTGTTGATAAGAAACCATATTTCTTTGCACTGGGTTCAAAATATAAACACAAAAACCTGACATGGATTTTGAATGCCGCGAAAAAGAATCCTGAATACAATTTTGTTTTGACGGGGAATGATTCTTTTTCAAATGAGTCTGAGGAATTGAATCGGAAAAAAGTAGATAATGTTATATTTACCGGCTTTGTGTCTGACGAAGAAATGAAAGCATTAATGCTTAATTGTGAGGCCTTGATACAACCGTCGTTTTATGAAGGGTTTGGAATTCCACCGATTGAAGCTTTAAGCATGGGTAAAAAAGTAATTGTAGCAAAGGCAAGCTGTTTGCCAGAAATATATGAGGATTCAGCGATTTATATTGACCCTAATAATAGCAATGTAGATTTGAACCTGCTTATGAAAGAGCCGGTCGGAGATGCCAAGTACATTTTGGAAAAGCATTCATGGAAGAAATCAGCAAAGGAAATGATTAAATTGATTAGCAGTTGAGTAAGGGAGGAATTCGCTTTGAGAGTATTGATTATAAATTCTTTTTATGCACCAGATATTCGTGGTGGAGCAGAATACAGTGTGAAAAAACTTGCAGAAGGATTACAGAGCAAGGGACATACAGTTCGTGTTCTATGCCTTGGAGATTTTAACACCGAAGAAATAATTGACGGCATCGAGGTTGTTCGTTTCAAGCCATCTTGTGCACATAAGGAAAAGAATATTCATGACGTGCCGCGGTGGCGAAGACTATTAGGACATCTTTTAGAAATATGGAATATTGGAAACTCGAAGCGTTTGTCCCAAGAAATTGACCGGTTTGCGCCAGATGTAATTAATACGAACAATTTATATGGCATTACGCCCGTTGTGTGGAAAATTGCAAAAAAGAAAAAAATCCGGTTAGTTCATACAATCCGCGACTACTACCTGATGTGTCCTCTCGTTGCGATGTCATGCAAAAGAACAAATGGAGAAAAATGTGTGCATCCTGGATATAGTTGTCGGTTTCATAGAAATTTGAATAGAATACATTCCAAGTATGTTGATTGTGTAACGGCTCCTTCTGCATTAACACTAAATGTGTTGGTCGATGATGGCTTTTTCAAAAATAGTGAAAAGAAAGTTATCGCAAATGCAACGGATTTCGACATTGATATAGTAAAGAAAATCTTATCGGTTCGTGTGGCTGAAGTTGACAAACGGCAAGGTGTTTCGTTTGTATATCTAGGCACATTAAGCGAACAAAAAGGTATCCGTTGGATGATAGATTCATTTAAAGCTGTAGAGAATAAAGCTTGTAAACTTTATATTGCAGGAAAAGGTGATCTACAGAACTACGTCATGGAAGAAACAAAAAAAGATAATCGGATTGAATTTGTTGGTTTCCTGAATGAACAACAGGTTTCGCAGCTCCTTCAAAGTGCAGATGTTTTACTTTGTCCTTCACTGTGGGAAGAACCTTTTGGGCGTGTAGTACTTGATGCTTATAAAAATGCAATGCCTGTAATTTGTAGCAATATGGGAGCATTACCAGAATTGGTCGTAGATGGAAAAACGGGTTTTGTTGTTGAAGCAAGAAATCTTGAACAATTCAAGAATCGTATGACATATTATATTGAAGATAAAAAGCAAATTATTAAACAGGCGGAGAATGGCGTTAATCAGCTGGAAAGATATACAATTGAGCATCAGCTTAATGAATTTGAAAAAATATATAAGGTATAAGGAGAGTAGTATAAGATGTCATTAACAATAAAGAAGACAACTATGAAGTTGTCAATATATTGGATTTATATTCTTTTCTTACTACCTCCATTTCTTCTAAATAGATCGGATTTATCTATCATATGTGATTTATGGCACCTTACACAATTGGTAATTGTATGTATAATGACGTTTTACTATTTTGTGAATTATAGAGCCAGAAACACTATAGTAAATGCAGTTTTATGCTATTATATTGTGGCAATAATATCAAGCTATTTAAATGGATATACTATTAACACAATAAAATGGGATATTGCGAGTGATCTTGGTATTGTGTTGGTAATATATTTGCTATTCAATAAAAATAAAGAAAAAGCGATGTATTATTTATCAAAAATTTTATGGTTGTATTTGCTTATCAATACATTGGTTATGCTCATATGGCCGAACGGTATTGCATCTGGGCGTATTGGTCAGATAGTATGGTTCTTAGGCGGAAAGAACAATATATTGCCATGGATTTTGATTGGTGGAGGATGCATAGTACTCGATTCATATGAACGAAATAAGAAATTGACCTTTATTACATATTTGAAATTAGCAATATGTAGTGTGCAGGCTTTTTTATGTGATTCTTCCACAGCAGTTGTTGTTATGATCATTCTTTGGGGAATCTATTTGATTAATATCATAGTGCATAATCAAAAACTATTAAATTTCTTTATTGGTGGGAAACGCCTGTTATTACTCGTGGCCATTGGATTTGTTTTTGTCGTTTTTTTTACAACTAGGTCAAATATTTTGCAAGAATTTTCAGAATGGTTTGGAAAAGATATAACCTTTAATGGAAGAACTGGCATATGGATAGTAGCATTAAACTATATAAAGGATAATCCTTGGTTTGGAGCTGGTCCGGTTCTTGTTTTTGATATGGGATGGAGTGTGTATATGACACACGCCCATTGCTTGTATCTTAATATATGTGCTCATAATGGGATCATTGGATTGAGCTGCTTAATATATATATTATGGAATATATTAAAGAATGCAAAAAAAATACCTCTTGTTGCTATATTTAGTCTGTTTTTATATTTAATAGGTTCCATAGTTGAGGTGTATTCATTGAATACGTTGCTTTTGTTCTGCATGGTTCTCAATTGTCTTGAACAGGAAAATAGAAGAATGTAGAAATAATACAAAATTGAATATCGTTAAGAATTTCGGTGTAACTTTGATATAAAATATATTTTACATAAAATTTAGAAAGGGAAAATAATGATACCTAATACAATACATTATATTTGGTTGGGTGAAAATAAACCAAATGATCATGTAAAAAAATGTATGCAATCATGGCGTGTTCTTCAAGATAGTGGTTGGAATATAAAAAAATGGGATGACCAAAATCTACAACAGTTAAACCCGCCTAAAGTTGTGATTGCTGCACTTGAAAATAAAAAATATGCGTTTGCGGCCGATTGGCTTAGACTTTATGCTTTATATTTAGAAGGGGGGGTGTATCTCGACACAGATGTTGAAATAATTAAAAAGTTTGATGATCTTCTGACGGAAGAGACAGCAATATTTTTGGGCTATATTTTTGATGCTTCATTGGGAACAGCAGTCATAGGAGCTGAACCCAGAAACCGAGTGATTGAGGCATTGCTGAAATAGTATGAAACCGCAGAATATCAATATAATTCAGAAACAAAGGATTTCAAAATTAAGTTTGAATTTATGCCAGAAATGTATATGGTAAATAATAACGATATGTTCACTGCTTATTTTTTGAAAAATATTAAAGGATTTACGCTAAACGGAAAAAAATGTCAATGCGGTGACAATGGAGAAATTCAAATTTATCCAAAAGAATATTTTGAAGGCTATTCAATGTGCTTTAAGAATAATTATTCAATACATCATTGCTTTGGAAGTTGGCGTTATTTTGAAAACGTGAATGAAAAACATGAGGAAAGTATACTTCGAAACTATTTAAAAAATATCTATTTTCTAAGGTACGTGAAAGATAAATACATAAGGATGAAAAAGAAAAATCTACCATTCCAAAACTATTTGGTTAGAAGATAGATGCGTAAATGTCATAAAAGGAGATCTTAATTATTATGAAAGCGATACTAGATATTTTTTCGCAAAAGATGGAAAACCGATGTCGCAGATATAGGGACTATTGTATAAAAGGAGAAAAATCATTACATATAGAAAACGAGCTTTTAAAACAAGAATCAAAGTATAGAGTAAATACTGTACAGCGTGAACAGAAAATCATAGTATCATTAACTAGTTTTCCTGCAAGATTTGAAAAACTTCATCTCGTTATCAGAAGCTTACTTGTTCAAACAATGCCGCCAGATGTAATTGTTTTATATCTGGATGATGATGATGTTGTTGATGCACTACCGAATTCTTTAAAAGAATTAGAAAAGTATGGGTTGCAAATAGAATGGCGCCCAGGTCGGATGAAGCCACATAAAAAGTATTATTATGCTATAAAAGAGCACCCCAATGATATTGTTGTAACAGTGGATGATGATGTGATGTATCCAACAGATTTAATCGAGAATTTATATAAAACATATCAGAAATTCCCAGATTGCGTTGTAGCAACACGAGCGCATAGAATATTGTTTGATCATCATAAGACGATTAGAAGTTATAATAACTGGCATTGGGCAGATGAACATCGGAATAAGCCATCGTTAGCACTTATGGCTACAGGGGTTGGTGGTGTTTTATATCCGCCACATTGCATGAGCAGGGAACTTTTGAATCAAAAATTGTTTTTAAAGTTGTCTCCCAATGCAGATGATTTGTGGCTGAAAGTTATGCAAATAAGAATAGGGACAAAGGTTGTTTTGTGTGATAGAAAAGTATCGCATACAAGGGCAGATATTCAAGGTACACAAGAACAATCTTTGAATTCAAGCAATGTGCATAAATCTGTTAACGATGAATATATGGAAAGGATGATTCAGTATTTTCACTTAACAGCGAAGGATTTTGGATGCTGAAATGAGAGAATAATTGAAGGAGAAAAGATTTAATGGATAATTCAAGAACAAAAAAATCAATAAGGAATACAATAGTGGCGCTTGTTGAGCAAGGAATATATACTGTAATGTCTTTTTTATGCAGAACAGTATTTATATACTCGCTAGGAAAAACTTATTTAGGATTTAGTGGTCTTTTCAGTGATATTTTAACACTTCTATCTCTGGCAGAGCTTGGTGTTGGTACTGCAATTCTGTATTCCATGTATAAACCAACAGCTAAAGGAGATCATAAACAAGTAGCGGCATTGCTTAATCTCTACAAGAAAGTTTATAACACAATTGGCGTTATTATCACGGTTGTTGGTTTTGCATTGACCCCGTTTTTGAAATATCTAATTTCGGATATTCCGGACATGCCGGAAATACCGCTGATTTATATTCTTTATCTATTAAATACAACAGCGAGTTATTTCTTTATTTATAAGAAGAGTATTCTTATTACGGATCAAAAAAGTTACATTGCTTCGTTGACTTATATATGTACGACTACATTGCAGAATCTGCTTCAAATTATATTTTTGCTGATGACACATAATTTTATTATTTATCTTTTAATTCAAATTGCGTGTACGCTTGCGAATAATATTATAATTTCCGTTTACGTTGATCGACACTATTCGTATTTAAAGCAGTATAAAGATGAACAGCTGTGTAAAGAGGACAAGCAAGTAATCTACAATAATGTTAAAGCGATGTTTGTCAGCAAGATTAGTTCTGCAGTTGTTACATCAACGGATAATCTTCTGATTTCAAAGTTTGTTAGTACGATTGTCCTAGGCTTGTATTCAAACTATACTCTGTTTACGACAATGCTTCGTACAATTCTTTCAAAGGTTTTTGAGGCATTGACAGGAAGCGTTGGAAATCTTGTGGCACTTGAATCCAGTGATAAGGTATACAATACTTTCAGAAAAATATGGTTCGTTAATTTCTGGTTGGTATCTTTTTCCTGTGCAGGACTATTTGCTCTTGTGAATTCTTTTATTATTCTTTGGGTAGGAGAATCGTACTTGCTGGAAGAGAGAGTTGTGTTCATAGTTTGCTTGAACTTGTACATGCGACTCATTAGAAATACATTTTTGACATTTAATGATACATACGGAATGTTTAAACAGCTGAAACCGAAGTGCGTTGCGGAAGCTATTATTAATTTGACGGTATCACTGCTTTTTGTTGTGCCGATGAAAATGGGCATATATGGAGTTCTGCTTGGCACATTTGTAAGTAACATTACAACGAATTTCTGGTACGAGCCGTATTTGCTCTTTAAGAAATTTGGTGTTAGCCTGAAAGAGTATTTCTTGCTGTTTGGAGAATATATTCTATTGACCGCAATAAGTGCAGGTACGATGTTTTGGGTATGTAACTATGTGATTGCTTTGAGTGGTTGGATTGGTTTTATTCTCAAAGTTGCAGTTACATGTATCTGTATTAACATGTTCTATATAGTAGTGTTTGTAAGGACTGATGAGTTCAAATACTTTTTAGGAATTGTCAAAGCAAAAATTAAGAGGTAAAGACGAATGGAAAATAATAATAGAACATTATCAGTTGATATAGCAAAAGGAATTTTAATTATATTAGTAGTTGTTGCGCATGCACAAACGGACATAGTTCACGATATTATCTTTATGTTCCACATGCCACTTTTTTTCATGATTTCTGGCTTTCTCATTAGACGAGAGAAATTATTAAAGACTGGATATGTGAGTGGTAAGATTAAGCATCTGATGATTCCGTATATAATATATATAGTGCTTGATATGGTGCTTATACGAAAAACGCTCTCTGTACATGACTGGATATATGCTCTTTGGGGAGGGCGAGCAGTAACAGGTGTGTACTGGTATATAACCTGTTTTCTCTTTACAATGTTCATGCTTTCTGCTTTACTAGAGAAATTCTCAGATAGAACAATAAAGAGCATTGTTCTAATGGGGGGGGGTATAGCAGTAATCGAATCGCATCTTGTGGATAAGATTCATTTACTGCAGTCTCCTGGCACTCCATGGAACTTGGATGTGTGCTTAATGGCTCTTGTTTATGTTGGAATCGGGTTCTTTTATAAACAACAAATAAAAAAATGGATTGAAGAACATGAGAAAAAATACAACATAATAGCCGGGCTCATAACTGCCGGATTGATTACATTTTGCTGGTTCATTTACAGAGATGGAAATCGTCTTTATTATTTTGATATGAAGCCAGTGTACTACAAAGAACTTATATCGGCATTATTGATTCCGTGTGCATTTGGAATGGTACTCGTAAGACTGGTTCATTGGATAGGAAAGATAAAATGGCTAGATGGCATGAATCAAATCCTTGCACTCTGTGGGCAAGCAACAATTCCAATCATGTTTATGCACATCCCGCTGAATCACTGGCAAACTGAATTGGCTTATGGTCGTAGTGTTTACGTATTGATTGGGGTAGGTATACCAGTAGTATTTACTGTTTTGTTTAACAAAAATAAAGTAATGAGGAAACTTTTTGGATTACCTGATTTGGAGAAATTTGGATAGGCGTTGCCAAATAAATTATTGCCTATAAATTAATTTTCAGTTGAAGATTGAAATACAGCTGAATGACCTAGTAAAAGATATATCAGGAGATAATGCCATAGTTAATAGTGTTAAATAATATAAAGAGTAATTATAACATTTCATGCACCTAATTGTGAAATATGGAGGAATAAAATAATGAAGGTAGCTTTTTTTATTGATGATATCACAAAAGATGGAGGGACTGAGAGATGCACAACAGTTTTATCTAATTTACTTAATTGCAGCGGACTTGATGTTTCTATTCTGTCAATCAATGCAAGTAAAAAAAGAAGTAAATATGAGATATCACCTAATGTAATTGTCAAAATGTTTAATTCCCAAAAAATTGAAAATGCTGTAAGTAGACGTATGAGAACATTCAAATACTTAGGCTATGAAATTTTGAGGGGGGGGGTACGACGTTATTATTGTAGTAGATACCTATAAGTCTTTATGCTTTATTCCTTTTATACCTTTACTAAAGAAGAAAAAAACAAAGTTAATATCGTAGGAACATTTCAACTATAATTTTGGCGAGAAGCATTCTCCAAGATGGTGGGGAAGAAGAGTGGCGGCAAGAATAAGCGACGCAGTTGTTGTTCTTTCAAAAGCAGATTACGAGGCGTGGAAAGCAGATTTTAAACTACAAGATCGTCTAAAACAGATTTATAATTTCCCGTGTTTTGATTTAGAAAGACCTATGTTTGATGCCGACTGTAAGACAGTTTTAGCAGTAGGTAGACTTGAAGAACAAAAGGGATTTGATTATTTGCTTGATATATGGAAACTGATTGAAATTGATGAAGAACTGAACGATTGGAAATTGCAAATTGTAGGTAGCGGCTCTCTTGAACAGAAATTGCATGAGAAAGAAAAGACTTTAGGTCTGAATCGAGTGCAATGGTTGCAATTTACAGAGCACATTGAGGAAATTTATAAAAATGCATCTATCTATGTCATGACAAGTCGGTTTGAGGGGTTCGCACTTGTTTTGCTTGAAGCTAAAGCATTTGGACTTCCAATAGTTAGTTTTGACATAAAAAATGGACCAAATGAGATTGTTCAGAATGGTGTGGATGGCTATATAGTATCACCTTTTGATGTAAATATGTTGACCAATAAATTAAAGATGCTTATGAAAAATGATATAATGAGGGAGCAGTTTACAAAGCATTCTCAGTCTAACATGGATCAGTTTTCAAAGAAAAAAATTGTAGGAAATTGGATTCAATTGTTGGAAGAAATTATAGAGTAAAAAACACAAAAAGTAAACACAACATTAGTTATCATGGCATCCGAAATCAGAATCGATTTGGAACAGGAATAAAACAGTTGTAACCATGATGATGTAAATTATATCATCAGTGATTACTCAATCTACAATACGGTTGATGCAGGCTTCAATCATGTGGTATTTATTAGCCGTAAGGATATTGAGAAAACTCAAAAAGGTCATTGGTGAACTTATTGCTTATGTTTGCAGGTTTCATAATGGAAATGTGGATTATGTTTTTAAGGGCATCAACGATATTCCGGGAGAACTTCCAGTACGACGGACAAAGCAGGGGAATTGTTTATGCTGCCTTAACGCAAAGAAAGTTTTCAATATAGTGTTTATTGCCATTAACGCAGATGATTACTATGGTAAGACAGGCTTTAAAGTTGTCTATGAGTGTCGGGTGAATGTTGGAAAATCATGCATAACAGTTTTTGTACTAAGGTATATACTTTTAGATAACGGCGGTGTGACTCGTGGCATCTGTAATATATATGAGAATGGAAACCGGACTACTTAGATTGCATCCATCACAGCAAACATTGATGCTTTGAAGGCTGAACTGAAGAATGGTGAAAAAGAAGTCGCAACGAAGGAAGAATAGAAGGCAATGGCAGACACTAAGAAGACTTAAGCGGAGCTATGCTAAAGTAGCTTTTAGCGAGTCACATGACCATGAATGAAATTCTTAAATAATTGAAATAAAATAATCATAAATGGCGTGTGTGTACCAATGACTTTTCCGGGAGTTGGAACGCATACGTTTTTTCATTGTTAAGAATATTTATGAATGGTTAGTTGGTTTGATTCTCATGAAACTATAGCAATTGTTTATATATAAAATGAATTTATTTAAAAAAATGTTATTTTTATGGTATATTTAATGTTGGTTTTGAAATATGATTTTAAAAATCATGCTTCATATTGAAAAGTAGGAGGATAAGGGTTTATGGCTTATAAGAAAATTTCTCGTAATGATGCTTATATGAATGTAGCTAATGTAGAAGATGATGAAGATGTTATTGATCTTCTTGAAATGGCTCGTGCTATTTTAAAACATATTAAATTAATTATTTTACTTTCTGTTGTATTTGGTGTTGGTGGTTTCTTTGGAACAAAGTTATTGATTGCTCCAACGTATACTGCAAGTACATCAATTTATTTAACGCCTCAGATTAGTGAGAGTGGGTCTTTGGATTATAATTCGCAGATGGCCAATAGTAAATTGGTTACGAATGCAGTGAATTTATTAACTCAGAATAACATTATGTCTGAGGTAGCCAAGGATGTTGGATTAGAAAGTGCTGATAGTGTTAAAAAGCTTGTTAGTGTAACGAATGAATCTAATACTGAGATTATTACGATTTCAGCTACAACAACAGATCCTAAATTATCTAAGGATATCGCAAATGATACAGTAAGTACGTTTATTCGTACGATGCAGAAGAATTTGAATGTTCGTAATATTGAGGTTGTTGATAAGGCTAAATTATCATATGTTCCTAGTGGACCGAATGTTAAGAAGAATACTTTATTAGCGACTATGGTTGGTTTTGTACTTGGTTGTGGTTATGCAACGTTGAGATTCTTACTTGATAATCGCTTACGCACGAAGGAAGAGGCAGAAAAGTATTTGGGTATTCCAGTATTCTGCGAGATTCCTGAACTATAATGGCTAAGTATATAGATTTGCATTCTCATATTGCTTGGGGCATTGATGATGGTATGCCTAGTATTGAGGATGCAGTAAAAGCTTTAGAGTTAGCTAAGGATGATGGTATTGTAGGTATTTGTAGTACACCGCATTTCATTCCTGGTCAATTAGATGTTCATATCTATAATGAAATGGTGACTCGTCAATTGGAACTAAGAAAGATGAGTCCTATCCCTATCTATTTTGGTGGGGAAGTGATGATGAACAGTGAATTCATTGAAGAATTGGAATTAGATTTGTATCCTACTTTAAATAGTAGTAAATACATGTTAGTTGAATACAATGTTCTTCGTGATATTCATTCGATTGATTATAGAGATGAATGTTTATATGAATTGAAGATGAAAGGCTTTGTTCCAGTACTGGCTCATATTGAAAGATATTTTCATGATGGATTAGATTATTCAATCATTGATCATTGGGTAGATATGGGTTGTATTCTACAAATAAATCGTACTTCCATTCTTGGTGTAAATGGTAAGAAAATACAATCAAATGCATTAGAGTTATTAGACAATGGATATTGTGATGTCATTTGTACAGATACGCATAGAGCGAGTGGAAATAGAATCGAACAATTGAGTGATGTATATTCAGTTGTTTCTAAGCGTATTGGTTCTGAGAATGCGGATATCTTATTTTATGAGAATCCTAAGTTATTATTGAGTAATAAAGAGACATTAAATATTGAGGTTGAAAAGAAAAAGAAACTATTTGGTTTCTTTGGGAGATAGAAATGGCAAGAAAGAAAAGAAATCAATTTGATGTGGATGAAATCTATCGTGGATTACGTACAAATATTGAATTTAGTCAGATGGATGATGCGATTCAAGTAATCAATGTAGTTAGTACAATTCCTAATGAAGGAAAGAGTACAATAGCTTGTAATTTAGCTCGTATTATGGCAGCTAAATATAAAAATGTGTTATTAATTGACTGTGATTTAAGAAATGCCTCAGTTCATAAAACACTACAAATCTCTAATCGTTCTGGATTAACAAATATTATTTCAGAATTTAGAGAAGGCGTAAGTATTCATTCATTTGAAGGAGTACAAGATGTACAATATGATGGAGGTTATCCTTTATCTGTCATTACTGCAGGTCATAGAGTACCAAATCCAAGTGAAGTATTAGGATCAAAAAGATTAGCTAAATTTTTAAACCAAGCACGTCAAGAATTTGGATATATTATTATCGACTGTCTACCAGTTGCGGTAGCATCTGATGCCATTCCATTATGTAACGTAAGTGATGGAGTTTTATATGTAGTTGATTCAAAATCTTCTGATAAACGAAAAGTAAAAGTAGCCATTAATGATGTTGAAAGAAATGGTGGTCATGTCATGGGTGTTGTATTAAATAAAGTAGAATCAGCAAGTGACAGTAATTATGGTTATGGATACGGATATGGTTATGGAGGAGAAGACAATGGTAAAAAGAAGAAAAAGAAATAGTTTTATTATTTTGGCTTTAACTCTATTACTAACAGGATGTGGAAATAGTGAATTAGAAATCACTAAAAACGACATTTTAGAAGTGGCAAGAGATGATGCGAATGCCACAAAAAAAGAATGTTCAAATGTTTCTGTTCAAGAAGAGAAGAAATACTATACAGTTAGCTTTGATACAACTACTGGATCTTATGAATATAAGATTGGCAAAGATGGTATTATACAAGAAAGAAATTATAAAAGAAGTAATAGTGAAGATGTTTCTACGACTGAACCCGTAGAAGAGAAGAAGGAAGAAACTAAAGCTGATACAAAGAAAGAAGAAAAAAAAGAATCAACTTCTTTTGATGAAAATCAACAACAAGCAATTAATGCAGTTTTAGCGAATGCAGGACTTGGACAAGAAGATGTAACAGACATTGGTTGTACTTTAGATGAAGCTACACAACAATATACAGTCACATTTACATTCCAAGATATTCATAATACTTGTATGGTTGATGCAGCTACATTTACTGTATTGTCATCAGTACAGGCATAATATACAGACAAAACAAAAAGAATTGTTGTTCTTTTTGTTTTTTTTTAGTAGAATAAATTGAGTTATAGTGAAAGGGTTATATTATGTCTAGAATTGGAACTTTAAAAATTACGATTGAATTTGTATTTTTTATGTTTATTATACAATTTTCTGGATACGATTTAGAAACGTGTTGGAAATTATGTATATTATATTTTTTAATGCAATTATTGATTGGAAGATATCAAGGAAGAGTTTTATTAATGTATGATGAAATTCGTTTGATTATATTGAGTCATATTGGTTTTTTTATTGGAAGTTTTCTTGTTTTTCCAATTAGTACTTGGACTATAAAGAAATTCTTTGGATTTGTTTTATTAAGTTGTGTTTTATTTGTATTTGCAGGATGTAACTCTAGATATTCTCATAAAATATTTAGAAAATGGTTCAAACATAATACTTTAATTGTTGGTATCGGTCATACAGCTGAGCAATTAGAATATGTATGTAGAGGTAATGGATATTCGTTGTTAGATGTGATCGGCTTTGTGAATTGTAATAAATCAAATCGAGTTAAGTATGTTCAGCAGCAACAAATAGTAGATATAAATAAGACATACGGTTTAGATTCAATTTGTTCCGTAATCAAGGAAAATGATATTGATACTGTATTAATTGCGATTCCTGAGATGGATAGTGAAGATTTAAATGCGGTATTTGAAGTGTTTAAAAATAAAGTAGCTGTTATTAAATATTTACCACAAGTAAATGGCTTAGTAACATTTGATACAATGGTAGAGGATTTTGATGGAATCTTAATGATATCAAATTCTCGTGGATTAGAACATTTCTTATCTTATGCATTAAAACGTATCTTAGACATTTGTGCAGGACTATGTGGTATTTTAATTTTAATTCCTTTAACAATCTTTGTCTTCATTAAAAATCGCAAAGAAGGAGATAAAGGTCCTATTTTCTTTACGCAGAATCGAATTGGTAAAAATGGAAAAGAATTTAAAATGTTTAAATATCGTACAATGGTAATTGGTGCAGATAAGATTCTAGAAGAATTAATGGAAAAAGATCCAGCCATTCGCGAAGAATATACTAAGAATAAAAAATTAGTAAATGATCCACGTATCACAAGTGCTGGTAAATTCTTACGTGAAAAGAGTTTAGATGAGTTTCCACAATTTATTAATGTATTGTTAGGTCAAATGTCTTTAATTGGACCTCGCCCATATTTACCAAGAGAAAAAGAGGATATGGGAGACTATTATTATGATGTCATCGCATGTAAGCCTGGTATAACGGGTATGTGGCAAAGTCATGGAAGAAGTGAGGTAGATTTTGATCACCGTTTATTATTGGATGAATATTATTATCGTAACTGGTCATTCTGGTTGGATATTACTTTATTATTTAAAACAGCGAAACAAGTTCTTTATGGCGAGGGTGCCATGTAATTCAAAACTTGAGAGCTTTTTATATTTGTAGTATTATATTTAACGTATAGGAGATTTTTATTATGAAAAAAAATAAAAAACAAAGTAATATAGGAAGAGTATTTGGGGTTATTTTTTCAATTGTAATGATTGCTGCAACAATGTATTTGTTGTTTAACATTATTAAATTGAATGTATTGCCTACAAAACTATTGTTTTTAATGACAATTGTATTTGTATTATTAGATTTAATTTTTATCTTATTGTTGTGCTTTGCAACAAAGGGTGTTGTATCTAAAATCATTTGTATTATTTTTACCGTTGCAATTTCACTAGGATCTTGTTTAGGTGGATACTATATATCGAAAACAGGTGGTTTGCTTTCTAATATGACGAATGTTGCTAAACATTCTAAAAATACAGTGAGTATAGTCGTTAAAGAATCAAGTGATATGAAAAAGAAAACTGATCTTGCTGGTCGTAGCGTAGGTACTTTGGCAAATATTAATACAACAGGTTCTAAAAAGATTTTAAAGGAATTAACTAATTCTGGAATTTCAATGGAACAAAAAGAATTTGGTAGTATGACTGAAATGTTAGAATCATTCTATAATGGTGAGGTAGATTCTATTGTTATTAGTGAGTCTAGTCGTAGCCAAATTACGGATATGGAAGCATATGCTAATTTTGATAGTAATACAAGAGTTGTATACCAAACTTCTTATAAAGTAGAAAATACAGATAAAGCGAAAGCTGTTAGTAATATTACGAATACGCCATTCAATGTATTGATTTCAGGATCAGATACTCGTGGTGGATTTGACGAAAATGGTCGTAGTGATGTAATTATGGTCGCTACTGTAAATCCTAAAACCGGAACAATTTTATTAACATCTGTTCCACGTGACTTCTATGTAACGACTGCTTGTGATGCTGGTGATGGATGTCAACAAGGTGCATTAGATAAGATTACGCATACGGGTATTCATGGTACTAACACAACTAAGCGTACAGTTGAACAATTATTAGGTATTGAAATTAACTATACATTTAAAGTAGGTTTCGATACAGTAACAGATATTGTTGACGCTGTTGGTGGTATTGATGTAAATGTTGAACCTGGCTATGAATGCAGTAACTTCTTACATGCTCCAGGATTAAGTGTACATGCGGGTATTAACCACTTAAATGGTGAACAAGCATTAGGATATGCTCGAGAACGTTATGCATATAGTGAAGGGGATCGTCAGCGTACGAAGAACCAACAACAAGTTCTAATGGGAATTGTTGATAAGATTACAAGTCCAGCAATTGTAACTAACTATGCATCTATTATGGATAGTATGTCAGATACATTCTCAACTACAATGTCAAGTCAAGAAATCTCTGATTTAATTAAATATCAATTAAATAGCAATCCAAAATGGAAAATGGAACAATATATGGTTAATGGTACTGGTGATACATTAATGTGTGCTGAGCTTGGTAATGCGGCTTATGTAATGGTACCAGATCAAAGTACAGTAATAACGGCTAAGAATAAAATTAATGCTGTTCTTGCTGGTAAATCAGCGGATGATGTAGAGTAAGGATATATTCCTTGCTCTTTTTTTGTTTTATAGGTGTATACTTGGTATAGTGAGGTGTTTTAAATGGAAACTACTGATTATATACAAAATAGAATTCATACGAATGTTCGTAAGTTTGAAGAACTAAGCAAGAAGTATCATAGATGTCATATAGGATTGCTTATTTCTACTTTTAGTTGTTTTACTTGTGTTCTTATCTTGAATGTTATTTATTTGATTGTTCCAGTAATATGGTTGATTCTTTCTGCCTGTGTGTTAGTGTTGGCAGGACTATTTTTATTATTCTTTGATGTGTTGAATGATTATTCATCAAAGTCATTAGAGTATAAATATAAGGCTGATTTATTGAACTATGAAAAGAACTTATATGAAGCAAAACAGGGTGGATTTAAAGGCTTTGCATTTCGATGTGAAAGGTTCATGTAATCTCGCACTCTTTGTGTGAATTTGCCAACTCATGGTCATTTATTATATAATATGTAATTGTGAGCTGCAAAAGAGTTTATAGGAGATTTTGTTATGTCTAAAAAGGATGTAAAACTTTCACAGAATGTGAAAAAGAAAAAGAAGAAAAATAAGCGTCCTATCAGTAAGTTTTTAACTGTATTTATGTTTATTGCATTAGGTGCATTTATTTTTCAAATGATTCGTTTGAATTTATTGCCTTTTAAATTAATAATATTAGTTTCTTTGGTGTTTATACTGTTAGCTTTAATTCTGACTATTTTAATGAGGTTTAAGGCAAAGAAGTTCTTTAGTCGTTTTATATTGGGGATTATTTCTTTATGTATGTGCATTGGACTTGCGTATGGAAATTATTTCTTATTTAAGACAAAGGATACGTTTGATGTCGTAACAAGTCTTGCGGATAGTAAGGCAACAACTACTTCGATTGTTGTTAAGAAAGCTTCTTCAATCAAGAACGAGAATAATTTGAAGAAAAAGACAATTGGTACAATGTTGAGTGTGGATAAGAAAGCGACTCAGCGTATGTTGGATTCTTTAGATAAGAAGAAGATATCTTATAAGACAAAGGATTATGATTCATTAGATGATTTAATGACGGCTTTCTATGATGATAAAGTCGATGCGATTTGTTTAAATGAAAAGTATCGTGATATTCTACATGAGAGTGAGGCGTATTTTAGTTTTCAAACGGATTCAAAAACAATTTATCAAAATGTAGAATATACAAAAGTAGACAAGACAGATAACCCGAGTGATCCTGTTAAAAATATTACTAAAGATGCGTTTACTATTTTAGTGAGTGGCAATGATTCTTATGGATCTTTACAGGATAGTAATACGCGTAGTGATGCGAATATGTTGTTGACGGTAAATCCTAAAACAGGTCGTATTTTAATGACGAGTATTCCTCGAGACTATTATGTAGACTTGGTATGTGATGAAACAGGGGATAATGCTTGTCCTGAAGATAGTAAAGATAAATTAACGCATTCTGGTTTAATGGGTGTGAAGTGTACGGAAAGAACGATTGAAAAAGCATTGGGTATAAAAATCAATTATAATATTCGTATTAACTTCTCTAGTGTAGTAAACTTAGTCGACGCACTAGATGGAATTGATTTGGATATTCAAAAGGGTGAAGAAGTTGATATTCTATATGCGAATGGACAGCCTGGTTTAAGTGTCGGTCAACATCATGTGGATGGTGAAACGGCATTAGCCTTTGCACGTGAAAGACATGCCTATTTGGATGGTGACAATCAGCGTGTTCGTAACCAACAGAAAGTATTTAAAGCTATTTTCAAACGTATTGTTTCACCTAAGATGATCACAAACTATGGTAAGTTTATGGATGCATTGGCTGTAGCTTTTGATACAAACTTATCGAATGATGAAATCAGTGATTTTATCAAGTATGAATTGAATAATATGCCAGATTGGAAATTTGAATCATATTCACTTGTAGGTGATTCAGATTCTAGGTTCTGTTATGCTTCTTCTAGCTATGCTTCAGTCATTGTTCAAAATGAAGAAATGAATGAAATCGCAAGAAGGAAGATTCAAGCTATCTTGGATGGTAAAAAGGCATCTTCTGTAAAAGATACTTCTGGTTTTTCTCAAAAACCGAGTGAAGATAATTCAGTAGGTAATGCTCAAGAGTTTGCTGAGATGAACAACAATAGTGAAGAAACAGATGAAGATTATTATACGTATGAAGAACCTTCTTATGAGGAAAATGATGAATATTACTATCAGCCAGAAGAACCTGCAGAATATGATTATTCTGAGGATTATGCAGGATAGAATGCCACTAGCCATTTCGTAATGAGATGGCTTTTTTACTTTTTATATGTTTTAAGTTATAATAAAGAAATGTAAAAGAGGTTTTTAACTTATGAATAGTTTATATAAATCAAATATTTATCAAAAATATAGAGGAATTCTAATATCACTCATCGATGTTTGTATTGTATTATTCTCTTATTTAGTGGCATACATGATCCAAAATAATTTCTTTATTAATGAGAAAACAATCGCACTGACAAAGATGTTAAGTCTTGGATTATTCTTCATGCTTTTGTTGCATTTTATTGTTTTAAGACTGTTTAAAACACAAATGTCATTATGGACATATACAGGGCCAAATGAAATTATTCGAACATTTCTAAGTTGCTTTGTCTGTTTTCTAATTATGTCTTATTTTGTGTTAAAAGTAGACCTATTTAGTATTGAATTAATCGCATTAGCTGAGTTGCTATGTTTTATATTTCTTTTAGGAGCACGAATGCTATATAGAATGGCAAGACGCTATATAGTGGATGTGGATAGAGTTGACAATTGTTTAATTGTAGGTGCTGGTAATGGTGGATATTTATTGATGAATGAAATTTATCATAATATGGCCTATCCATACAATGTAATTGGATTCTTGGATGATTTTAAGAAAAAGGGGACTATGCTAAGTGGTAAACCAGTGCTTGGAACAATTTCTGAAGTAGAGCGTATTTGTCAAGAGAACAATGTTCATTGTATCTTTATTACCATTTCTTCAGTGAGTGACGAAAGAAAACAAGAAATTTTAGATTTATGTACATCCACTTCTATTCCAACAAAAATCATGCGTATCTTTGTTGGTAATGATGAGAGTAATCATATTTCATTTGAAGATATTGATATCAAGGATTTATTAAATCGTCCTAGCATTGATTTAAAAGTCGATCAAATTGGTTCTTATCTTACAAATAAAGTGGTTTGTGTTACCGGAGCCGGCGGATCTATTGGTTCAGAATTGTGTCGTCAAATCATTCGTTTTAATCCTTCTAAATTGATTATGGTGGATATTAATGAAAATGCACTATATATGCTTAAACAAGAATTCTTAGTCATGAAACGAAAGAAACAAATGAATGATTCTATTCAACTAGAATCTTTGATTGTTTCCATTCGCGAACGAGAAGAAATCTACAAATTAATGAGAAATTATAAGCCGGATGTAGTTTATCATGCGGCAGCACATAAACACGTACCTTTAATGGAAGACCGTCCTACAGAAGCTATTAGAAATAATATCTTTGGAACAAAGAATGTGATTGACGCGTGTTGTGACTGTGGTATATCTCGTTTTATTATGATTTCAACAGATAAAGCTGTAAATCCAACAAATGTAATGGGCGCTACTAAGCGTATGACAGAAATGTATATGCAATCAAGAAATACTAAGGGTGGTATTCATATGGCGGCTGTACGCTTTGGCAATGTATTAGGATCCAATGGTTCTGTTATTCCTATTTTTAAAGAACAAATTAAAAATGGCGGTCCAGTCACTGTAACACACAAAGACATTAAGCGTTACTTTATGACTATTCCAGAAGCAGCTCAATTAGTACTACAAGCAGGATTCTATGCGAATGAAAGAGAAATCTTTGTACTAGATATGGGCAAACCAGTAAGAATCTGGGATTTAGCCGACAAAATGATTCGATTGGCAGGACTCGTACCAGGAAGAGATATTGAAATTCAAGAAATTGGATTGCGTCCTGGAGAAAAGATGTTTGAAGAATTAGCTTTAGAAATGGAAGAATGTCATAAGACGGACAACAATCTAATCTTTGTACACGAAAAGATGGATATTGATTCAAAAGAAGTAGATTCTAAATTAAATAAGCTAAAAGAATTAATGAATCAAACAGATGACAAACTTCAAATCAAAGAAGTATTAATGGACATGATTAAAGAATAGAGATTCAAGCTGGGTAGATCCCGGCTTTTTTTTTGAATTAGAAATGTACATTCTGGAATTTAGTATAGAATACTTGATATAATAAGTATGTAGAATTATTAACGAGGAGTAATTGAAAAAATGGAAAAGAAATATCAAATTTTTATTTCATCAACATATACTGATTTAATTGAAGAAAGAAAAAAAGTAAGAGACACTATTTTGAATATGCTTCATTTTCCAGTAGGAATGGAAGTTTTTGGCGCCGCAGATGAAGAACAATGGGAAATAATAAAGGATACAATTGATAGTTCAGATTACTATGTATTAATTATTGCACATAGGTATGGAACAATAATTTCTGAAGGACCGGATGCAGGTATTAGTTATACTGAGAAAGAATATCGATATGCTAAGGAAAAAGGTGTTCCTATACTTGCGTTCCTTATGGACGATTCTGTTGCCGTAACGCTTGATAAAATAGATTCTGAACACAAGGAAGAATTGCAAAAGTTTAAAAAAGATGTTCAAGGCTCAAGATTGATTGAATATTGGAAAACAACTGATGATTTAGCTCAAAAGGTATCGATTTCGCTGCATAAGCAAATGGATCGAAAAAAACGTCCTGGATGGATTAGAGCAAATTCATTTGATATCGAAGAAAGCCATGCACAATTATTAGAGTTGAATCGTAAAATCCAGTGTTTAGAATCTGAAAATAAATCGTTACAAGATGAACTTAATGCATGTAAGAATCAAAATACAAGAGAGCCATCTTTAGAAACAACACTAACGGTTGACATGTCAAATGATGTGTTTGGAAGATTTTCTCATCCTGAATATGCAATTCAAGATGAAAATATGTCTTTAAAAGGATTGAAAATATTGAATGTTTCGAAGTTTAATACTGTAAAGAGACAATATAGGAAGATTACTATTAATGATTTTCCAAAAGATTTAACCCCTTTTGCTATAGAGAGTGAAATTGATGACTATAATAATAGCCTACCCACTAATGAAGAATTACGAAATTATGCAGACAAATTAGATCATTACATTCAAATAACAAAAAGTTGTGTTCAGGTTGAAATTGGTTTACAAAATGTTGGTACAGCAATAGCTAATAGTGCTTCTCTTGTAATTCAATTTCCGGATAGTGTAGAAGTATATAATAATAATATTATTGATTTATTAGAGCCTGAAGCACCAGAAAAGGGGAATAATCCAATCGAATTAGCAGCGAAAAGAAAGAAATATCAATCATCTAATATGTTATATAATAACCCGAATATATTAAATGGCTTGACAGAAAAATTAAATTTAGTTAATCCATTATTATACGCAATTGAAGACATCGAAGATTGTTTGATTAATAGTAATATTGTAGAAATAAATTGTGATAAATTGATACATAGTTATATTTCCTGTAAAAACGATGTATATCTAGTAGGAAGAAAACCTGGAAAATATAAAATAAAATGTTCTTTAATGTGCGAAGAATATGAAAAACCAGTAGTCAAATATATTGATTTTGAAGTTGTTGAATAGTGTTATCAAATGACTGTTTATTAAAAGATAATGATGAATCTATTTTAAACTTGAATCTTAAGTTTTTCTTAAGTAGTTGAGTTAAGGAAGTATTCATTTTATAATTGAATCAATTGAGAGGAAGATTGAATATGTTTTGTAAAAATTGTGGGCACGAAATAAGTGATGATGCTAAGTTTTGTTCAAACTGTGGAACAAAGGTAGAAGTCGATGAAGATATTGTTGTACCTGTTGCAGTCGTGGATAAGATTGAAGAAGAAGTTAATGAATCTGAAGTTGAAACAAATAATGAAGCATCAGTAAATGAGAATGAATCAACTACATCAGTAAAGGAATGGTACTATGTATCGAACAATGATTCTAAAGGATCATTCAGTATAGATGAGATGAAGGCTAAGATTACTTCTGGTGAAATCAATGGTAGTACTCTAGTATGGAAGGCAAGTATGAAAGACTGGGAAAGACTAGAGAATACGGAATTAAATGAATTTATTTCTACATCGTCTTCAAATGATTGGTATTATGTAGAGAATAATGATTCTAAAGGTCCTTTTAGTGAATCGGACATGAAAGGATTTATTGATAGCGGTGTATTAACTGGAAATAGTTTTGTATGGAAAACAGGCATGCAAGATTGGCAGAGATTAAAGAATACCGAGCTTGCAGGTAATGAAACAGTGCATGTAGAACCAAGTTTTTCATTTACTACTGGAGTTGTAAAAGAAAAGAGTATTGGACTCTGTGTAGTATTAAGTCTAGTTACATGTGGCATTTATAGTATTTATTGGCTATATACAATCGCACATGACTTAAATGATTTATGTGAAAGTCAAAACCAAGAAAAAGGTGCTGAACCAGGACTTGTTGTTGTATTAAGCATTGTGACATGTGGAATCTACTTACTATACTACTTATGGAAGGCTGGTAAGATGGTATCTAGTCTTACAAGAAGTAATGGACATCATCCAAGTGACGACAGCATTGTATTAATGGTATTATCTATACTACAATTATCATTAGTATCCTATTGCATCCTTCAGAGTCATATTAATGGTTTCGCAAAAGACTAAATATTTAGGAATAGTTCTCATACTATTCCTTCTTTTATTATTCTATAAATGCCCCTTTCAATTCATGACAGGATTGCCATGTCCAGGATGCAACATGAAAACAAGCCTGTATTATCTTCTGAAAGGAAATATTCAATTATCTTTGTATTATCATGCTCTATTAATACCAACACTAATTTGTGGCGTTCTATGCTTGTTAAAACCCGAGAGAACAAAAATGATATTAATCATATGGTGTACACTTATGATTATGTATTACATATACCGAATGATTCTTTATTTTCCAAATAGTCCAATGATCTATTCAAAAAATAATTTGATTTATTTACTATTTAGACATTCATAATGTCAATTAATGATGTAACTTGAAATTATAAAGGAGGACATACTTATGTCAAACATTTATTACACAGTTACAGGATTACATCATTATTATGGAGATTCATTTCTAGAAAAAGAAATGATCGTTTATTTAAAGAAAGAAAAAGATAATGAATATGATAAAGAAGCCATTAGTGTTAATCTTCCTGGTCTAGGAAAGATTGGATATGTAGCTAATAGTCCTTAAACAGTACTAAGAGAAAGTTATAGTGCAGGAAGATTGTATGACAAGATTGAAGACGATGCGAGTGGTAAAGTTAAATTCAAATTAGAAAAAGGAGTTATTTGTGAGCTTATTGAATAAGAGGTTAACAATGTGTAAAACTCTTATTTTTGTAGGTTGTTCATGCAAATGGATAAAAATGGATCCAAATTTTGTGTAATATTAGCTTTTTGTCATAAATCTGAATGAATTAAAGAATCTGAAAATAGAAAGTATCAGTACATTTATGATGTTTTAGTTTGAATTTGACAGCGTATAAATAACAATATGTAATTGGCGGCTAATTCGATGTGCTTTAGCGGTTATACGGTTTATTGATGGTGACATTTGAATCGTATGACATGCGGATAAGCGATGTAATCAATCTTAATGCTATAGTGATATTGTAGTGAAAGGGGTCTTTTTGTATTATGACTTTCATTAATTTTTTAGTATTTTATTTTTTTAACTTTATAAAGTAAAAGTATTTGTAGTAAAATGGATATATCATTAATGAAATAAATCTGGTTTACTTAGTATAAGTTTCAATTAAACAAGCAAAATAAAATGGAGGTAAAATGATAGAAGGTGTTTTATTAGATAAACTTACTGATTTAGGTTTAGAAGTTGGAAAACATCATATAAACCAAAAGCTGAATGAACAATTATTGAGAAATAAATTAAAAAAATATATTAGTGAACAAAAGAAATTCCATGGATTATATTCAATAAATGAAGAGTTCGATTTTGAAGGTTTGATGAATTATATTTTAAATCATTTAATTGAAGACGTACAGGTAAGAGTTTTTTCAATAAATATAGATGAAAGAAGACGTGCACGTAAAGAAGTGATTGATAAAGCTATTAAATTTTCCAATGCAAATACTAAAGAATCTATAAATAGTGTTAAAAAAATTGTAGCAACCAGTATTGATATTATTAAATCTGTGTATTCAAAAAATATATCTTTACAAGACTATCTTATTGCATCTGATATTGTTAACAATGTGACAGAACACATCGATAATAAATTTGAAGAATTGGATGATAAATTAAAGTGTATTGATAATAAAATATCTATATATTCTCAATTTTCGCAAGAATATTTACCAGCACTTATTGCCGAAAATAAAATTGAATTAGCTGATTCTATAATTAATAATTGCTTTTTGGACATGTCTAAAAAACACGTATTATATCCGGATTATGGATATAGCTATACCAACGATGGATTGATTAGTGTTCCATTGACTCAAGACGCTGAGCAAAAGTATCCATCTAGTATGAATATACGGGCGGACATAAAAATAGGTGAAAATATATATCACAATAAAAATGTTGATCCACTTGAATATGCTTATAGACATCAAAAAAATATGTTTATAACAGTTATAGATGCAACAAAAATGCTAGGAAATGTAAAAGATCCAATACAAAAGGAAGCAAAAAAATTACTTGGTCAAAGTATGATGATAAAACCCAAAGAGTTTCCTCCAGCGTTTCCTTGTTCGGTAGTTGTTGGTAATATTACTTATTTTGATTACATATTGTTTAGAATGACAGAAATCTTAGATGATGGAACATATATTGTATCTAACAAGGAGCAGAAAAACACTAGTATATATTTTGAAATTAGATTCAAGCAAAACGGAGATAAAAGAATTGATTTTAACACTCATATTAAAAAAACAACCTGTAAGGAACGTCTCAATTATGCAAAATTTATAAAGGATGTGCAAATGAAAAAAGGATTTGGAATTTATATGTTGGATGAACATCGATATGCAATGAAAACGCAGTCAGAAAATGATTCGATGATTGATACTTCAGCAATAGATAATGAAATAGATTTTTTTTCTAGATTACGCTTGATTGAAGAGTATTTTAATATTTGTTTTCAATTGCCCGATAAGATTGAAACAGAAGATTCAAAATTAATATATGACATATCTAATTTGATTCAAAATAATAAAAAAGCTTTATCATGGGAGAATAAAAAGTTGACAATATATGTTGATGTAAACTCAAAAGATATAATGAATAAATTTGCTAATCCAATATGCTTGACTGAAGAAGGAAATTATTGTTTAGAATTATTTGGTGAGAAATTAAAATATCATTATAGAAGAGTTTTTAAAACTGCAATGTTGAAGGACTTTGAAAGAAAACGCAAAATGATGGATCTATTAACAGGTGATGAAAAATTAGATTTGGTGTTCAAACCTTTCAAAGATAACACTTTTTATGAATATATAAATAGAATAGATTGAAAAAATATCGATTCTTTAATTCAATCCAAAAAAAGATTGTAGAGTTACTGTTCTACAATCTTATCTAAACTATGAATGAATTCTACAACCATCTTACGCTTAATATCATCGATCTTAACGAGTTTATTTAACGCCTCAATTTCGTCTTCATTATCTAGACAAACGATTTCTCGTCTTAGTCTATCGATTTCGTCTTCTAAACGATTCTGTTCTTTAATATATTGTTCATGAACAGCTTTGATTTGATTGTATAATTGATTATCCATGTTTACACCGC
>OJMM01000507.1_pt1 | contig 26052 bp, 23 predicted proteins | sample 1597231 | NCBI WGS metagenome assembly OJMM01 (sample SAMEA2452128, study PRJEB22498) | human gut metagenome | reverse complement strand
GGTTAACACCCTTAGAAGGCTCCTTGCCGAAGTAGTTCTTAACGAGTGTCTGAACGGCTGGGATACGGCTTGAACCACCAACCAGGATAACCTCGTCGATATCTGATGTAGAGAGCTTAGCGTCACGAACGGCATTCTGGCAAGGTACCAAGCAAGCCTGAATCAGGTTGTGAGCCAACTGCTCGAACTGTGCACGGGTCAAAGTCTTAACCAAGTGCTTTGGCATACCGTCAACGGCTGTGATGTATGGCAAGTTGATTTCGGTAGATGTAGAGCTTGACAACTCAATCTTAGCCTTCTCAGCTGCCTCCTTCAAACGCTGCATAGCCATAGGGTCCTTGCGGAGATCTACGCCTTCTTCAGCCTTGAAGCCATCAGCCAACCAGTTGATGATTACCTGGTCGAAGTCATCACCACCCAGGTGAGTATCACCATTGGTAGAAAGTACCTCGAATACGCCGCCACCGAACTCCAGGATAGAGATATCGAATGTACCACCACCCAAGTCGAATACGGCAATCTTCATATCCTTGTTAGCCTTGTCAACACCGTAAGCCAAAGCTGCGGCTGTAGGCTCATTTACGATACGCTGAACGTTCAAACCTGCAATCTGACCAGCCTCCTTAGTAGCCTGACGCTGTGAGTCAGAGAAGTAAGCAGGAACTGTGATGACAGCATCTGTAACCTCCTGTCCGAGATAATCCTCTGCAGTCTTCTTCATCTTCTGGAGAACCATTGCAGAAATCTCCTGTGGAGTATACTTGCGACCCTCGATTTCAACACGTGGATAACCACCCTCGTTTACTACTGTGTAAGGCATTGCCTCAGCCTCTTTCTGGCTCTGAGCGTATGTCTCACCCATGAAACGCTTGATAGAATATACTGTGTTCTTAGGGTTTGTGATGGCCTGACGCTTAGCAGGATCACCTACCTTGCGGTCACCATCCTTAACGAAACCTACTACTGATGGAGTAGTACGCTTACCTTCACTGTTAGCGATTACAACTGGTTCGCTACCTTCGAAAACGGCAACACAACTGTTTGTGGTACCCAAGTCAATTCCAATTACTTTTCCCATAATTATATCTTTTTTTATTTTTATCGTTATTAATATGTTATTTATCTCATGAACTGCTGGCTAATGGAAGTCTGCCGAAGATATGCATCTGTCGGGAACCTCTCTATTCAGCGTTCACGCTTTCCGTCATAACAAAGCATGTGCCAAGGGATTGTAAAATTTAAAGTGGCTGACAAGGTGTCAGATAATGCTGACAAAATAAAAGGAATCAAGATATGGGAGGCGATAAAATGTCGCATTCTCCCTATCTTGATTCCTGTAATATGATTGAGAAATCTTTCTTTTCAGATAAAACTCCTATATATAATAAGGTGTGAAACCTTATCTGGCTTTATTTCTGTTCCTTAGCAGCAAGTGCTTCGCGAACCTTAGCTTCCAGTTCATCGAGAAGTTCAGGGTTATCCTTGAGCAATGCCTTGCAGGCATCGGCACCCTGTCCGAGTTTAGAACCGCCATAGCTATACCAGCTGCCGCTCTTTTCGATGATATCGTTGGCTACAGCCAGACCGAATACCTCGCCGGCACGGCTGATGCCTTCGCCAAACATGATGTCGAACTCTGCCTTGCGGAAAGGAGGAGCCACCTTGTTCTTCACAACCTTTACGCGAACTAGATTACCTACTACCTCATCGCCGTCCTTGATGGCTGTTGCCTTGCGGATATCCAAACGCACTGATGCATAGAACTTCAATGCATTACCACCGGTGGTTGTCTCTGGGTTACCGAACATAACACCAATCTTCTCGCGCAACTGGTTGATGAAGATGCAGGTAGTGTTGGTCTTGCTGATGGTAGAAGTGAGCTTGCGGAGAGCCTGACTCATCAATCGAGCCTGAAGACCTACTACATTGTCACCCATATCGCCTTCGATTTCCTTCTTAGGAGTCAAGGCGGCAACAGAGTCAACAACTACGATGTCTACAGCAGCAGAACTGATCAGCTGGTCTGCAATCTGCAACGCCTGCTCACCATTATCTGGTTGTGAAATCCACAAGTTATCAACATCAACGCCCAATTTAGCCGCATAGAAACGGTCGAAAGCGTGCTCTGCATCAATGAAAGCAGCGATACCGCCAGCCTTCTGAGCCTCTGCGATGGCATGGATAGCCAATGTTGTCTTACCAGAAGATTCCGGACCGTAAATCTCGATGATACGTCCCTTAGGATAACCGCCTACGCCCAGTGCATTGTCGAGAGCGATACTGCCTGTAGGGATAACTTCGATGTTCTCAACGTGCTCATCTCCGAGTTTCATGATAGAGCCCTTACCGAAGTCCTTTTCTATCTTAGCCATGGCTGCCTGAAGAGCTTTCAGCTTGCCTTCATTGGGATTCAATTTTCCCTCTTGCATTTCTTTTGCCATATCTTATTTAGTTTAAAGTTTAGTCAATTTCCAAATCGCCATCAAACACCTCGTGCCATGGCAATCCCTGCTTGTTCAACTGCTCCATGAATGGATCTGGGTCGAACTCCTCTACGTTCCATACGCCTGGCTTCTTCCAGATGCCCTTGAGGAACATCATGGCACCAATCATAGCTGGCACACCGGTGGTGTAGCTTACGCCCTGCATACCGGTTTCGTTGTAAGCCTCCTGGTGCTTGCAGTTGTTATATACGTAATAGGTGCGCTCCTTGCCGTCTTTCTTGCCACGGATGCGGCAACCGATAGATGTTTCGCCGTCATAGTTCTCGCCGAGATCCTGTGGGTTAGGCAATACGGCCTTGAGGAACTGCAGAGGAACAATCTTCACCTTGGCAGTCTTGCCTGAACCGTCTGCCAATGGAGCCTCGTACTCGATTTCGTCGATGCGGCTCATGCCGAGGTTCTGGATGCAGTCGAGGTAGGTGAGATACTGCTGACCGAAGGTCATCCAGAAACGTGCCTCCTTGATGGTAGGGTAGTTCTTCACCAGGCTCTCCAACTCCTCGTGGTGCATCAGATAGCTCTCGCGAGGACCGATGTTAGGGTAGGTGAGAGGCTTGTGGATAGAGAGAGGGTCGGTTTCAATCCATTCGCCATCCTTATACCAGAGTCCCTTCTGGGTAATCTCGCGGATATTGATTTCTGGGTTGAAGTTGGTTGCGAAAGCCTTGTGATGGTTACCGGCGTTGCAATCCACGATGTCGAGCACCTCAATCTCATCGAAGTGATGCTTGGCTGCATAAGCGGTGAAGATGCCTGATACACCTGGGTCGAAACCGCAGCCGAGGATAGCGCAGAGACCAGCCTGCTCGAACTTATCCTTGTATGCCCACTGCCATGAATATTCGAAGTGAGCCTCGTCCTTAGGCTCATAGTTAGCGGTATCCATGTAGTTGCAACCGCAAGCCAGACAGGCATCCATGATAGTGAGATCCTGATAAGGCAAAGCGAGGTTGATGACAAGCTCAGGCTTGTAGCTATTGAAGAGAGCCTTCAACTGCTCAACGTCGTCGGCATCCACCTCAGCTGTCTGAATATCCATCTTGTAGCCCTTGGCATGGATATCCTTAACCAGCTTATCGCATTTTTCCTTGCGACGGCTAGCAATCATAAACTCGGTGAAAACGTCCTGGTTCTGGACGATCTTGAAGGCAGCCACGGTAGCCACGCCACCTGCGCCAATCATAAGTACTCTACTCATTTATAATCTTATTTTTTTTATGTTTATTATTTTAATGTTTATTTTATTTCATTTGCCGAAATCCCCAGGGCATTCATGAGCGAATAACCGAGAATTTCCTGTCTGAAGTTGCCGCCTGGCATGGGCTGCATGGCAAAGAGTGTGATGCGCTTGTCATCGTCATCTACCTTACGGAGTATCTCGCGGAGTCGGTCGTAAGCATCTCCATCCTCAGAATTTGGGATTACCATCACTCGCTTCACCTCCTTGGCGTTGCATACGGTGCGTGCCACATCTACGAGGAAGTCATCCTTGCCTACCATCTTCTCCTCTGTAGGATAAGAAGAGATGATGAATTCTCCGAGCTTATCATCCTTGAAAGCCTGAGCGTTCAGATTCTTCTCATAGTTGGCAGGGCGGAAGTTCTTCATCGCCATCGACTGCTTGTCGTGGATAAGCACAACCTGTGTCTCGTGCTCGCCCTCTCTCAGACCTCCGTCAAGGGCAATGCAGACTGCCCATTGTGCCATATCGGCTGGTTGGATGCGACGGTTAATCATTCGTTCGAAGTTGACTATCAGGTCGAAAGCCACTCGGTCGATATAGTCGGCGTCAGCGATAATTACATTCTCGCTCCATTTTATGTTGTTTGTATCTAATGTATTCATTGGTGCAAAAATTAAGCAAACGAGCATGATGAAAGCTTGCTTTCAAATTGTCGAATGCAGATTATTTCTGCAAATTTACGAATAAATTTCGTAATTAAGGCATTTTGGAAATATAAAATAATAAAAAAGATAGTATTTTCATCATTTCTTCATTTGATGGAATACTATCTTTAGTATTTTATGTGATAATCCGGACTCTTCTTCTTTCTGTTCTCCGAAGTCTTTTATGCGATAATCTTCGCCAGATAATGTCCGGCGAGAACGGCGATAAGTCCCAGCGCCAGACTTCCGAAGAGATAGAGCATCATATAGAGGTAATTCTCTTCTTTCATCAGTCCTGCTCCCTCGTTCATAAAGGTAGAGAAGGTAGTGAATCCTCCGCAGAATCCCGTGGTGAGCAGCAGTTTGGCAGATGGCGACATCCATCCCCCTTCCCGCCAGTTCAATCCCGAAAGAAACCCGATGATGAGGCATCCCGCCACATTCACCGCCATCGTTCCGAACGGAAAGGCAATCACCGTGCAGGATTGCACCAACTTTGAAATCCAATATCTCATGCCGCCTCCGAAGAAGCTGCCGATGCTTACTATCAATATTTCTTTCATCTTCTTATCTCCTTATTTATAATGTATAATATATAATAACTTGTATGATATTTCCTTGTATATACTATCAGCCTTGCCGCTATTCATTTCTCAAAATATGTGCCAATGGCTATGATAGGGATGTTTTCCATCCATTCTTGGTCTACATATCCTTTCATGGAGATACGTAACCCTTTCAACCCTGGGTTGTCTTTGATGAATTGTGCCAGAGAACGCGCACGTACGTTTTCCTCTGCCTTCACTTCTACTGGTATAACCCTTTGGCTATCTTGAATGATGAAATCAATCTCCGAAGGAGTCTTGGTATTGCTCCAGTAATAGGGCTTTAATCCCAAGGCCAACAGTTGCTGTAGCACATACTGTTCTGTAAATGCACCTTTGAACTCAGTGAATGCATTGTCGCCTATCAGCATCTGGTCTGCTGAGGCATCTGTCATGCATGCCAGGAGACCACAATCTAATAAGAACAGTTTAAAGGCATCCCTATCTTCATAAAATTTAAGCGGCATTTTAGGTTCCTTGATGCGGTTCACCTTATATACAATGCCGGCATCTACCAACCATTGTATGGCCAGTTCAAAATCCTTGGCTCTGCTACCTTTGCGCACAGCTCCATAGATGAACTTCTTGTTTTCACGTGCCAGTTGAGAAGGGAGAGAATCCAGCACCTCCCGGATTCTTGTAGATTCCGCAGCTGAAGTATGTTTGGAAATATCCCTGCGATAGGCTTCCAGAATATCACGCTGCAGGGTGCGAACCTGCTGCAAGTCTGTATTTTCGATGAATTTGCTTACCACTCCTGGCATGCCGCCCACAAAGTAATATTGCCGGAGCAGTTCCGTCATCTTGGGTTTCATGATGTCGATAAGTCCCCAGTCTTTTGAATGGAGTAATTCTATCCAATTTTCATTGCCGGTTGCATCAAGATATTCCTCGTAATCCATGGGGTACATGGTAAGCATATCTACTTTCCCTACAGGAAACGACTCTCCTTTACCCAGGGTAACCCCAAGGAGGGAACCTGCTACCATAATATGGTATTCGGGAGCTTTTTCGCAAAAGTACTTCAAACTATGGAGTCCTCTTGGAACCTCCTGTATTTCATCCATGATGATGAGAGTAGCAGGTGTAATCCTTACGCCAGTAATGGCTTGGATGGTTATGAGGATTCTGTCTATGTTGTAATCAAGCTCAAAGAGCTGTTTCATTCTTGGTTCATCGTCACAGTTGATATATGCTACGTTTTTGTATTCCTTTTTTCCAAAGTGCTGCATGATCCAAGTCTTACCCACTTGTCTGGCACCTAGTAACATCAAGGGCTTTCTGTCCTTGCTTTCTTTCCATTTCAGGAGTTGCTTGTATATCTTTCTTTTCATAACTAACTGGAATTTAAATATTTCTGTTGCAAAGATACACTTTTTCGATGATAAAAACAAGTAAATTACACACTTTTTCGATGATAACGAATGTTAAATCATACATTTTTTCGATGATAAGGTAGTAAAGAGACAGATTTATACTAGATTTTGCCCAAGGTTTGTTCATAGGTTTCATCTGTGTTGTTTATCCAAAATCCAGCAGCTTTCGCCCAATCTTCTATTCTCTTCTCTTGGATCTTTCCGAGTTGCTGCTCTCTTTTGAAACTGCCTTCTGGCGCAGAGAGTTGATCTGTGCCAACTTCTGCTCCCGCGAGTAAGGATGCAATAACATGGATTCTACCTCCTTCACAGCACCCATACTGTTCTGACGGTGAAAATCGTTTATATAAGATCTTTCCAGTACTGAATTGTTCTGCATAATCATCTAATTTTGCTAGACCTTCAGATGTAAATCCTTCATTGATTATGTCACTGATGGACATCCAAAAATCATGGTTTGTCATAAATAATATTGTTTGATAAATTCTATTGGTGGCAAAGTTATAGTTTTTCTTCGATAACACCAAATTATTTGGGCTTTATTTCGCATTTACCAGCAAATTGTTTCAATACATCTTTCATTTCCCGTTGTCCTTGAAATTACATGGCGATGTAGGAATTTCTGCGTCGGGACGTAGGAAAGATTACGTCGCCATGTAGTAAAGTCTACGTCGGGACGTATTTTGGGGGGTATCTATAAGGTATTGTATCAGATTCTTTTTAGATTTAGCGTCGAGTTTATACGCACACGAGAAAAGTTTTTTCGAAAAAAACTTTTATGTGCAGGAAATAAATGAGGAGAAAATGCAGAAGCTGAGTGCTATTGTGACCACGATTTCTGATAAGCAGAATTATAATGATTAACTGCCTGGAGAAGGTTGTAGATAGGGTTGATTTAGCAGAATGAGTTGGTTCTACTGGATGACGGAGTCGGCTCGATGGGATAAAGGAGTCAACTCTATAGGTTGATGCAAGCGTCTTCGTGAGTTGAAAGACATTACTCCTCGGGTTCCAGAAGATACCTTCTCAGCAGTTGCCACTAGGCTCAGCAGGTCTGCCGAGCCTAGTCGGCAGGTCTGCTGACTGCAGTCAGCAGCTTTGCTGAGCCTAGTTGCTACACTTTATTCTAGCCGATATTTCTCTCATATCATCCGGAAGATAAGAGATTGCCTTCTCTTTCATTTCTTGCGGAATACCGAATCGGGCTTCGGCGATACTGCCAACGATGGCTCCGATGGTATCGCTATCGCCGCCATGAGATATGGCTAGGCGGATGGCATCCTCGAAGGATGAGGCTTGCGAGAGGAGATAGAAGGATAATGGCACGGCATCCATGCAGGTTTCATCGAATTTGCCTTTCGGATAATCTCGGGTATCGAAATCCTCGTAATAGCTGCGGGCGATATCCTTGAAGGCTTTCATTGCTTCATCATCTGGCAGATGGCTTTCCTTGCTCTTGCGGAAATGCCAGATGGCATGAGCCACGGCTTTGGCTCCCTTGATTCCTTCGGGATGGTTATGAGTAGGAAGAGCCGTTTTCTCTGCCTCTTCCAAAACCTGCGACAGGTCATCGAATAGCCAAGCTACTGGTGATACTCGCATTGCCGAACCATTGCCAAAACTATTGTATGGCTGCGGATCAAGAGAACGAATCCACCCCGCGAATCTTCCGCCATACGCTCCTTTTGGAGAAGGATAGCGGCGGCACCAATCCAGCAGGCTTTCCTGATAGCTTCGTCCGTTCAATATCGCATCAGCTATCGCTACCGTACAGATGGTATCATCGGTGAAGTCGCATCCCTCGCCGAACATCTCGAAATCATAATCAAACGTATTGTTGAACTCATATTTTGAGCCAGCAATATCTCCTACAATTGCTCCTAACATAAGCTACTAATTCTCTATAACTTTACTCTATCACCTCCCAGAAACTCTCAGGAAGGCTGATGTTCTTCATCTCCTTTGCACTCTCAAACAATGGGGCGATGTCTTCGGCTTCGAAACCGGCGATGCCGCAACCTATTGGGGTTACTAGGAAATGCTTCTCGGGATGCTGATGGGCAAAGATAATGAATTCCTCCACGTATGGACGGATGGTTTCCACGCCGCCCTGCATCGTAGGGATGGCATAACTCTGACCTTGCAAGCCTACGCCCTGTCCCATGACGGCACCGAAATGCAGGCGGGCAATGCGGGCAGCTCCACCACCATGCATGCCAGCCAGATTGCTGCCAAACACAAAAATCTCGTTCTCTTTTAATGAATCAATCCAGCTAGGAGTGATTCTTCCCTTCTTCATATCTTCCATATTCTTCTTATGATTAAATATGTTATTGCTATTATCAGTCGCTTCCTCGCAGCGCATGTATTCGGACATCATTTCTTCTCATGGGCATATCATCTCTACAGTTTCTTGCTTGTTCTCCCAAGCCAGAATCAGACCGATGACGCCGGCATAGCTCTTTCTGCCGCCTTCTACATGGTTGCCTCTCAGATAGAGTTCGAAGAAGAAATCCTGGGCAGCATCCAGTGCCTTGCATCTTTTGCCCTGCCAGTATTGGCGGTCGCTTTTCAGCAGCCTGATTATCTCTGGCCGGATATGTTTCAGATATTGCTCACCTTCCTTTTCGCCGAGAATATCGAATACATTATATAATACATGGGGCAGAATGTGGTAATATCCGCTGAATCTCACCAGCTTATCTGCCGATGCCGTACAAACGAGATAACTGTAGAAATTTGCCTCTCCTTCGTTGGCAATGCCCAGAAAATGAGCAAACTCATGGGCATAGGTAGCCGGATAATCATGAGCCGGGATATCGCCGTTCAGCGTAAATTCGCAGAAGAATGGTCCCATGCTGCCGGTTACACCCGACATCGAACTGAGGGGCGTAAACACCATCGTCTTGGCATGCGGATGCTGGTTGAAAGGTGGATTGATGCCCTCCCGGTATCCTATCTTGTTATATTCCTTCAAAACCGCATCCCGCACCCGATTCTTCAGTTTATCATCCACAATACTGTCAGATTGACTTTCCCTTTGGCCGTCGAACGCTGTTTCTTCACTCTTCACTCTTCGTTCTTCACTTCCATCGCTCTTCCCTCTCCGTTCTTCACTCAAAAGGTTGAGGCTGTCGGCATACTGGTAGGCAAATTTCCGGAACTTCTCTTCCGAAACCTCAGCTGGCTGCATGCCAACTCTATAATAGATAACAGGCTGCGAATAGTTCAGTCCCCAAGCTGCATAAAACCATACATATACCCACAGCAGATATTCAATTACCCTTCCGAAAACCACCTTTTTCTTCGGATAGCCGCCGCTCTTGGCAGCAAGAAAGATAAACCGACGGGCGAGTTTCTTCCGTAATCCCATCTCGTAGATAGGATAGAGGACGACCCAGGCGATGCTGAGAGCTATGAAAATATCGCCCACGGCAAAAGGAAAGATGCCCGAGATGGGCGAAAGAAGGCTGCCGATAACGGGATAAACACGGTAGGTGTAGATAACTCCCCAGAGAGGAATCATCTTGGTAAGGGTGACGAGGATGAGCAACAGCAGCAGTACCCAGTGGCGCCACTTCATTCTGTCGAGTCGTAAAGTATGTAATATCTTCATCTTGTTTCTTGTTTTTTATCTTGCATGGCTCTTGAACAGAGCTGTTTTTTTTGCACTTTTTGCCCCTGATGTGCAGAGATGGTGCAAAAATACAAAAGTTTTCTGAAATATTGACATCATAAATCTGTTTTTTTAGTAATTTTGCCATATTAAAAGTTGAACTTAATAAATAGAGGAGGAGTTATCATGAAACAGACATTGGAATCATTCGAGGCTATGAACCTTGAATATGAGAACCTCTATAATGAGGACGATGAACGTAGAGAATATAATTCAGTCTGGTACAGCTAGTTACAATGTATTATAATAAGGCTGTAGCAGAATTGTTAAATTTGTTTTACATATAAAAAAGATCGTTAGGATAATAAAAGACTATGCCATAGTTACTAAAGAAATGATGTAACATAGGCATAGTCTTTTTTTATGTCCTTTCCTTGCTGGCTGTTCTTTTCCTGCATTTCTATTTTTCGAAGTGCTGGTAATCTTTGCTGTGTTTCCAGTCACCTCCCCATCTGAATCCTTTTGCCTTGAAAAGCCGGTAGCAGAGGTCGCCTTTCTTTATCATATAAGCGTGGTTCTTGCTGCGGTCCAGATAGGGGCGGGCGGTGGCAGGTTCTACCACTTCCTTGCCGTTCTTCAGCCGTTTGTGATAAGGATTGTAGAGGGTGTTGATGTCTACGGCCAGTCCCCTTCCGTGCTTCGATACCGTATGGGTATGCGAGATGAAGCGGAAGTTGAAGCTGGAGGAGTTGTTGGCTCTCATCGCCCTTTCATCGTCGGCATCCCAGTAGTCAATGAGTCTCATCCGCTCTATCGGATATTTCGCCTCGTAGAGCTTTTTCAGAATGTCGAGCACATCTGTGGCTATCGCCTTGTTCACCACCATCTCTCCTACGATGTTTCTGCCGTTCTTGTCTACGTGCAGGCATCTTATGTATCTCAGTTCGCTTCTTGCCACAGTACAGTTCTTCTTGTATGTCTTGCCCTGCATCAGACGGAAGATATCATCGGGAATAGTGGAGATGGAGAAGAAATGCTTCTCGCCCAGTTTTCTGATGGTTTGAGAACTGACGTTTTCTCCAGGCTGCTGTGCCTTGGATGGGAGGGAGAAAAGTCCGGAAATAAACAGGCATATCATCAATATATTTTTTGCTTTCATCACGTTTCTCCTTATTTTGCTACGGGTATATAATGCGAATCCTTGATTTCTCCAATCACGATGATGCTGTGCAGACTTCCTATGCAGTCGATGTTTCCCAGGGTGTTGAGCATGAAGTCCTGATAGGCTTTCATATCCCGGGCATATACCTTGATCTGGAAGTCATAATCGCCGGTGGTGTTGTAGCACTCCGTTATCTGGTCGATGGCCTGCACGGTATCCATGAATTGCTGAATCAGGTCATGGGTATGCTGCTTGAGCCGGATATTGCAGAGCACGATTACGTTGTGCCCCAACTTGTGATGGTCTACGATGGCTCCATATCGCTGGATGTATCCCTCGCGTTCCAGCCGCTTCTGCCGCTCGAAGGTTGGAGAAGGGGAGAGGTGTACTCTTGCAGCAAGTTCCTTCACGGTGAGTCGGGAGTTCTGCTGCAGTAACTTCAGTATTCTGATGTCTGTTTCATCAAGTTTTTCTTCTGTTGTCATTGTTTCTTTATTACTGATTTTATTCATTTTTGCAGAATAATATTCTGCTGATTTGCTTAATTCGCTGCAAAGATAGTATATTTTTCTGAATTACGGAGAATATTTGGCAAATAAAATTCTTCTTCTTACCTTTGCACCCGCAATTCCGGATGCAAAGCGTCATTCATCGGTAATGACAGGATAAAGAGTCATTCACATCAAATAATAATAAGGAGATAAAAATATGAGCAACGTAAGAAATATACATTTTGAGGCAGTGGGCAGCTATTTGCGCCCTGCAGAGTTGAAGGAAGCGAGAGCTAAGTTTGCTGATGGCAAGATTTCTGCCACCGACCTTCGCGCCGTAGAAGACCGGCTGATTACTGAGGTCATCAGTCAGCAGAAGGCGCATCGCCTGCCTTATATCACCGATGGCGAGTTCCGCCGCAGCTATTGGCATCTCGACTTTATGTGGGGATTCAATGGCGTGGAGCATATCGAACTGGAGCATGGCTATCAGTTTCATGGCGAGGAGACAACCAAGGGCTCTATCCAACTGACCGGCAAGATTACCGGCGAGAATCATCCTTTTATCAAGGATTTCCTGTTTGTAAAGCAGTTTGAGGAGTTGGATGCCAATGGCGAATATATCTTCGAGGCAAAGCAGACTGTTCCTGCTCCGGCTCAGTTCCTTGCCGAACTGTTCCGTGGCAAGAATGCCGAGAATACCCGCAAGTTCTATCCTAATACTACCCAACTGATTGAGGATGTTGCTCAGGCTTACCGCACCTTCTTCCAGGAGATTTATGCAGCCGGTTGCCGTACCGTCCAGCTGGATGACTGCACCTGGGGAATGATTGTGGATAGCGATTACTGGAAGGCTAAGGTGGGCACAGGTTTCACCCTTGAGCAGGAAGCCCTGCAATATCTGAAGGTGAACAATCTTGCCATCGAGGGCAAACCTGAGGGGTTGACCATCAACACCCACGTATGCCGTGGCAATTATCATTCCTGCTATGCCACCAAGGGTGCCTACGATGCCGTAGCTCCTTATCTCTTCGCTCATGAAGATGTAGATACCTTTTATCTGGAGTATGACGATGAGCGTTCGGGTGGTTTCGAGCCGTTGAAGTATGTGGCTGATGGCAAGAAGGTGGTGCTGGGTCTGGTAACCTCCAAATCTCCGGTGCTGGAAGATAAGGCTACGGTCATCGCCCGCATCCGAGAAGCAGCCAGATATATCCCCCTCGATCGGCTCGGTCTCAGTCCTCAATGCGGTTTCGCCTCTTGCGAGATTGGTAATAAACTGACCGATGCTGAGCAGTGGGCAAAGATAGATCTGGTGAGAGAGATTTCAGAAGAAGTTTGGGGATAATGATATATTCAAGGAGAAGATGTGTTGTCTGTCATGGCTGCACATCTTCTCTTTTTTTATTTACTTTTTATCAAAAATGTTTGGTGTTTTCATGAATTACTAGTAACTTTGCACCCCGAAAATTAAAAACATCATTCATTAAGATTATCAGAGAAAATGGAATATATGTCTCAGGAAGGTTACGATGAGCTCGTGGCCGAACTTCAACACATGGTTAACGTAGAGTTGCCAGCCGTTCGCGATGCGATAGCTGAGGCCCGCGATAAGGGCGACCTCAGTGAGAATTTCGAGTATCATGCAGCCAAGCGTGAGCAGGGTAAGCTGTTGAGCCGCATCAGCTTCAAACAGAAGGTCTTGGAGAATGCCCGTGTCATCGACAAGTCTCGATTGAAGAGCGATACCGTTGGCTTGTTGAGCAAGATTAAGATTACCAATCTCGCCAACAAGTGCAGCATGAATTATACCATAGTAAATCCTCACGAGGCAGATCTTCATAGTGGCAAGATTTCCATCAAGTCGCCTATCGCCAAGGCCCTTCTGGGTAAGAAGGCAGGTGAAGAGGTGATGGTAAAGGTACCAGCCGGCTTGCTCAAATTCCGCCTGGATAGCGTGGAGTTATAATGTATTCTTTGAAAGGAAAACTCCCGATAATTTGAAACTGATCAAACTATCGGGAGTTTCTCTTTTTATTCTAATATTTCTCCAGAATCTTATTAAGTAAGAAGGTGGCATTCTGGTTTCTTGCCACACCCTTCTGTATCTTATAAGTATAGGTAACATCCGTGCCTAAATCTATCTCGAAACAATAGTTGTGGAATTTTCCTGATGCATCATTTTCCATCTTGGAGAGCTCCAGATCGTGGGTAGCGATGATGCCGCTCACCGGCTGCTTGGCAATGGCTTCGAGGAACTTTCTCGAACCATTCAGTTTATCCAATGAATTCGTTCCTTTCAGAATCTCATCCAGAATAATCAGCGTTCGGAGTGGCTCCTTATTGTCTTCTCCACTTTCCTTGCAGCACTTTCCCTCAGCACTTTCCCTGCAGAACTTCAGCAGCTCCTCCAGTCTTATCAGCTCAGCATTAAAGTAAGAGATGCCGTGCGTCAAATCATCGGTGGTTCTCATACTCGAGAACAATCTGAAACGGGAAATCTTCAGCAGATCTGCAAACACCGGCATACCCGCCATTGCCAGGATATAGTTCACGCCCAGCGAACGGAGGAAGGTACTCTTTCCCGCCATGTTGGCTCCGGTGATGATATAATAGTTGTCGTCCTTGATGGTGAAATCGTTCTTCACCGCCTTGGCACCCAGGAAAGGATGATAGAGATTCTTACCCTCGAACACGATTTCCGGACTTCCGATTCCTGCATTTTCAGAAACATCGCTTTCGGTATCTGCTTCCGGATTTCCAGAAACAAATTCCGCCTCTTCCGCCTCCGGATGATTATATCTGAAATTCGCCATCGAAACCATCGCATCCATCTCGCTGATGATGTGCATCCATTCCTCCATCTTCACCATATAGGTATTCTTCCATTTCAGGAAACTGCGAACCAGGAAGAAATCGCTCAGCATGAAGGCATCGGTGAAGAAAAGACCCAGGAAGTTGCCTCTTCTGTCATACCCCTTCAATATCTTTTCCAGTTGGGCAAAGGAAGGCAGGGCATCTGCCAGGGAATTCTGCATCTCCTTGCCTGATTCGCTATGGAAATTGCGCCTGTTGATAAGCTGAAGTATCTGAGCATAGGCGATGAGCTGATGGCGAAGCTTGCCGCCATTGCTGTCTATCTTGTCAAGTGTCTGCTTGCAGACGAAGAATACCACCATGTATTGAACCAACACCCACCACAGGGCGAAATTCACCGAAACCATATCGCATATCGATAAAATCACGGAACCGATTACTCCGATAATCAGCAGCCATCCGATAACGAGCGAAACCGGAGACCCAAACCATGCCGGCACCTCCATCTTCGAAACCTTCTGCATCGCATCCACCACCGCAGCAGAATCAATCTTCTTCGTCTTGCCATTCACAGTCTGACTTCTGTTCTTTTCGCCAAGTGCCAGGAATTCCATTCGCCAGTTTTCGCCTTCTCCAGCCAATTCCTTCTGCAAATCCCTTCTTCTTTTGATATCCTCCATGCTCAAAGGTGTTTCCCGGGTAAGATTCCTGGCGAGCGCCTCCGAACCGCCCGATGTGATGGTTCGGCAGATGCGGTTGAACAGCGAACTCTTGCCGAAAACATCGAGGTCGAAGGAATAAGGATGCTGCGGATTCTGATAGTAATCGCCCGTCTCGAAAGGCGAGAAATCGCCCTCCAAAGCCTTGATTTCGTCCTGATAAACCTTGAGCAAAGCCGAAAGATGCTCTATCTTCTCCTTGTTCTTATCGTCAAGTCGTCTGATTCCCAGATAGGCAATCAGGCACAGCGCCGCCCCCATCAGATAGTTCTGCATATCTCCATCTATTGCGAAATAGCAGATCAGGAAGGCAAGGATGCCGCCAAAAGCCAGCAGCTCGCCCGTTATAAATCCCGTATTCTTACGTTTCAGGGCAGCCACCTCAGAAGCGTATCGGCTTACATATTGTTGATAATTCTCCTTGATATTCATTCTTTTTCTTTATTATGAATTTTTTGATGTGCAAAATTAGGGATAAAATCTAGATTTCCAAAATAAATTCTCTCATTTTAAGTCTTTTATACTTATATTCGTGATAGGAATCTGGCTTTTATGAACCCTTGGCAGTAAAAAGTGCTATGAAAATTTGGCTGTTCTATAAAAAATAAGTAATTTAGCACCGAAATAAAAATAGCTATTTAAATGACAAGCCAATGGGGACTTTCCATTCTATAGATGAATTGATTAAAACTCTTGACCGGGAAAAGGTTTTGCTGAAGGAGATGTTTGCCAAGCGACATTCCCTTCAGTTTCGTTATGACTATGCCTTGGAAATGACCGAATACAAGGAGGAGCGCATCCGATATTTGATAGAAAATGGAGTGATTCGTGATACGGGCGACTGTCTGGAGATGGAAGACGTGTATCAGAAGTTCTTCGAGGATGTGCTGGAAGTGAACGAGGAAATCAATGTTTCTTCGGTGCGTGATTATATCTCTGTGTTGAATGAGAATATCGACTATTATCTCAAGGAAAATAACGAATCCCGAAAATATAAGTATCTCAAGGAAGTGCGCCGGTGCCTGAAGACCATAGCCCTTGCCACCGTTCGAAATGTGTTGGATTTGAAGCGTAATATGGATAATACTTATAAGAATGAGCCTAATTACGAAATCAAGAAAACGAAACTCCAGCGACTGAGCGAGAAGTTGAAGAACATATCTCAGCTCATCACCGAGAGCGAACGGGTGATAGATACCGATCAGCCCGTCTTCTTCTCCATGGCGATGGATGTGCGGATGAAAAACGTGGTGAATGATGTGCGCCTTCAGTTTAACGAGTCTTATCATAATCTGCTGGAGATAGAACGCCAGATTATCCAGTACCTCAATATGATAGATTATCAGAACCGCATCTTCGAAAAGGTGAAGAAACTGAAATATCTGAAAGACCAGTTCCGATGGGAAGAGGCTACGGATGTAAGACAGGTTATTGCCACCCGGAATGCCGTATGGATGGAACCGCAACCCAAGTATTACATCAAGTTGTCGATAGATAATCTTCGCACATCTGATGAGGCTCTGCAATGCATCAGCCTTCTTTCAGAAAAACTGAAAAAGAGGAAAGGTCGCCGACTCGATACTTTGGCAGAACCTATTCCCGATGATTATCTCAAAGGTAACAGGCAGAAGTTGGAGGCGGTGAATCTGCAGGAAATCTATAATGCCTTCTCGGCATCGAGTACCCATCTCTTTGCTTTCGTCATGAATTATCACTATGATAAGAAACAAAGCCGGGAAGATAAGCTCGTGTATTTTTGCCAGATAGCTTCGCAATATGTGGATAAGTTGAAATTTACAGGCAATTATGCAGAGGCTGACGGAGTGGAATATCCTGTGATATTTCCGAGATAAAAATACGATTCTTTCTACGATAAAAGAAGACAGAACAATGAATAAATTGAATTATACAGAAGAAATCTTTAATATTCTGAGCAGGGGTGGATTCATATCCAACAACAGTGTTCAGGCAAGAATCAAGCGGTATTACGATGCCATCGAAGACCATCAGGCAGAATACGATGAGTACTACCAGGGCATCGGATTCCATCTGGAAGCAGGCGACGGCTACTTCTTTTTTACCCGTAAGGAAACCAAGGTGGATTTGCTGCGTAAATTAGAGGCGGTGAGCAAGTGGATAGATTATCTCACCTTTCTGAAGACTTACAATTCAGCCTTCGGAGCCGGTTTGGTATTCTCTGCGGCGGATATCGTGGTGAGAATCAATTGTGATATGGAACTGAAGGAATTGGCAGGAAAACTCTTCAGCGAGAAAAAATCGTATGATGAAATAGTGGAAAAACTGATTAGCGAATTGGAGAGAATGGGATTCGTTGAGCAGCAGGATGAAGTGGAGAAAACCTGGAAGGTATTGGCTTCGTTCCATTATATTGAGGAGTTGATAGATTGCATATCTATTACCGATGATACTGATAATACTGATGATGCCGAACATACCGGAGAAAAAGATAAAGAAACGGATAAGGAAAAGGAGGAACAGCCATGAGATATCTGAATAAAATCATATTTCTGAATAGTGCCCATATCCCATACGCCGAGGTGAAGCTCGATGGAAACGTTCATTTCATCGGCACCCAGGGTGTGGGCAAGAGTACCTTGCTCCGTGCGCTGCTGTTCTTCTATAATGCTGATAAGTTGCGTCTGGGCATCCCGAAGGAGAAGAAATCGTTTGATGCCTTTTATTTTCCATATCCCAATTCATATATCGTCTATGAGGTGATGCGTGAGAATGGGGTCTACTGTGCGCTTGCCTTGAAGAATCAGGGACGAGTGATGTTCCGTTTCATCGATGCCCCGTTTGATAGCAAATGGTTTATCGATGAGCGTAAGCTGGTGTATGGCGAGTGGAGCCAGATACGTGAGCAGGTGGGTAAGAAACATGATATATCTTCGCTGGTAAGCAGTTATGAGATGTATCGTGACATCATCTTCGGCAACAATCGACGCCAGGAACTCCTGCCTTTCCGCAAGTATGCCATTGTAGAGAGTGCCAAGTACCAGAATATCCCCCGCACCATCCAGAATGTCTTCCTCAATACCAAGTTGGATGCCGATTTCATCAAGAATACCATCATCCGCTCGATGAGTGATGAGGATAACAGCATTGACCTCAACTTTTATCGTGAACAGATCAAGGAGTTTGAACAGGAGTATAAGGATGTGAGCCTCTGGACGAAGAAAGAGAAAAATGGCGAAGTGCTGATTCGCCGCATAGCCGATAAGGTGATAGATGCTTATCGTACCTTGCTGAACAATCGCCGCCTGATTGGCGAGGGGCGCAGGGAACTCAATTATGCAGAGCGTGTGGCACAGGAACTCCTGCCGCAATATCGTCTTGATATCCAGGAAAGTGAAGCGGAATGCAACCGGGTAAGTCGCCTGATAGGTGAGGAACAGGAAAAATATGGAAAGGAGCGTGATAAACTCTCCCGTGAATTGGGCGTATTCGATGCGCAGCTAAAGAAAACTGCCGCCAAGCGCAAGCATTATGAGGAAATTCATATAGAAGATATCTTGCAGCGAGTAGAGCAGGAAACCATCATAGAAGATGAGCGCAGGCGACAGGAAGCGATGAAGGCAGAACTGGAGAAATCCTATCAGAACGTGGTGGATAAGTATAAGGCTCTGCTCGAACAGCTGGATATGGATTTGCGTGCTTTCAGAAACAGCAAGACCACCTTGCTCAATAAACATCAGGCAGCCTTGATGACCCAGAAGGAAGTCCTGATGCAGGAATGGAGAAAGGCTGAAACGGAAACCCGAGAGGTGTTTCAGAAGAAAATTTCTGCTGTGGATGAGATGATGGCGCAACTGGTGCATGAGGAAACTGCCTTGAAGATTCAGAAGGCAAAGGTGGCTCACGAGAATCCTTTTGCCCGGGAGATGGAGACAAACGAACAGGAGTTTGCCGAATTTACAGCCAGACAATTTCAGGTAGAAACCGAGATTAAGGAAGTGGAACTGCGCATTGAAACCTTGCGTCAGGAAGCTGAGAAGGAATTGGAGATAGCAGAACTGAAATACCAGGCTTCGCTCGATGAACCCAAGAAGCAGAAAGCGGATATTGAGGCTGAAATCAGAAAAATTCAGAATCTCCTGGAGAAGAGCAAAGGCTCGTTTTCCGAATGGCTCGACCAGAACAGAAAGGGATGGCAGGAGAATATCGGAAAAGTGGTAGATGAGGAGGCGATACTATATAATAATGTATTGAATCCGCAATTGGTTGCCGATTCTTCGTCATCATTATCTTCTTCGTCTTCATCGTCTTCATCTTCATCATCAACCTCTGCTTCTCTCTATGGTGTAAGCATCAATCTGGCAGCGGTAGAGCGAAAATTCAGAACTCCCAAGGAATTGAAGGAGCAACTCGCAGAAAAAGAACAACTTCGTGCAGACATCATCAAGCTGCTGAATGATTTACAGAACCAGCATGAGGAGGACAATAAAAACTTGAAGGGGAAATATCAGCTTCAGATAAGAAAGCTGAATGAATCGCTTTATGCTAAAATGGCTGAAATGCAACTGCTGCCTCAGACGGAAAAGAAGCTCAAAATGCAAGCGATGGAGTTGAAAAACCGTTTGGAGAAATGGCGCAGCCAACAGATGGCTGAATTGGAAGATAAGCAGAATGCGCTGGTTGCCGATAAGGTGAAAAAGGAAGAACTGAAGCACCAGCTGGAGACGGATTTACAGCGCAAACTGAAAGCGCATCAGGCGGAATACAACCGGCAGGTTAAGGTGGAGACTCAGAAATATGAAGTCTTTGCCCAGGATATTCGTACCCAGATAGAAGATAAGCAGAACCAGATGGATGCCCGCAGACTGGAAATCATGAAAGCACAACACGATGAACTGCATGGCAAGGGTATGGATACCCAGGCTTTGGATGCTTACAACAAGCGCATAGCAGAACTGGATGCTGAATTGGCGTTTATCAGGAAGAATCGTGATGTGGTGGCGGTTTACCGAAACGACAAGATAGAACTCTTTGACCAGGAATCTTCCGTAAGACAGGAACGGAAAAACAAGGCTGAGGCTTTGATGACGATTGAAGATAAATTCAGGCAGCGCAGTGAAAGACTCAAGCTGCAATTGTCTGTGGCACAGGAAAAACTGGCTGAACAGCAGGCTGCTTTAAGAAAGCTGGAGGCGGGCTTGAATGCAGTAAAGAACTTCCGGAGCGATGCAACCTTGTGCCCGTTGGGTAGTAGTGAGATTGGGGAGAAAATCACCACCAAGGATTGTCTTGCCATCGTAGAAGAGCTGAAGCGCCAGATATATGAGGATAGCCGTACGCTCGACAATTTCAAGAAGCAATCGCAGCAGTTCCTGGGTATGTTTTCTGCTCACAACACCTTCCATTTCAATGTAAGTCCGGTAACGGAAGAGGAGTTCATCGCCTTCGCATCCAATCTCTGCGAGTTTGTGGATAATGATAAAATCTCGGAATATCAGAAGCGCATCAGTGGAAGATATACCGACATCATCTTCCGAATCTCCAAGGAGGTGGGTGATCTTACCCGAAGGGAAGGCGACATCGGCAAGACCATCAACGATATCAACCACGATTTCGAGGAGCGGAATTTCGCAGGTGTTATCAGGGAAATCGCCTTGCGCCCGTTGAAGAGCAACGATCAGCTGATGATCCTCCTCTTGCGAATCAGAGACTTTGCGGAAGAGAATCAGTTCAATATGGGAGAGATGGATCTCTTTGCCACCGAGTCACGCCAGGATGTGAATGCCAAGGCGGTGAAATATCTGCTTGCTTTCATGAAGGGGCTTCTGGATGAGCCTAACCGCAAGCAGTTGCATGTGGCAGATACCTTTAAGTTGGAGTTCCGCATCAAGGAGAATGATAATGATACGGGATGGGTAGAGAAGATAGCGAATGTGGGCTCTGATGGCACCGACATTCTGGTAAAGGCGATGGTAAACATCATGCTCATCAACGTGTTTAAGGAGAAGGCATCGAAGAAATCGGGCGATTTCAAGATTCATTGCATGATGGACGAGATAGGCAAGTTGCATCCTAACAACGTGAAGGGAATCCTCGACTTTGCCAATCGCCGCAACATCCTGCTGGTAAACAGTTCTCCAACTACCTATAATGTGGAGGATTACAAATACACCTATCTGCTCAGCAAGGACAATAGGGCAAATACAAAGGTAACTCAATTAATCAAGAGATTATAAAACCTCTCGTGTATGGAAATATCGGCTGATATGATATACTGGATAAAATGAAATACTGGATGATATGGAAAAGTTAGGATTGGGCGATGCCCGACAGATATTGGCAATGTTGAAGGGTGAGGAGATAGCTTCGTCGAAGCTGTCTCCTCGCCTCACGGCTTTGCTGAGGCAGGAAGGGCTCCTGATGTTGAAGAACAATGGCAGTAGATGCAAATATCGCATAGCCGAGGCCATGCGAGAGAGTTGCCGTACCTTATTGGTTCAGGATTTTGGTTTGAAATGTTCTTTAGAAGAATGGATTTCCGCTTCTTCCTCTATGCAGACGAGGGCTGATATGGTTAGGATGGTAGGTGATTCAAAGGCTAAGAAGGTGAATACATTTCGTGGTTTTCTGGTAGATTGCTATGTTCAGATAGATGCTATGCTTGATGGAAAGCCATTCATACTTCATCCGATGGAGGGCAGTTCCGTTTTCATCAATCAGCCGGATCGTTTCGAGATACCGAAAGACGTGATAGTTGTGGGTATGGAGAATGCTGAGAATTTCATGCAGATTCGGTTGCAGCGTTGGCTTTTCGATGCCCTGTTTCCTGGCAGGCAACTCCTGTTTGTCTGCCGTTATCCACAGGAAAACCTGGAGCATCTCAGGTCATGGCTTCTCCGCATTCCCAATCATTACATTCATTTCGGCGATTTTGATTTGGCAGGAGTTCATATCTATCTTTCAGAGTTTTATGCCCATCTGGGTAATCGGTCTTCCTTCCTGGTGCCATCTGATATCGAGGAAAGATTGGCCGAAGGCAATGCCGCGCTTTACAATCAGCAATATGCCAGATTCAGGAATATGGCAGTAACGGATGTCCGCCTTCAACCGCTGGTCAATATGATTCATCATTATCGCAGGGGATATGAGCAGGAGGGGTATATTTTTCCATAATTGCTTGAATTAAAATGCTGCAAAGATACGAAGATTTTGGGGAACTCAATTAAAAATAGCAGAAAAATTTGGAGGTTACACAAAAACATCGTATTTTTGCATTAAAATAGTTTGAATAATGAGCAAGTATAATTTTAATATAGACAATTATCATGCTATAGGGCATGCTGATATCGAAATAGAGGGTATCACAGTTATTGTGGGTAGCAATGGCTGTGGAAAAAGCACTATGTCCCGTTGGTTGTATTATATCGTCAATACATTGTCTGTGTTAGACAGTTTCTTTTTCTCTGATTTCAGAGATGTGATTATCAAATCATTAGAGAAATATTCTAATGCGCTGGATGATATCTCAAATTATCTGGATGATGATAAAAAACGATTTTTTGACCATACCTTATCATTAATGACAATGGTAACATTGAGTAATGGTGGTGTGGAGAAGCTCGATTTTTATTATAAAAGAGCGATTGGTTCACTTGATGACATGCTGGTTAACTTTCTTCAGAAAGAGCAGAATCCTCAGCAGGTGCGTCGAGTGCTTAATCTTTTTGGGATTACTGAACAAAATCATGTTCATGAGGATATAGAACGAAATTCCATTCAGTTGTTTTCTGAATATCTTCAGAAATATGAAAACAACAAAAAAAATCGTCCCATCAGTTACTTGAAAGAGAAAATCGCTTCTGTATATCGGGAAAAGGATGGCTTTCCTGCCAGCATAAGCTTTAAGGAAGATGAAGTGGAATTGCTTGTTGGTAGACTTGGAAAGATATATAGTTTAAATAATGCCATATATATAGGAACACCAGCAGCTATTTCTCTTCGTCAATCAGATAGGGCTCTGATGACTTCCTTGGCACATAAAGTGGTTCATGTAAATGAAAAAGGAAGTGAGATTACCGGCAAACAGGAATTACTTCATTCTATTAATAAAATGATAGATGGTTCTATTGTAGAAAAGGAAAATTTCGATGCTGTTGATTTAGTTTATCACAGCAACAATGGTAAGGATATTAGAATTGAAGATATAGCATCGGGATTCAAACCGCTGGTTTATATGCTTCGTCTGATAGAAAACGGGTGGCTGACAGAAAACACTTTGTTAGAGATTGATGAGCCTGAAACAAATCTTCATCCACAATGGGTGGTTGAGTTGGCGCATCTTCTTGTTCGCATCAACAAAACATTTGGAACCAAGATACTCATCACGAGTCACAATCCCGATATGGTATCGGCTATCAGGTATATCTCTGAAAAAGAGGGCTTGTTGAATACTACTCGTTTTTATCTGGCAGAGCAAAGTGAAGGTACAGACTCGTTCTACTATAAGAATTTGGGCTGTGACATCGAACCTGTATTTGAATCATTCAACAAGTCTTTTGATACTCTTCAGAAATACGTAGAGAACTATGGCGAAATTTAAGATTAGCAATTATCAGGGAATCAAGATTGATTGTTGGACAGCAAAAGATTTAGTCGGCTTGCATCATTTGATGAAGCAGGAGGAATGCCCAAATTCAGAAAATCTTTTCTCTGACACTGATAAGGCAATAGAACTTGATGATGTTCAGAGACGAATTTCTCAAAAACATCATGCTGATAAGAAATCTTCTGCAGATATGCTATTGCATGTGAATGATAAGAGATTACTTTTGGCCGATGCAAAATTCCGACTAAGCAATACCAGGAATTTGGATTCAAAGGAGATAGCAAAAAAGGTTAGTGAATCAAAGGCAATGGTTACTTCTAACTATTTTTTTGATAACAGTTTCTATGTTTTGCTGACAAAAAAAGCTGCAACTCCTTCCAATTTAAATAGGCTTAGAAGAAATGTAGGAAATAATCCAAATTATCAATTTATGGATGCCGTTGAATTTCATAAACTGTTCGAGGATTAATGTTTGAACTCCGTTCCTGATGTCTTGAAAACTCAGAAACGGAGTTTTTTATAACTTTTTTCTAGTATTATGATTTTTTCTCTATCCATTTATTATAGGAAATATTCTCCTCCTTCCACTTATCCTTTGCTTCCGTCTGATTCTTCGGATATCCGATGATGAGGGTATTGAGCGGAATCATCGTCTTGGGCAGATGCAGCAGTTGCTGCATTCCCTCGTATCGTTCTTTCAGGGGATAGAGGGCTGTCCATACACCGCCGAGTCCCAGACCGTGAGCCATCAGCAGAATGTTCTCCGTGGCTGCCGAACAGTCTTGAATCCAAAACTCCTGCTCTGTGCCTTCCAGCGTCTTGTCAAGGCATCCGCAAACCACGATAGCGAGCGGTGCCTGCTTCACCATGCTGGCATAAGGGCTGAACTGTGGTATCTGGCCGAGAATCTCCCGGTCGTTGATAACCACAAAATGCCAAGGCTGCTTGTTGCATGCCGATGGAGCCGCCATGCCGGCACGCAGCATCATCTCCACCTTCTCTCGTTCTACAGGTATGTCTGTATAACTTCTCACCGATGTACGGCTCATGATATTTTCAAAAATCTGATTCTTTTCCATCATTTTGCTGCATTTCTAATTTTATCTTATGCGGCATTATTGATCAAAAAACGCCGCATATTTTGCGGCAAAGATACGAAAAAAACGCCGCATCACCAAATTATTTCGTTTTTATTGCCCGAAACATCCTATAGTATGCGTATATATAAGCCGATGTTGTGGTTATCATACTGATGAGATTCATGCAGGTGAAGGCTGCCTGCTGGGTGTTACCTGCCAGATAAAACACTGCAACAGGGAGTATATTTGAGCATAGCAGCCATGCAATGAAAACCAGGACAAGGGCTATGCCCAGTTTGCGCATGTTGCCCCTGTGCTTGCTGCACAGATGACAGCCGGCTACCAGGGAGGCGATGACGGAAATCAGGCCCATCGTGCTTTCTGTCCAGGTGAGTATGGAAGCCATTTGGGTAATCTGTCCGTTCTGCATCATCGTTACGAGATGAAGATTGAAGCATTGGCCCAGGATGAATGAGAGCACATAGTAAAGTACCATCAACTCGCTGCAGCGTCGTAGCAATTTTACGCCTGCCGGTAGCGTGTAGCGGAATATTCCCCATAAAGCTATAGGGGCGAGCTGCAAGACCAGTTGCTTGATGGTAACCAGGATGGGACTTATTGGAATCAGAATGGGACTTGTTCTGAAGGATAAGCCCGCTTGTCCGCAAACAGAAAATGCCAGCGAAAACAATGCGAAAATGCAATATGCATACATGGCATATTGTGCAATGCGATTTATATCTATAGAATAACTTTTTCTTTCCATAATTCTACGTTTGATGATTTTATAAACAGCTTATCTTGCATAAAGCCATTGCAAAGATACGAAGTTTTTGGGAAATTCTAGCAAAATAGGTGGAAAATGTTTGGCTATGATATATGCTAATTAAAAGTAAAAAGGTAAAAAGAGCCTTAACCCCTTCGCGCCCCCGTCCCCAGCGATTCCATCGCTGGTCCCCCGAAGGCAAAAAAGCCCCCAGTGCACCAGGGATTTTTAATAAGCTAAGGTCTTTTTACCTTTAAAGAGTGCAGCCTTTCTTCGAACGACGAAGCAAAGATACTGCAATTTCCCGATACCACCAAATTTCAGCGTGTGATAAGGGGCGATTTTCAGCACACTTTCAATCCGAAACCTGTTAAAGGAGTTAACTCGCTCTAATTTGGACTTTGATTGAAAATCAAGAAGTTGGGCGTTTGCCTATATTATATAGGTAA
>OJMM01000495.1_pt1 | contig 26368 bp, 50 predicted proteins | sample 1597231 | NCBI WGS metagenome assembly OJMM01 (sample SAMEA2452128, study PRJEB22498) | human gut metagenome | reverse complement strand
ATACCAGCGTGAAGAAAAAGGGAACCACCCGATTAAGAATGATTCCCCGAAAATGATTACTTTATATAGCTTGCTCATGGATTGTTCTTTTTAAGTATTTCAATACATTCCTTTACTCCATCATCGAAACCTTGTTTATAGCCTTTAGTATATTCTCCTATATTATATACCGCCATTGACAGAAAAAATAGAAGGATGCCTACAGGCTTATGCCAACCGGGTAGTGAGATAGAAAATGGCTTGAATGTTATTGTAAGATCACCAACCCATAATAGACCTATTACGAATATAGCTGCAAATAAGATTGTTTTCATATCTGTTATTTCATTTTATTAATTCTGAATTATCAAAAACGTTTCCTATCACTTCGCATCTATCGCTGACATACCACAATGGGGTAAAGCCACATGCCTTGTTCCTGTAGCAGAACATACCTTTATGAAATAGTACTTCGACTGTAAATTGGTAGGAACTTTCACTTTCATGGATCAGTATTATATCATGTTCGAATATTCTCTTACCGTTCTTATCGGTTATTTCGCTGAATTGGCATACTGTTTCAGCCCATATGTCACTACACTGACAGTTTTCTGGGGAATATATCTTCGCCTTGTCCGTAAGGATAAGTCCGTTTTCGTCCTTTCCGGCAGTATAGAAAAAAGAGAGAAATCCATATACCCATTTCCCCGTATCAGTACTTTTTCCTCTGAATTTGATTTCACGTTTCATAATTAATCAGGTTTAAAATGTAAGTTTTCACCTTTCTTTATGCTATACAGAAACAGACTATAATCTGTTTCTGACAAATGAGAATAATACTTCGTAAAGCATGTCGGGCACTCTTTTACAGAAACAGTCCCAATAGGAGTTTCTGCAATCCCACAGATATGCTTATAGTAATTATTGAGAATACTTGTGCTGCATTCGGGGCATTCAAAGACATTCTTGTTATAGATTCCTATTGAAGGAGTCTTGTATCGTTTGTCTATTTCTATAACTTTACAATCCATATTCTACGTTAAACACAGAATCCGCTTGCTGGAACATCTTCTCGTAGCGATTCTCTTTATATCCTCTCTTGAAAGTAGTATGTGAAACTTTCTGTGTAGTGCAGCCTACCAGTGAGGCGACTGCAAGGATTAATATTATTTTCTTCATTATTGTTCTGGTTATGATTAAAATAAAAAATGCCTGAACTATCCGCCCAGGCACAAAAAAGGCGGTAGAATTGAATTTACCGCCTAACTTTAGTCTTAATAATTTTAATTATTTCTTGGTATTACCATATGGTTTGCTTTTATTATCATTACTTTTAATAAAAATAGATGCTACGGATACAAGTGTACTAGCACCCATAATCCCAGCAAACCAAGGTTTGTCTAAATAGAGAGCATAACCAGCAAGAACTATCATTACAACTATAGCTAGAAATGCGAAAAACATTCCCCACCAATTCATTCTTCCATCTCTTCTATCAGCTTTTCTAATCAGATTCAATTTATTGCTATCCATTTTATGTCGGTGCGCTTGCTCTTTTACAGAGGCATTAATAAGATAATCGACAATTCTAGGATCAATACTCTTATATGCTGCTAATTCTTGAGGTGAAGGTAGGCAATTGTCATCAACAGTATAAGTCTGCTCTAATTGTTTTCCAACTCCATCGCCTGTTGCAACTTGTGTTTCTCGCTGTTTTAGTTCTTGTTTACCCATTGTTTAATGCAATTTCATTGAAAGATCTGCGTACATCCCCTTCAATATTTTTTCTGTCTTCCATAAGATTTCTCTTATCATCATTCCTATTTCTGTCTTTTTCTAGAATTTCTTTCCTAATTTCAGAAATAGCTTCGGAGTTCTGCTTATAATGCCCTTGAGAGGCATCACGAAATGTAGAAGCTCCATTTTTAATAAAACGTCCCACTTCTTTTAATATGCACATATTACCTCCATATTTAAATTATAATGCAAATATAAAAATAAAACAGCAAATTAAATGTTTTGTTTCCAAGATTATGCACATTATTAACCATAAAGTCACATTTTAACTAAAAAATTAATCGGTAAATCCAATACGTCAAAGAACAACTACCGATTTTCAGAGGCTCGGTTTATCTCCTTTCTGTTCAGTTATTAACCATATACTTCTCTAACTTTCTCAATCCAATCCAAATAAGCTTGCCTTGCCTTTTGTTTAGCACACTGCTCCATAGAATCGGTAATGACATCGCTATTTTCTTCCATCTCCTCACAAAAATGATCTACCCAACTAAACGGGTCATACTCAATAAATTCTTCTGTTCTACAAAACGGACAAGGAACATCCTCTCCCTTATCGTAAAGATTACCATTCTCGTCACAGTAGGCTAAATCTTGCAATTTGCCATTGACACAGCACGCATCTGGATAGCTTGCACCCCAATATGGAAATTCGGGGCATGTTTTTTTATTTTCACTCATTTCTTTACGTTATTGAATTATTCTATAAATACACTCAACTAATAGCCCGAAAAAAGTAATGACAAAAAGAGATTTCCAAAACCTTATTCTCTTTTTATTTCTTTCTTCTGATTTTCTGTAAATTTTGTCAAATAGCTTTTGGCAATCGTCTTTATAATGCTCAAATTTCTCTTCAACATACCCTGCAATGTCATCAACAATGGCATACTTTATCTTTTCCGGAACAGACATAGGGTATCCCCGTTCACTATAATTGAGTTCGGATACAACAGAATTACCTATTAGCTCATCCACACCTCTTATTTTGAACTCCAGTTTGATAGGATTCATACCATTATTTAGATAAGCTCTGAATCTCTTTTCAGCAAGCTTCTCTATTTTCTCATCATTAATTTTTGCCATACGTTCTATTTCAAGAAAATATTTCTCATCTACAACATAGGCGGTTGAATTAAATTTATATCTAAACTTTATCTCGCTCATTTCTATATTGTTTTGAGAGTTATTGTTTTTCTTCATCCTTTAAAAAGCCACTCCGGTCAGGATATACCTTTTGTACCAGTTTCTCCATTTCCTCAATAGCTTTATAGGCATTATTTATATCATCTTCACGATAGGGATTGTTAGGATTATCGCCAAATAAACCATATATGACCTTGTATGAGAGCCTGTGAGCACGTTGCCTATCAATGTATTTTTGCTCACAGGTAGCAGTACCGTCAAGCGTTCCGCCAAGGCTGTTTGTAACAGCCATAAGCCTTGCCAACAATTTCTTTTGAGTTTTATTCATTTCTAATCTGTTTTACTCTAATTTATTTAAAAATATTTACTACAGACAAACCCCTTGCGTGGTGTAAAGTCTTTAAACTCACAACTCATATAGAGTTTTTTTCGATCAGCCCAATGTGCTAAATCTTTTTGCCATTGTGGAATAATCTGGTGTGGGTTATTCAAATCTCGAAAGGGTTGGCAATGTGGTACAAATCGACGACTAACACTTTTCCAATAATTAACTCTGTAAAACGACTCTTTAAAGTCCATCCAGATACAATACAGGAAATATTCGCCTTTGAAACCATACTTATCAATCAACTTTGTAGCCCGTTCACATTCTGCGATTTGTCCCGGTGTGTCACAACCGAACCGAATACGTTTTATCCACTTTACTTTCGCAAGCAGCTGGGCTATATCATCCGTAACCAGACGGGCATCTAATCCTTGATTGAAGTCTACACGTACTCCCATGGAGACAATCTTTTCAATCTGTTGTAAACCGTAGTCGGATGCAAGTACATTGTTATCCATAAGGATTATGTTTTTGCGGCCATTGATGGCTATCTCTTCAATATCCATGTATGGAGTAATTTTGCCTTCTTTAGCAGGAACTACACACCACTTGCATTTGTTAGGGCAGCCCCTTGTCAAAAAGCCATAAGCCAAATTCTTATCAATGTTATATAGGTTATAGTCGGGAACTATTCTATCAACTTCTACCGGAAGAACCTTACTTATGTCATATCCTGTACCTCCTTTCTCGATTTGATCAGCATTGATGTAATAGCCGTAATCCGGTGTAAAGCTGAATACTTTTGCCATGTAAACCTTATCGTACAAACACAAGGGATTATACCACTCAACCTTGTCACCTCTTGCCTTATGATAACTACTTATCTTCATCAAAGCAAGATTAGGATAATTGCTATCAACTGCTAATATTCCGACATTCATATTATATAATTAATTGATTTTTAAGCTATTGTTTTTATTATTCATTTGCTAATTATCGAAAAATACAAAAAAGACGATTTCAAACGGCTGAAACCCTAAAGCATGTATTTATAAAAAATTAGCTATATGAAAAAAATCAACATCACACTAATTATCCTACTTTTAATCATCATTGTTTGCAAAGTAGAAGTCGTAAATCCCTATTTAGCTTTTCAAATTCTGAATGTATTAATCTCTCTACGTCGAAAAGAATAGGGATTATTAAACTAATTAATTCTGGGGGGGACTCTCCCCGGAATTAATTTTGTTTTCATATTCCTTTCTATATAGTTTTACTCTAATTGATTCGTACATACTTACCTGCTATATAACAAGTCCTTAGTATCTCTGCATTCTCTTCACCAAAAGCGATTAAGATGGAACCACAACCGGGTGAATCTCCGCGCGTACCATCCGGGCGAAAAAAACGAATCCTATTACGCAAAAACTTCATCGCTATTGCCTTCTCAAATATTACATCTTGAAACATCTTTGAGTCACAACGATTAAAGAGTAATGCAATTCCGTTGCCATGCTCTACCAACCGATTAACGAACCGTTCAATAAGAGGACGAGAGTAAGGCGGATTGAGCCATACACGACCTTTCCACTCTTGCGATAGTCCGTCATCATTCTTGTTATACATTTGTGTGGCTGTTTCCCAAAGTGGGTTAACCGGAGCACATGGATCTAAATCAAACTTTCCTAATGCATCTATAATTTCTTTCGGTGTGTACCATTCATCGGTAGAATTAGACGATTTTTCAAATGTTGTGTTCATTTCTATCCTTTATTTATTCGCAGTTGATTTTACAATAATCTTATTATCGGATGATGGCATTACAACCACATCCCCGGCATCTGTGCTAATTTTTAGGATAGGATTAGAATCTACGTCAATACTGGCTATTATAATCATATCTCCAAAAACATATCTTTTGTCTTGTTCTAATTCATTCATTTCTAACTTGTTTTACGCTAATTGTTTATCGAAAATCTTAATACACTCGAATAAATATTTTGCCAATGTTGGGTTTACCGCATTGCCGATACTCCCAACTCTGTGTGACCAATTGGGAAACCCATCATCATTTCTAACAGTGCTATGCGCTGGGATTTCAAAAATCCTTTTTGCGCAAGTATATCCGATATTCGTATCTGATGCCCACTGTTTAAATATCGAGTTAAAGCATCCATTGTTGCAAATGTCGCCTTGTAGTCCGATTTTGTTGGAGTAGGCAACAAGATAAAGTCTTTCCCTTTTGTGCGGGTATCCAAAAGCGTAGTTTGATATACATTGCCATTCCGCATCATACCCGATTTTGGAAAGGTCGCATAACACCTGTTCGAAGCCGGAAATAACGAGAGCTGGCGAGTTCTCAATGATGATGTATTTAGGTCTAATCTCCCATACAATTCTATACATCTCACTCCATAAGCCGGATCGTTTCCCTTTAATACCTTCACGTTTTCCGGCAACGCTGATGTCTTGACACGGAAATCCTCCACTAATGATGTCCACATATCGAAGCCCGGTTGTTTTTGTAATATCTGTGAATCTTTCTGCATAAGGAAATTTATTTTTTAATATTTCACCTTGAAATTTTTCAATCTCACAATTCCATAAGGTTTTAATCCCTGCCATTTCAGCACCTAATTCAAAGCCACCAATGCCACTGAATAGAGAACCATGAGTCAGTTTACTATGCTCCATGTCTATATTGTTATGATTATATTTCTCTTTTTGTAATAGTGCCGAATGTGCAATACCTTTCCCAACAGTATTCCCCACGCTGAAGGATAATAAGCCAATCACAGGCCTTGAATACTTGTCCTACATTATATAAAAATGGTCGTTTTTGTATTTTTCTTTTTATCCTTGCTTTCATAATAGCGTATAAATTATTTATATCACATTAAATATTATCTTTTTCATTATGCCACTTCTTTTGATTTCTTCAATCTCAACTTTCTCAATACTTTGCAAAGTGCTTCAGTATTTCTTCTCGCTTGTGTCACCTCTACTGCGTTGCCAATAAACTTCTTTTGGTCAGCTTGTGTACCTACTAAAACATAATCTTCTGGGAAGCCCATGATACGTTTCAGTTCGGGAATACGGAGCATTCGCATCTTAATATCAACTATGCCATACAGTGCCATGAACTCTTTGATTTTACGGGTCATGGGGCTGTCTGTTTCGTAGATTTCTATAGCCACCCGTCCGCTTTCTGTTGCAACCAAGTAGGGCGGCATCTTATCCATCCTTGCTATGAGCGTGAAGCAGGGATTATTAACGGAGCCGCCTGCGCTGTTGAATTGCGGATTCATAAGATAATGCCATTTCCGATTAGCAGTAATGGTCTGCGATGGTTGTTCTATGCTGCTTCCGATATTGGAGAAAGCGGTATTCATAATCCATGGCTTACAAGTAACTATGTTGAACTTCGGATTGGTCGTTACCGTACCTGCTGGAACATTGATTGACATAGGTATACCGTTACCGTATTGCATATCCAGAAAGCGGCTTTCAACCAATGCAAACCGGTCTTTCGTTGTGACCGTTGGAGCTGGAAGGTCTACCGAATGATTATGTCCATTTCCATAATAAGCAGAGACAAAAACATGGTGGTCTTTGCAGGTGATTGCACCTGCCGGTTCTTCTACAGACACATTCTTGCTTTCGGGATGTCCGCTGAACTGTTTGGAGAGGAAGCAGACTTGCGCTACTCCAAGTCTGCCTTGCGTGGCTACCACCGGACATGGTTCGTCAATCCCAGGAGCGTTATATTTCCCTGTACGGCTCATAGAATTATACTTTACGAGGAAGGCATCCTTTCCTCCGGCTACAAACTTGATAAGTCCGGCATAGATACGTTCAAGCGTTTTCTCTGCAAGAGGCTTTTCCCTAAAGATGGTAGTTCCTTCGTCAGAAAAATCAAGAACTTCCTTGACGGGTTTCCATTTTTCCAGCTTAGAAAACATGTCCTGCCTGCCACCTTTACAGTGGGTCGGTTCAGGGAATACTATCGGCAAGCTCTTTTTAGCAAAGATGCCGAAGAAGCGTTTCCTTGTGGTGTAGGCACCGAAGTCGGCAGCGTTCAGGATGCGGTGCTCAAAGTTGTAACCGTACTTCTTGACATTGCGCACCCACTTCTGATAAAGCCTGCCTTTGTCCATGCTGATAGGCTTCCCTTTTTCGTCCATATCTCCCCAGCTCATAAACTCCTCCACATTCTCAATCTGAATATAATCAGGATCTATCACATCAATGTAGCGGAAGAGATGTTCAGCCAGTGTCCGGCTATCAGCATCACGTGGCTGACCGCCTTTGGCTTTCGAGAAGTTGGTACACTCCAAAGAGGCATGAAGCATTATCATAGCATCATGGTATAGCTGACGGATACGTTCTACAATAGTGCTTATCGGAGAAAGTTCCAGTGTACGGATATCCTCAATAAAGTGAAGTGCATCAGGGATATTGGCATCATGTGAAAGGATGGCATTCTTGTCATGGTTCACACAACAAACAACCTTTGCACATCTATTTCCATCCAATCGTGCTTCTTCCACACCTTCGGATAAGCCACCGGCGCCACAAAAGAGATCAATAACAAATAGTTCTATATCGGACAGACCTTCAATGGATTTTAAGATATTTTTCTGCGATTTCATAACTTCTCCTTTTTAAACAGGTGGCTGAACGCATTATCCAAGTCCAGATTCAGTTTGGACGGGAAAGATTTAATGTATTCGTACATCTTATAAGCGAGGTTGTCATCATCACCGCATCTGTCAATCAGTGTGAGCAACATGGCGTTCACCATGTCAGAATCATTGCCGAAGTTTTCCTGAGTGGATTCGCTGCAATGATTCACATCACTTTTCAATCTCTTTATCGCGGCTATGGCTGTGTTGAAGTTTCTTTTTGAATCGTGCCGCAATTCAAAGCCTTCCTTCTTGTATTGCTGCTGCATTTCTAGAAGGTTGGTTTCTAAAACGTCCGTGAGGACAAATACGATGTTGGTTATCGTATTCAGTTTGTCTGTTCCTTGCATAATCGTGTATTCTTATTTCTAATTTGAATAAATCCCCTTCGTTCTGTTTCTTCTAACAGTGAAAAGTCTTCATCCTTGATTTCACATTCTGTTTCGTAGTTCACGGAAGTATAACTTGGGATATTGAACTTTTTCCGGATTCTTACGATAACATCCGGATTTCTTGTTACCCAGTAAACGGTTATTCTCATGGTGGCATCAACATTTTCTTGGCTTCTTTATCTCCGGCATCAGCACGCCGCTTGATCTCAAGGTATTCGGAATAATAGATCCCACTGTTAACTTGTGCTTGAGATAAAGGTTTAAATTTATCAGCCTCCTTAATACTTTCTGCAGAACCAACAGTATCACGGTGAATATCATATTTTGTTAGCCAATTCATAATAACCTCTCCATCCATACGGCCGAATATTTGCCCAAACATTCCTTTTTTAGCCATATTGAAAAATAATTTAAAATCATCTTGTGTGTAGTGTGGATAAGTTTCAATGATTAGATTTATAGTATCAGCAACCTGTATTGCGTCCATCGCCCCATTCACTGAATAAAACCGAAGAAAGCTATTCATCCATTTCACCATCAAGGCTTGCAATTTTATTTCTCCAAATTCTTTTGATATATCTGTTATCGAAACCTGTGGAGCATTGAATACATCAAGAACTGTTCTCGGCCTAATGCTGTCCCAATATAGCATCGGCGAGGTCTTCAAGAGATTGACGGCTTGCTGCCTTGTCTTGGGCAACTCTTCCGGTGGTATAAGTTCCTGTGGATTGTATTGAATTACTTGATTTTCCATTAAATTTTTCCCTGTTAGCCCACGTGGCAAGTCGTTTAGCAACCTCCCATGTTTGATTAGTTTCAAATTTCATTTTAGTTTCTGACTTATTCAGTTCAGACCAATAGTCGAAGAAAGCACGTATCATCTCTTTCCCGTATCTTTCGACATACGGAACTAAAGACTGATAGAAAGCATCTCTTCGTTTGAGTGTAGCGGCTTTAGCCGCGGCAAGTTTCTTCGCTTGCTCGACTTTCTTTGCCTCTACGCTAGTAGAGGTTTCTTTAGTTTTCTTTCTTTTTACTTTTACTTTACTTTGTCTATTATCAACAGTATTAATTGAATTATTTGCATGATTAATCGGATTATTTGTGCAATTAATCATATATTCAGGGATAATTTCAGTTTCTTTTCTTTGATATGTGGCAAGTAAAAATCGCCTTTGTATTCCGGCCGATGTCAGCACTCTATGCACGGAGAACATTTCCGCGTCAAAGAATCCAACCTGTACGGCCTTAGTCAATACTTCTTTTACTGCGCCCTCGGAAACCCCAACAGTGTCAGCAATAACAAAAGGCAAATCTTCGTCCCACAAAATGTAATACCCTTCATCCTTGTAGATATTACACAGCAGGCAAATAAGTATGGAAGTCGATTGTGGGCCACAAGCCCTTGCGATTTTCCTGACCTTCACGTCCGAAAAGAAACCTACATCCAAAGGAAAGTAATCTATTCCCTGTTTTGTAGGTCTGCCAGCCATATTATTTAGGTTTAAAACTCATATCTTAAAATCTCACGTTAGTTAATTGCCTTCCGTTAGAAAATACAGCCCACTTACCATTACCGCTATCAAACAATCGTAAATCCGACACCTCTCCGAAACGTTTGATGTTACCGCATAAATCCACAATCCATCCACATTCTTTAGAAGGATGCGGGCGGATGGCACGACCGACTATCTGATACCACATGGCAAGTGACATTGTAGGACGTGCCATAACGACCGTATCAAGTTCCGGATAGTCAAAGCCAGTCGTAAGTACACCCACATTAGCTACTACCGGAATTTCACCAGCTTTGAATGCCTCAAGAATATGTTCACGTTCTTTCTTAGGAGTATCACCTGAAACGATAGCGCAACCGGGTATTGACATCGTTAACCGTTCCGCTTCTTTCAAAAAACGGGTAAAGACCAAAATACCCTTCCGTTTTCCTCCGGCTTTGGGATTCATCAGCCTTTGGACGATATGAACGAGATAACCGTAGAAGTCTATCCGTTCATATTCTTTTTGAACTGACCTATCCGTATAGTCGGCACCAGTAGTATTTACTTTCAAGTTAAGTTCATTCCACCCTGAAGGATTCATTGAATAGTAATCCAACTTCGCCAAGTAGCCCATATCTAATAAGGTTGATACCTGTACATGATAAATGACCTCTGAAAAGACATGAGGTTTTGTCCGAGTGATAAATTTCAGCATGGAGCCGAAATCACGGCTGGAGCTTAAACGGTATGGCGTTGCTGTCAGTCCAAGAACCTTACACTTCACTGCATCAAAAAAATCCTTGTACATTCCCTCTTTGGGGTTTACAAGATGACATTCATCCACAATGATGTTCTTGAAGTGGGTAAACAGTTCGGGATGATTCTTCACACTGCCGATGGTGGCGAATGTTATCCGGCTTATCTCCTTTGAATTAAAGGAAGCCGAATAGATACTGCAATCAAGAATACCGTATGAACAGAGCTTCTTAAAATTTTGCTCCAATATCTCTTTGCTTGGCTGGAACACCAAGGTATGTCCGTCAAGCCTTGCGGCTATATCCGCTATAATAAGCGACTTTCCGCTGCCCGTAGGTAACACCATAATGGCATTTGTTTTCTTCGCCTTGTTATTGAAGAAAGAAACGGCAGCATCAGAGGCTTTCTGTTGGTAATCACGTAGTTTGTACATATCTATCTTCTGATTTAATGATAAAAGGGAAATCCTCACTAAGTTTGGAAAGAAATATCCGGATTATATAAGCCTGTTCCTTACTTAATCCAACCGGAGAGAATGAACCATCATCATTCTTGACCATCATAACAAATGTTCCTGCTTCCAAATCATTCATAACCCTTTCTCCTTTCGTAACTTCTTATTAAGTGCTTTGTAATACTTGATTAGCTGTTCGTACTCAAAATCAGTCATTTTGGAAGTACCATCAGCTTTCACTTTCAGCAAGTCAAATTTCTGTTGCCCGATTTTGGCTATCAGATTCACCCGATAGTCTTCCAAATGATCGGCTTTGAACCTGTTGCAGTGACGGCACTCAGCATGGCAGTTATTTTCATCGAAACGTGTCGCCAGGTGTGTGCGGCTGAAATAGTGCCCGCAGTCTGCTTGTGTAAACGGCTTTATCTGTCCGCACGAGATACATCTAAAATACCCGTTTGGCATTGCATCACGAAGCCGGATAAAAAGGGAAAACTCTTTGTCGAGCTTAGCTTTCAAATCCGGCTTCTTCTTTACTGTTATCCCTGCTTTATCAAACAGAGGTAAAGGCTTGTCTTTTTTCTTAGCCTTGGTTCTTTTTATGTAGTATGGCATACTATTATTTATAATATAAGGGCATATCTGATAGAGAGGATAAAGTGTCTAATTTTAAACTCATCTTGGGAAATATGATATGCCCTTTTATTGTTATCTTTGCTTTGTCTAATTTTAAACTTTAAAGTATATGAGAGATAAATCATTTTATAAAGAAAAGGCGGAAGCAATAAAAAATGACGTATTGGAGATACAGAAAAAAGGAGAAATCTTTAATATAGAAGACCCTTTCAATTCGTATCCGGGAATATATGATGCTATTAGGGAGTTTGTTCATCTTGTATTTGCTTTTAATCCCGGACTTCCTTTAAACAAGGAACTCGAAAGTCTAAGCAATCTTAGATTTAAATCCGCTGCCGTTGGAGGGCGCATTGATTTTGTGCAAAAAGATTTCGATAAAGTAATCTCCAAAATAGACTTTTTCATTCACTACCTTGACACATACGTTGATTAAAGTACTTGTTTGATTTTATCCTCCAAGCAAGTATTTCTTTCGAGTTCAACACAATCAATTAAGGATTGCTTTATTTTATCGGGAAGCATTTTTAGTGCTTCCCGGTTTTTAACTTTCATGCCTACAATTGACAATGAGAACTCTGCATCGAATATGTTTCCGGTTTCGGGTACTGCTATTTTTATTTCCATTTCCATAATGTATGATTTTATTTGTTTACCAATTAAAGCCCCGAAGCGTATTCTCCGGGGCACAACCATTATTCACTAACCCTTGCCATTTATGTGTGGCTCACATTTATGAGGGGCGTGGCAGAATCGAACTGCCCTCCTCTACATTGCTGCGCATCACAATAGTCACACCAGCCAAACGCCCCATATTCGCCCGTCCTATCTTCACAGACCGAGCAGGCAGGTTAACAAAGTTATTCCATATAAGCCATTGAAAATTCTTTCGGAATAAACCGCCCGACCGGTATAGGTTTGGCGGATTCAATAGCTGTATGGATTTCTCTCTTTTTGAACTCATGCCCCTTTTCTTTGGCTTGTTTCTCACATTCTTCCTCTTTATTTTTGAGGTAGTGAGTAATAAGCATCATCGCTCTGTCAACGTTGAAGGTGTTCACGACAAAAGTCTGAACTCTCTCGTCTTCATTCTCCCCATCCGTGAATGTGATTTTCGTCTCAATCTGGTAGAATTTCTTTTCATTCGGTTTAGATTCTTCGTCACTATCTTCCGTCTCATCGTCCATTTTGTCAACGTATTCTGCCATAGTGATTTCATTTTTGAGATAGGCAAGCGAAGCATCGTCAACCTTACGTTCTTTCAAGTTGTCAGTAAGAATCACGCAAGAATCGAACTCCTTGACCATTGTCAAGGTGAATCCGAACATATAGTTTAGTTCGATGTAATCTTTCAAGATACTACAAGTATTCTCCAATCCGGTGGCATACAGCAGGAACTTATGTTTCTTGTCACCTATTTGCGCTTGAGCGATGTACGGATATAAAACACTGTTCTCGTTCTCGAATGCCAAGCGGTTCTGGTTGCTGACTTCCACTTCCTTAATGCCGTCAGCTTCCATACTGAAACGAATTTTCGCCAAAGTGTCTTGGTCTATCAGCGTGCCACGGTCAAAAAGAATTTCATTCCGTTCGATGGTTACTGTTTCACCTGTATCTTCATCAATGAAAGATTCCTCCCATGTTTTGAGGACACGTTTTGCAAGGTACATGTTGAGCATCTTTTTCGGATCAGATGTCACATACCTGATTTCTGTTTTTCTTGTTTCTATCATAACTAAATAAATTCTTGATTTCTTTGTATTTCCTGCTGGGCGTATATCAGCATTTGATGTTCATTTGCAGCCGGTAAGTAGATACCTGCCACTGATGCACTCCAATTACGAAAGCGGTCAATCGAAAGGGTCATTTCACCTGTTGTCAGTTCGGCAGAACTACGCAAATAGGTTACTTCATTGCCTTTCTTGTTGACCGTCTTACGTTCAAACAAATCACGGTTGCAAGTCCTCTTATAAAAATCAATTTTTGCTTCGTCGAGACTGCAACCGTACTCACTACCGAAATACCCTAAAAGAAGATGCAAGTAGCTGTTTTGGGCAAGCGTGCGGTTAGGTAGTTTCTTTTTCACTTCCACCACCGCACGTTCACTAAACAGCTTGTTTACATACTCCTTGAACTTGGGTATTTCATAATGATTTGATAAATTAAATATCATTTTTCTTTTTCCAAATATAGCCACCAGCCGTTTTCCTTTTGCCGAGCGTACAAGCATTGATACTTGATGCAGCAACTTGTGTTTCAAGAGAAGCCACTTTTGCACTTTCAAATTCAGCTATATAATTCATTTGTAATCCAAATTGCACAACTGGAATTGAATGAGTTATAGACAGCTTTCTTTTAGAAAAACTTGAATGCTTTTTATTATACATTGGATGTTTTTCCCCTTTTCGGCTCATTGACATTCGTTTTTTAGTTTCTGCATTGATAACTTTACCTTTAGCAGATTTACTAAAACGGCTTTTAGTAATAGGATTATTATTGTTTTCCGTGCGAGTTACCCACCTTAAATTACAAACATTATTATCCGTTCTAATTCCATTAATGTGGTCTACCTCTGGTTTATTAAATGGATTGGGGATAAAAGTTTCTGCAACAATTCGATGTAACAGTCTTTTATCTTTTCTCAAAGTAACATAAACATATCCGTTCTTTACTCCAACATTTGGAGTAAGCACCTTATTAGGATTCCGAACTTTACCTGTATTAGAAACTTGATAATATCCATTATAACCTTTTACTGTTTTCCAAATCTCTTCCATATCATTCTTCAAGTCGAACAGCATACGCTAAAAAGGCAAATCATCCTTTACATTGCCATTAGCATCAACCGGAGGCGGAAAGTTCTGCGGCTGTTGCTGATAAGTCGGTTGTGGCGCTGGCTGTTGTATCGATGTTGTCTGTTGGGATTGAGATACACCGCCACGCGCATCTATTTTGTAACACCGAATAGACGCCATACGTTTGAATTCTCCGTCTTGATTCGTCCAAGAACGCCCTTGTAAGACAAATGATACAGTAACAACATCACCCTGATTAAAGCGGTCAAGTTCTGCACACTTATCGCCTGAAAACTCTAAGGGAATAACATTCTCATACTCGCTACGCTCTCCCGTATAAGGGTCGTAAGTAGTAGCATCTAAAATAAACTCCCGTTTTGTAAATGAGGAACCACCGTTTTTGGATGGTATTTGAACGGTTTGTCCAATTTCGATTATCCGTCCGGTTATTTGGTTTGCCATTAATTTTCTCCTCCAAAAATCTTTTTATCGGTTATAAGTTCTCTGTTTTCTTCCAAGAACCGGATAAACTCTTCACAATGATTAGTGAGAATAGGAATATCACGTTCTGGATTGAAAACGTATGTTTCTGTATAGGTATCTACCACAAAACCACCTTTATTGAACTCTACAATGTTGTACTCAAATGTCCGTACATCCGAACCGTTCTTCATCAAAGCGTAAGGATAAACCAAATGTTGATGGTGGTCTTTGAACTTCCCTACGGTATAGCTTCCGGTTGTTTTGATGTCGTGGACGCTGGCTGACATCAGTTCGTCAATTACCCCATAAACCAAAACATTGCCGTATGCGGTTGGAAGAATCGCTTCTACTCTTTGTTGGGTTAATGCGCCTTTGTAGTAGTTGGCAAACTCGCGGCAAAGGTCAATGTGAAAAGTGAAAGTGCGATTGTTGTAAACAGCTTTTATCCCGTAAAGTTTTCCGTCATCGTGATATGCCTTGCTAATTTCCATTATAGAAGATTTACGGTTCTCAATCATACAATCAATGATTTCCCCAAAACACGTTCCTCTATCAGCAGCTTCACTATCGAAAGGTACTCTATTTATCCTATCAATAAGAGATTGGAATTGTTTTTCCCTAAACTCATCCTCATCGCATGGGGGATTATCAGAAAAAGCGTAATATTTTTGATATATCTTATCACTATCTATATAATTTTGATAAGAATCCAGCAACGTTGGGTATATTTTGTAAGATATTTTACTCATTCTTATACCTCCATTTGTAACCACCTGCTGTAAGGAAGCTTCTTCTACCTATACAGCAACTGATAATATTAGCATTGTTAATACCCGTTTGTCTTTCAGCCTCTTTAGCACTTTCAAATGTACTTATTAACGTACCATCCTCTCGACACTGAACAACGGCTTTTGACATCTTCGGGTGATTTATTTTCTTTTTGCTAAACCGTTCGTTTCTTGTTCCGTAATTAGCATTGTATCTCCATGTGCACCATTCTAAGTTAGAAACAGAGTTATTGCTTTTAACCTCATCTTTATGATTTACACATGGTAAATTTTGCGGATTAGGAATAAACGTTTCGGCAACAAGTCTATGAAGAGATTTATATTCAACTTGTTGTTGTTTCCATAGTGATATTCGTAAATATCCACTCCATATTTTATTAGGCTTAATTATCTTTCCTGTTATCTTTCTAAAATTACCATACCTGCTTTTAATAAGCCTATCTAAAGAGCGAACTCTACCAAGGGTACTTACTTGATAGAGTCCTTCATAACCTTGAATGTCTTTCCAAATCTCATTAGGCTGCATCTGAGTATATTTTAGTTTCCTTATTGAATATCAGTCCCAAAGCCTTTACCTTTGCAGCAAACAAACTTCTCGCCATCATCAAAGAACTACCAACATGTTCAAACTCATTAATCTGGGCAGCGAACTCATTAGCGGACTTGGCATCAGTTATAAATTCGATACTTTCTTTGATTTCCTCTATCACCTTATCATACTTTTCTTGTGCCGCTTTCTTCGCTGCAAGCATACCCAAATACGAATTGATTATCTTGGTAGTGATAAAGTCGTTCTTGGCGGTTGGATTACCGTTTTTGTCTAGGATGGTAGGAACCTCCATTACTGAAGGAAGGTTGCAGGTATTCTTACCATCATTTCTTGAAGTCGGGTCGAAAGTAATGGTACGTCTTTGTATCCCTCTTTCGCTTTTCATTTCAAGATAACCGAGCAAATCCAGTTCAGTAACGATGGAATTGTAGGATTTCTCACGTAAAGCAGGAATGAATACCGTATCATCACCTTCTTTTCTTGTGTCACGATGGGCAACGAAAATGATGTGCTTGTTCAGACTTGAGAGTGTTCTTGTCATCCAAGAAAATTCAGCATTGATACCACTCCAATCCCGGATAGACGGTTGGCGGTTACCACATTTATAAGCAATGATGAAATCCATCATCTTGCCAATGGTATCTACTACAATAGTCTGATAAGCGGATAAGTCCTCTTGCAAGACCTGCTGGACATCATTCCATGAAGTGACCTGTACGGTATCTATGTTTTCCAAATGCGCCATATTCATACGCTTAACGCCATTATCGAAATCCAATAATAACGGTTTCGGTGCGCTCAATGCCACTGTTGATTTTCCCATACCAGCCTGACCGTAAATCATCATCTTTACAGTGGTAGGAATTACTAATTCATTGCTTTTTTTAATAAGACTCATAATCGTAAAATTTAAAGGGTTTATATTACTTTCATTCTATTCAAAAATCTATTGATCGACTCCAAATTGTACCAAATCATTTTTCCATCTTTGGCAAATGAAACCTGGGCGTTATTCCTAAGTTTATCAAGGTAATCAACGCTACACCCCAAATAAGCCATCGCTTCATCCTTATTAAGCCAAAGTTTCTGTACGGATTCAACCTTTCCTCTTTTCATATCATATCTTTCAGAAATTCTATTTTCTCTTCTCTAATCCGTCTTGCCCTACGCATATCCGAATGGAAATCCTGATAAAACGTAATTGAAAACACACATAATAAACAACAGGCGATAACAGAACGGGCTATTGGTGGGAAATCCATAGTGAATTTCATGCCAGCCAAACGCTCATATAGCATGGTCGCCAGTTCTCTTCCATTTCTTACATGAAGAATCTCGAAAGCCTTCTGCAACTGGTTGTTTATTGTGCTCACAGCCCTGCATTTCAAATCGGCTATCTCCTTCTTCTCATACCCTTGTGCATACATTCGTGCCGTAATCTCGCATTCAGGTGTAAGTTCATTAAAAACTCTCCTCATAATCGTGTAAGTCGGCTGATTAATAATTGCGGATAACCTCAATATATCCGGCTTCCCTGTTAGTGTCCACCGAATACAACGTTTGCTCCTTGTCTATTATCCGATCAATCCTTGCCAGCCTGTTAAGATCAGCGGTACACCTGCGAAGCTGTCCGGCAAGTTTGTCGCTAAAGTCAAAGCTGATTCTGTCATTCTTCTTTTTCAGCTTTTTCTTGATTTCTGTTCTTTCTTTCAGTTCTTTTGCCATAAGAATAAAATTTAATTAATGATTCGTGGATGGTAAGGGAATCGAACCCCTCTCAATCGTGCCAATTGGTTGCACAGCACGAAGCTCTAACCGATAAGCTAACCATCCGATTAAAAAAGGTGCACTATCCTCACGGACGGCACACCCAGTACAAACATCAAAATAAAACACGAATATCTAATCTATTATCAGAACAATGCTTTTAACCGCATTCTTGAAATGATCAAACTTCTGTTGCAAATCACTCCAAGATTTATACCATGTTTTTTTCTCTTCAGCTAATTTCTCGTTAGCCTCTTCCAGTTCCTGCACACGCCTTACTAAATCTTCATGCGTCATGCCTCTTAATTCTTCCACTGTCATAATCGTATAAGTTTAAAACATCGTTAAAAAGGTAGGAGTCGAACCTACTTCTTGTAAGCCAGATGAATATAGAAATCAGAATATGAGTTAATACCAACAATTAATTGCTTACACGCATTCCAACAATGCTACTTCATAAATTACCGCCCGGCTGGTTTACAAGGTTATTGTGCACTCATACCCATGCGCCTTGTGCCGGATTTGAGGTCTACCTTTTAGCGGTATTACAATTTGTCATTTATTTCAACTCTTTATAAGAGATTCTTATTAGAAAAGCACATCCGGCACATATAACACCCATTATAGTGACAGAGAATATTTTCATAGGACTGTAAGTAGTGATAGCCCCGTAAAGCATACCGGCAGCGCATATACTAACCAATATGGATAAAATGAATTGGATTGTTTTCATAATCGTATAAATTAGTTGGCTCCCCTGAACCAATTCGATTGGCAACATCACGTTATTGTCAGGGGATTTTCTTAATTTTGAGGTGTCAAATCTAAAAATCAAGAAATATGAAACAGTTTATTGAAATTCCCCAAGGGGAAGAGATTGTATTGATTAATGTAAATCACATTTCAGCCATTGAGACTGTCACATTCGGAGAAAAACAACTATGTAAAATTTATGTATCTACTCCCCATCAACGGGATGGTTGGGTTGCTGAGACTGGATGCCTAATAATCCAATCCAAGTTTTCAATCTCTCATCTTCGCCAGCTGATAGAAGAAGCTCTTTAGAGGTCTTACCGTCAAGGATGAACTCTACCCAGGCTTGAACGGCTTGGGTAGTTGAGTGTGTGCCTACTTTCAGAAGAAGCTCTTTGCGTAACTTCTGTTCTTTTCTCTTTCTGAAATACTGAATTAATCTTTTAATCATCTTTCTTCTCTTTATTGGTTGAATATTACTTCTCGCTCCACTCTCTTATAGTCCTATTCACATAATGGACTATACTATCATCCGGTAAGTCAGATACTAAGATATCCGGCATATCTTTGCCTGCTTCAGCATTAATAATTGAATAAAACAGAAATCTGTATGCTTGCTTATATTGGATAAGCTCGTCTTTCAATTTACAGATAGCATTTACATCCATATCGGTAAATCTGCTTTTTCGCCTATGTTTCATAACAGTTTTTATTTAATCATAATTATAAAGTGATTTAACCTTATCCCTTATTTTAAGTATCTCTACAAGAACTTTATCGCCAACTCCGCGATATTTCTTGAAATATTCATCAGGAGTTCCAATCAACACCTCTACATTAATTGATTCAATAGTGTATTTCACTTCGTTGCGCATACACCAGTTCACTTTCATAAATCCTCCCTGACACAAAGCCCGGATAGCCATCGTGCGAAGTTTCTTTTCGACTATTCCCATATCTATCTATTTCATTATTTCGCCAAAAGCAAATATTTAAATATCCTACTGCCTTTTACTTAAACTCTCTATGAATTGAATACGTAATCAGCCCAAATGTCAATGAATTGCACGCCTGCGTATTCCGAAAGTTCTCTTGTTTTAAAGAAAATCCGAGAACCAATGTACGCAATCGGATTAGAAACACCGATACTCGTACCTGCATACGCAATTCCGCCATTCGCATTCGCATAGAATGGCGACTCACTACACGGTACTTCGGTTCATTACCCATTTCGTCTATTGGGAGGTAAAGGACAAAACAAGGGAAGTATCGTAATTCATCCGTTGTAAATTGTGGCTTCCAACCCTCATTAAGTGCGGCAGCAATGATGCGGAGTTTAAGGTAAGCATCTACATCGGGCTGATTTCTTAATCCAAAAAGGTCCCATGATTTCCATGCGTGTATAAGCGGATTATTTTCTCCGAGTTCCTTGCAAGCATCCTCGAATGTCTTTATACGTTCCGTTACATCTTTCAGCTTAAAAGCCTCTTTACCGAAGCATTTGTGAAGTTCGTGAATCACCTGTTCTTTCGAGATTGCAGGATAATTCGTCAATACCTTGTATAATTCCTGCAAATTTTCATGTTTCACTTCTACTGTTTCCATTTTGTTTTCTCCGTTCATAATCGTGTAAATTAAAGTTTGTGCCTGTACCCTAATCGAATAGTAGAACCGTATTTCAGTTCTGTACAGGCTATATTGTCGAAGATAGTACAGACGCCTAACTATATTCATTATAAAAACTTCCATTTGAATCCATAACACGTTTTCTTTTCCCCTTTACAACATCTTGCAATATTAGCTCTTATAACCTAATTCTTTTTCAATAGAATGAAGGCTATTAAATACTCTTATGGTAGTTTCTTCTAAGTCCATTTGCACGACTTTCTTTTCAAGAAGTCCAACACTTCTATTTGCTAATTTATTAGCTTCTTTGTTCGCAATTTTGGTGTGAATATTATTCCTATTTTCTATTTTTGTAACCCATCTCAAATTACACACCCGATTATCATCACGAACAGCATTTATATGGTCAATTTCTGATTTGTTACTTATGTTTGAAATAAATGCGTTTGCAACTAACCTATGAACCAAGAAGAAAGATTTCGTCTGATTCTTGCTCAAAACCACATATAAATACCCTGAATTGTTATATCTCAATTTCAAGTTATTCCCACGCATAAAAACCTTCTTTCCAGATGAATATAATACAACTCTGTCAACACTTCTTATACGTCCTAAATTTGAAACTTGATATATGCCTTCATAACCTAATATATCTTTCCAAATCTCTTCCATAATATTTTAAATTAGTGCTAACAGAGGAATTCGATTCCAAGCATCACGCCTTTCTGTTAGCTATATGTTTCGATGTGCGTGTCGGTCGCCAAATCCGTCATTACTTACACCTCAGTGACTATGGTTACACATCTATTAATTGTTAAACATTGCACAGCTCACAAGCTCCAACTTGCTTATGTGCGTTTGTTATCTTTGGTTGGCAAAAACGGCTTATGAATTACACCGTAATTGCTTTTACAGAATTTCAAAGAACTAGTCAATAGTACCCTACCCGATTCTCGCTATCGGTTGCCGTTCAATCCGTCTGTAGGGCTGTCGTGCGTTGCATAATCGTGTATTATGCGTATCGGCTGATACCTTGTACCCGGCATAGAGCATCGTAGTCCATGCCATCATCTTCACAAGTTTCAAAACCTTTTAAGGCATCTTCCAAACTGTCTATCTCATCCGTTATCAACTGGATAGCTTCTTTTTTGCTATCAGCATTGAACATCAGGCAGACAGCCTCTTCATCATTGTTATGGGCAGCCTCTAAATCTTTATAAAGGCTATCCAACTGCTGGTTAATCGTGTAAGCATTCATATCCATATCTTTTATGCGATTGACATCAGATTAGCTTTTTTGAAGCATCTGAATTCTTGGCGTTCAGTATCATAGTAAGTCTGGACGGTATCATTCTTTTTTCTGTTGTCAGTACCAGTGATGGCAGGCATCAGCTTTTCATTTAGTGTACCGTATGCCTCACGAACGGAACCGTCCACTTTTTTGAAGTAGAACTTCACTATCTTCTTTTTCATCTCACCTTTCAACTTCAAGTTAGCCCAAGCGACCTTCATTGCTTCGCTCATGGTGTAGCCATTACGCTTAACGAACTGCCAAGCAAGGCTCATTACTTCGTGTAAAAATTCTCTTGTTCTCATAATCGTGTTTTTTAATATGTTTATACTATTTGAAATCTGAATTAATCTTCGTTTCTTTGTATCAGTTTAATTTGATAATGCAAATATACTATCAATTTTGATATTGTATATCATTTTTGATTATTATTTGTGTTAATAATATCTAATTTGATTAATCTAAAATGATAACATTAAGACAAATAATTAGAAATCAAGGTGTTACAAATAAAGTAATAGCTGATGCGTTAGGCATAGAATCTACCAATATAGGTAGATATGATGATTTATCTAAAAGAAGACTATCAGAATTGATAATCATATCTAAAGCCTTGGATATGTCTCTAGGCGATCTTGTCCAACAGGCAATGGCTGATGAGATTGAACTAGGAGATGTTACGATTATCAATAAGCCTAAATATATAGAAAGGATAGATGAAGAAGGCATAATTAATCTATATGACATTGAGGCTGCCGCAAATTTGAAATCTCTTTTGGTGAACAAAGACCAAAACATACTAGGAAAGATAAGTATCCCCAACATACCGAAATGTGACGGTGCTGTATATGTCAAAGGAGATTCTATGTATCCTTTATTGAAATCGGGAGATATTATAGCTTATAAAGAAGTTCCCGTAGAAATCCAACACATTTTTTATGGGGAAATGTATTTGGTTTCAATAGATGTAGAAGGTGAAGAATATCTAACTGTAAAATACATAAATCAATCTGAAAAAGGAGGTGATTGGATTAAGTTGGTAAGTTACAATCAGCACCATCAACCCAAAGATTTTCCTTTGGCATCAGTTAAGGCACTAGCTTTAGTAAAACTAAGCATTAGGATGAATACGATGAAATAAACGCCATGAGTTTCAACCAATACACATGGGACCTATATAAACAGACCACAATCGGAATAGAGATGATAAAATACTTTTCCGATGCGGGAGGATATGTTTTATTCAAGGATTATTGTCCGTACGCTAATTTCATACCAGAAGATTTATATAACGATTGGTTGGAGAATATATATTGCTACGGTGTATCAGATTATGACCATCCCAGCTCATTGGAAGAAGCAAAAGATTTATACATTTCACTTATCACATTAGGCATAAGAGTAGAAGGGCAACAATGGCTTCCTGCTAACGACTTCAAGAATATGCTTGGGATTATCCAGCCGATGTCCTATGTCTTATCACAGTTCGCCCCAGAATATTTCTTCCCGTACCTGTTCCTTTGCCGAATATTCGAGCTGAATAAAATAGCGGATTTCTTTAACATAGACCTCCCCAATATTCCCAAAAGAACTGATTACAAAGGAAGGTGCATGTATTATTGGGAACTTTGCGAGGTGTTTTATTTGTTCAGAAAAGAAAATGGACTATCTCCAGCAGATCTATGGTCTTTCCTATACGACTTCGCACCCAATAATCTCCCAAGCGAGAAAATAGACATGCCCAAACCGTCACAAGTCTGGTTCATTGGCGGCAGGTTATACCAAGAAGATAAATCCTTAGAATCGAAATTCTGGCAGTCAAGCCCCGAAACAAAGAAAGGGGATATTCTTGTTCATTACGAAACGTCCCCAATCAGTGCAATCACTTGCATAGAGATATCGCTTACGGATGGCGTAATAGACCCTCTATTCCGATACTACGGGTGTATCTATATTGGGAATAGAATAAATATTCCTCACATTACTTTGAAAGAACTACAAACTGATGAATATTTTTTCAAACACCCACTTGTTAGAAAAAACTTTCAGGGAGTAAATGGTTGGTCGGTTAACAGTGAGAACTATTCAGAGTTACTTCGGATGATAAAAACAAAAGGATTTGATATAGAGGTTTTGCCAAAATTGTATGCCCCAACCTTGCCCAAAGACGTAATTATAGAGTACGAACATGATGTAGAACAGCAATTGCTGGAACCATTGCTTAACTCTATGGGATGGTATGAAAACAAAGACTTCATCCGGCAGTTACCAATCCAAGCAGGGAGAGGACATAGGATATTCCCAGATTATGCGTTACATTATGGCAATAAACCAAATGAGGAAAGGGCAAAAGTGTTGATTGAAGCCAAGCTGTGTATGAGGAATAACAAGGAAAGAGAAGAAGCATATTTGCAAGCGCGCTCATACGCCCGATTACTTAATTCTTCTGTGATTGTTTTATGTGATAAGGATTACCTGATTGTTTATGAGAAAAAAGACAGCTTCGACCGGGACAGATACAAGAAATACTGTTGGGGAGATTTTGAGAATCCAGATACTTTCAACGAATTAAAGAACAAACTAAATATTTGAAATTATGAAAAGAGGAATAATACTATTTTTTTCTTTTTTATTTTCTTGCTTGTTAAATGCTCAACTTTCCATTCAGCAAGATACTATAAGATATGTTATGGCAAATCTAAATTTGAGAGAAGCTCCTAATACAACCTCTGCTATTATTACTCAAATACCTAAAGGCACTCAAGTTACCATAGATGAAGACTGTGAATGTAAATGGATTCCGGTAAACTATAATGGATACATAGGATATGTTTCGACAAAATACCTTTCAAAAGAAAAAATTGAATGTACTACTACATACAATAACAGTACATCTATTAAATATTATACAAATTCAAAGGGAGAACGAGTACAATCTCCAACTTATTATAATTCCGCGCCTCCTGGAGCAACAGCTTTATGTAGAGATGGAACATATAGTTTTAGCAAAAGCCGTAGAGGAACATGCTCACATCATGGTGGAGTTGCAAAATGGCTAAAATAACAAATTAGACACACAAGATTATGATTGACTTTCTAACCATCATACTCCTAATATTCGGAGTTTTACAAATTATTCTCTTCTTCAAAGTATGGGGAATGACAAACGACATCAAAGATATAAGGAACAAGTATCTCAAAGACGAGGATGAGAAACAAAGAAAAAACACAGAGCATGACGCTATAACCAAAATAAGTGGCGGTTCTAAACCAACGATATAAGCCGGGCATCATTCCCCGGCTTTTTCTTTTCCAAACAGATAGTCAATCACTCTCCTATTGGCATCATCCACCTTCTTCTGATCGAATTTGATATAGATACTAGTAACATCAGAACCAATCTCATGTCCTAAACCGGCAGATATAGTTTCTTTAGGTATATCAAGTTCCGCTGCCAATGTAGCCCATGAATGCCTTGCCCAATATGTGGACAATTTTGGGAAAAGAGGATTTCTGATCTTTTTCCCCCTTTTCAAAATAGAGACCTCACCTATTTGTTTCAATGCTCTGTCAATGCTAGTAGTAAAACTAGTATAATTACTACGGTTATCCATAATATTAAGCAAGTATCTATCACCTTTATATTTATCCAGTATAGATTGTGCCTCTGGCTCCACTTTTATAGAAAACAATTTTCCTGTTTTGTGCCTGTAATATTCAATACGCCCATTCATCAGATTATCTTTAGTGAGAAAAAGCAAATCCTCAAGGTTGATGCCTATTAAGTAAAATATAAGCATAAAGATATCACGGTAAAACTCCAAATATTCTTCACATGGATAATTTTTCAACAATTTCAATTCATCAATCGTCAAACTCCGCTTCCTCGTTTGTTCCCTCTTGATTTTAAACTTCCTGAATGGATAAAGAGTTGTCACTTCTTCATCAATAGCATAATTAAAGACAGCCCTGATGTTTTTTAAATGTGTGCCTATATAATTAGTCATATATCCTTTATCCACCAAGAACTGGTTAAAGGATGTCAGCCACTTTCGGTCTATTGTCTCAAAGGTAGGAGCGTCATCAAATTCAACTATCAGTTTCCGTGTATTTATATAATTATCCTTAGTGCTCTTCTTATCCTTTAACGAGATATATTCGTCATAATAACGTAAAAAGTCACATGAAGTAACAGGCTTTAATGAAATAATATTAGAAAGGTGTTCTTTAAGCTGCTTGTCGGACATACCTTTCAGTTTACCCCCCAGCAACAGCAATTCTGATTCTAGGAGATTATATTTGCTACGGAGTGCCATATTCTTCACTTTATAGTTGGGTTCTTTTTTCCCATACTCACCATTATCCCATGTATTAACATTTGAATACATTCCTGACGATATAAAAAAAGCCTTATTATGATATATTCTGAACTTAACAGGATATACATCAGACGAGTTTTTCTTCCTCGTATCCAAGTAAATTGATAATACTGCCATAATATTTATATTTAAGTTGCACATAAGTTGCACACAAATATAAATAAATAACCCGAAATAACCTCTTATAACAGACTATTATAAAAAAACAAGATACAGATAAACAGCCATATCAACTATAAATCGTGTTCATTCATCCCAGGCAACAGTTCTTCC
>OJMM01000427.1_pt1 | contig 28425 bp, 28 predicted proteins | sample 1597231 | NCBI WGS metagenome assembly OJMM01 (sample SAMEA2452128, study PRJEB22498) | human gut metagenome | reverse complement strand
CTTATTTATACTTAGCTTAGCTTCACATTTACAACAAAATAAGCAGGGCCTACCGTCTCATGTCGGTAGTATTTAGCAGTACCTATGGTATCCGGAACTTCCAGATGCTTTATGTACTGCTTTTTTTCTTAAGCACCTCATGTTGTATTTTGCTGAAGCAAAGATTATAATTAAAGGAGGAAAACAGTATGCCGTTAATATCTTCTTTTTACGGTATGTACATCAAGATGTATTTTCAAAGAAAAGAACACAACCCACCACATTTTCACGTCATATACGGTGAATACACAGGCGAAATTGAAATCAAATCATTAAAAATGCTAGAAGGAGATTTACCACCTAAAGCACTGGAGCTTGTCAAAGAGTGGGCTGCATTGCACCAAACTGCGCTGATGCATATTTGGGAAACACAGGAATTTATTAAACTACCACCATTAAAATAACAGGAGGTGCTACCATGTTTCATAAAGTTCAAGATGTAAAAGCAATGCCAGATTTTATTTTAAAGGTTGACTTTATCAATGGTATTTGCAAGTATTATGATGTAAAACCGCTTTGGAAAATATGGCAGCCCTTTAGAGCTTTAGAATATACCAACGGTCTTTTTGACTTGGTTAAGGTTGATGTTGGTGGTTATGGTATCAGTTGGAATGATGAGCTTGATTTGAGCTGTGAAGAACTTTGGGAAAACGGCTACTGACCAAGCCATGGATATTCTAAAAACACCGCCCGAAGAACACCAGTATTTCAAGGACCTGTTAGCTAAGGAGCAGTAGGCTCCGCCCGCACAAAAAAGCGCCTGTCCCAAAATTACAATACCCATTTTCTGATGCCAGAAAATGCACCAGTTGGATGTCGTTTATATTTTAAGCAATAAAGATTTTTACCAAGACCGCTATGCGGTCCTGATTTTTTTGTATACGTAAGATTGAGAGCTTATGGTAGTACACAAAAACTTCAGCATCTACAGTAGCAATTGTACAGCTGATTTATTTTTGTGATTTTTCGGAATCTTCACTTGACTTCTGCTGTCCTCTTATTTATACTTAGCTTAGCTTCACATTTACAACAAAATAAGCAGGGCCTACCGGCTCATGTCGGTAGTATTTAGCAGTACCCACGGTATCCGGAACTTCCGGATGCTATGTGTACTGCTTTTTTTCTTAAGCACCTCATGTTGTATTTTGCTGAAGCAAATATTATAATTAAAGGAGGAAACTATGACCAAAAAACTATCCAAAAGCAGTCTTCTGCTGACACAGGAAGAGCTGCAAAAGCACATCTTGGGCATGACCTTGTTCAACGACCTGCTTGCCAGAGCTGTTTTAGAGGACAAAGAGGCCTGCGAGCATATCCTGCGTGTTCTGACCGGTATCAAAACACTGGTAATCAAAAAGAATAAAACGCAGTTTGTCATCAGCAAGCTCTCCTCGCACAACATCATCATGGATGTACTCGCTGAGGATGCCAACAACAAGCTTTATGAAATTGAAATTCAGAAGGCAGATGGCAGCATTGCACACGAAAAGAGGATGCTTTATTACGCATCAACTATCATCAATGAATACTTTTTTAAGGGTGACCAGACTTATGCATCTGTACCCGAGCTGCACATTTTTTATATCAGCCAGACAGATATCTGAAAGCTTGGCAAAACCTGCTACCCTATTTTAAAGTTTTTAGGCGATACCAATACTCCCTACAATGACGGACTGCATATGTGCTATATCAACGCAGAGGTTAACGACAACAGCAGTATTGCGCAGCTTATGCAATATTTTGCTACCGCCGACGCAGGTGATTTTAGCCAAGGAAAGCTTTCACAATGTATCAATAATCTCAAAACCACAAAGGAGGGACTCGCAACTATGGATAATTTCAGCAAGCAAATTTATGAGGCTGGCATTAATGACGGAAGAGCTGAAGGCAAGGCTGAAGGTTTGGCTGAAGGCAAAGCTGAGGGCAAAGCTGAAAGCATCAAAAATCTTATGTCTACAATGAATGTCTCCATTGACCAGGCCATGGATATTTTAAAAACACCGCCCGAAGAGCGCCAGTACTTCAAGGACCTGTTAGCTAAGGAGCAGTAGGCTCCTGTTCAAAAAGCGCCTGCCATTTGGCAAGCGCTTTTTCTATTGCACGATATTCGAGTATAATTCTCAAATATTAAAGCGATCAAAAACACCGGCATCTGCCGTACCCTCGGTACGGCGGACGTCGGTGTTTCACTTTATTCCATATTAGTCTCTTCTGAACAAATCTCTGGTATATACTTTTTTCTGCACATCATCCAGGCAGCTGTCATAGCGGTTAGCAATAATCGCCTGGCTTTCAGCCTTGAACTTCTCGAGGTCGTTTACCACAGCACTGCCAAAGAAGGTGCTGCCATCCTCCAGCGTAGGTTCATATACAATAACCTTCGCACCTTTGGCCTTAATGCGCTTCATTACTCCCTGAATACTGCTCTGGCGGAAGTTATCAGAGTTGGATTTCATGGTCAGGCGGTATACGCCGATTACAGGCTCTTTGCCTTCCTTCTGTGCATCATATTCGGCATTTGCTTCATAGCCACCGGCAATTTCCAGCACACGCTCAGCGATGAAGTCTTTACGCGTTCTGTTGCTTTCAACAATCGCTTCGATGATGTTTTCCGGTACGTCTGCATAGTTCGCCAGCAGTTGCTTGGTGTCCTTAGGCAGGCAGTAACCGCCATAACCAAAGCTGGGGTTATTGTAATGGCTGCCAATACGCGGATCAAGGCAAACGCCGTTGATGATTTGCTGGGTGTCCAGTCCCTTCATTTCTGCATAGGTGTCCAGTTCGTTGAAGTAAGCCACGCGCAGGGCCAGATATGTATTGGCAAACAATTTGACTGCCTCTGCCTCGGTGAAGCCCATGAATAGGGTGTCGATGTTCTCCTTGATAGCACCTTCCTGCAGCAGACCAGCAAACTCGTGTGCTGCTTCTACTAATCTTTCGTCTTCCAAATCAGTGCCAACGATGATACGAGAAGGATAAAGATTATCGTACAGTGCTTTGCTTTCTCTTAAAAATTCCGGGCTGAAGATGATGTTCTTGCTGCCAGTTTTCTCGCGGATGCTCTTGGTGTGCAAACAGGAATAGTGGATTTGATTACCATGATGGCATTCGGATTGTACTGCATAACCAGCTTAATTACTGCTTCTACAGCGCTGGTGTCGAAAAAGTTCTTTTTGCTGTCGTAGTTGGTCGGTGCAGCGATAATAACAAATTCTGCGTCTTTATAAGCCATTTCTGCATCCAGCGTAGCAACAAGGTTGAGGTCCTTTTCAGCCAGATATTTTTCAATATAATCATCCTGAATCGGGGATTTTTTGTTGTTGATCATTTCAACCTTCTCCGGGATAATATCAACGGCCTTTACTTCATTGTGCTACGCAAGCAGCGTAGCCAGGGAAAGACCAACGTAACCGATACCGGCAACGGCAATTTTCATGTGTATCATACTCCTTTTGTTATTATCAAAATTTTATTTGACCTTATCATCATGCACTAAAATAGAAAGCAGTATTTTAGTTATTGTAAATAAGTTATCATGCCTAATTTGAATAATCGAAACGTTGCTATCTATTAGTCAAACATTCTTTCCTTAAATTCGATTACATTTTTATTTTTGAAATCAAAATTTACTATAGAAGCAATTATGACTTGATGATCAGAAAAATCTCTTTGTAATACATTAAGCATTAATTCAACTGTACTTTGTTTTACTTCTCTGCCACTGGGAGAATCTAAAATAATAGGTAATGGAACACCAATCTTATCGGTAATTACTCTGATATAAGCAAGTTTAAAAGCAAAAACCAGCTTATGCAATATCGCTCCAGACAATGATTTTAAATCATCAGTAAAGATATCAGAATAATACTTTTCATCTAAACCAAATTCAGTTGCGTATTTCTTTATGTATTTACACAAATCACTAACAGCCTTATTATTATTTTTTGCTAAATTTCCCAGCTCAGTTCTAGCCTTTTTCCTATCCGCCTTTAATCCTTTAATGATATTTTCTACACTGATTGCATTAATATTGATATTTTTAATTTTAGCGTCAAATTGTTCAATGAGAGTCTCTGTATCAAACAACTTTCCTTCATCACGTTTTTGACTTTCTAAATCAAAAATCTTTTTATCACATTCAGCTAATTCACCTTCAAAAATTCTTCGTTTAGCAATTAGAAAAGCTTCATTATCCTGATATCCTGCCAAATTTTTTCTTGTAACTAAAATTTCACTACCGTCATCTAATCTAACCATCAACTTCATTTCATCAATTAAGTCAAGCAACTGCTTATTTTTTCTAAGCACCATTTTGATTTGCTTAAGACTATTAGATAAGCTGTACCGTTGCATTTTTAGCACCATTAATTTTTTTTCTATAGCTTCATCATAAGAATCATAAGATATGTTCCCTACAAATCCATTTATATTATCCTGGTATTCGCTAACAGAATACATATATTTATACTTACTTAATTCCCTATCAATTTTTTTGAGTTTCTTAATCAATAAGCTTGCATCTCTGTCAGCTATACCTAAAATTAATTGGTCTATGGAAAAATGGATACTACCTATAGCTTTTCCCCTATTTAATAATGTCCAGCCTTTTTCCTGATCAATATAAAATGCGCCTAAAATACTGTCGAGTACATCTGTATTCTTATGCCCTGTTAATAAAGTTTGAATATCATAGAAATCAACTGGTAGCGTATAACCATACTCATCTTCAGAAGTTGTAATACGCATATAATCATTACGCCTAATCAACTTATATTCGGTATTATTGCTTTCTAAAGTTAACTCAAAATCCATCCTTTTGAAGTTAACCCCCTTAGTGCTAGGAATGCTATAACCTAACGCATATAATATCGCTCTAATGAAGGTAGTTTTGCCACTACTATTTTTTTCACTGAAAATCAAATTTATATTTTTAGCAAAATCAACTTCCTTTTCCAAAACACCATTTTTAATGATAATCTTTTTCAGAATCATAGCCCTACCTCCACCTTAATTTTATTAATAGCTTCACGCTGTGATAAAATTTTAAACAAGATTATTTTAACAACTAAAGTTAATGTTTCGGAATCATCATCAAGTGTTTCTACTATATCAATGTAATTCTTCCAATACTCATCAATGAATTTGGTTACTGGCTTTTTATTATTATTATAATCAGATAAAGCTCTCGTTATTAACTCAAAATTAAGTGTTTGATAATTAATTAATTCTATATACCTATTTTTTACAAACTGTAAATCATCTTCACTGTAATCTATTTTATATTTTATAGAATCAGACTCTTCCATAAGAATCACTATCAATGCCCAAAGTAATTCTCTTTTTGATAATATGACATCAATGAGTTCTTCTGTAGCATTTTGAAAGAAATATCTTTGCCATATGTGTAAAATTTTGTAAATAACCCCTGCTGAATGAATATCTAATTTTGCTAAAGTCTCTTCAACAACAGACCTTACAACCTTATATTTATTATCCTCTTTTTTTCCATAGAACGGTATAACATGTACAGATAATTTATTTAATTTCAAATCATTATAGTCGTATTCGTTCATAATTTTAATTATTTTAGTTTTACATTTTTGTGGTAATTCCTCGTACTCTAATTCCGTTCTACTAATGAAAAAAGGCATCGTGCTCTGTTCAGAAAATGGATTAGGAGAATTTGTAACATAAATGAGTTGATTAATGTTATCCTCTAAAGATGCTGTGTTTAAAGTTCTTAATGCATTAACAAGATGACCACGAACAGTACTATAATTATCCGGCTCTGCAACATGTTTAGCTTGAGAATATATTTTACTATTATCGTTCAGAGTGATTTCTATATCTTCAACTCCACCTTCAACTTTTACAGCTTTTGCCTCTTTTAAATTTAACATTAAAAGTACAATAGCAGCATTTATTTGAAAATCCCACCCAGCAATGGAAGCAGAAGCATTAGTACTTGTTTTCTTTTTGATCATAAGAAAATCACGTCCTCTTTAAAACAAACTTATTAGTTAGCAACAACTTTTTATGTTGTATTTTGCATCAACAATTTCACAAATTATCCCAACTCAACATGTAAGTACTCTTCTATTTCGTGTCAAACATACTAAAACTCACTTATCCTTGTTTTTCACATTGCTTTTAATGGCTCCTATCAATTCGCTAAACGGTATATGAGAATCAAATTTTACAGTTTGAACGGGACTAGTTGCTATATTCTTAATAACAGAGTCAAGTAATACAGCTAAAATATGCTCATCATTTATATTCTTCGCAATTGCTCTAGCTTCATCTCTGTAAGCAATATACGATTCTGATAATACGTATTTATATTCATACTCATCACATATTTGTTTTACATAAGAGAATTGTTTTGAGCAAAACCACGTAAACCATACCAATATCATCATAAAAGGTAATCTTATTAATATTTGAGTAATAGTAACTCCTGTTTCTTTTTCAAATGTACAAATTGTAATAGCGGAAAAGAATAATAGTAAAACCATACCCGAGAAAGTAGCCCCTAGCCAGCCCCAATACTGGCTATTAAACTGCTTCTCCTCAAATGGCCTTTTTAACTTAATGTGTTCATTAGAAAAATATCTGGACAATTTATTCCTATGAACATCATTTTTTATATCTTCTATTGATTCTACTATATCCATAACTTCTGATTGTGCTTTTTCATTTTTACTATTTAACTCACTCTTAATCACTTGAACATGCTTCGAGTACTCTTTTAATAAATTATCAATGTTTACTTTGGCCTCAGTAGAGCTTTTCATAACTTCTGCTGTAAGTTTGTCGTACATTTTATTAGTATTGCTGATTTTTAATTCAACATTTTCTTGAAGGTATTGATTGTTTTTTATAAGTCTATCTATTCTATTGTTTAGTTCGTTTATTTTATTTTCTAAAGTTGTTATCCGTTTTTTGTATCTCACAAAATCTTCTTCATCAGTACTGTAAATCTTCAAGAGTCCTTCATAACTAATTTTTAATACATTAAAACTCAATACAGTCTCCATTATTCTGTCTTTGTCGGTCAAAAATCCATAACCAGCATTTATCATGTCCTTTAATGAATATACAAAAACATTCAAGCTATTTTCGAAAGCCTCGTTTTTATTGGCTATTGCCTTAAGCTTTTGATAATCATGACCGATAAACCATTGTATAGCATCTCTTACTATATCACTGTGCTCAAATGCGACATTTTTTAAATTTATTTCATAAAATTTCTTAGCTTTAATTTGCGTATCTTGATATTCTTTAAAATCTATTTTCATGTTACTTTTCTCCTTATAATATTTCATATTTAACCAGAATCAGAAACATGATGTACTACGTTTTAAGCCCCGCAATGAGCGCAAGTACATAAATTCAACTTATATTAAATCAATCAATAAGCGAGACAAGAAATGAACTCATATGAAATGTACATCTCGATATTACTGTGATAGCAGATAACGCTGTGGTAATAGCCACACTGCAATGTGACTATTACCACTACGCTATATGTTATATAGGTAGTGTTGCAGTTGTCGTGCCACTGTGGCTAAAACACCGTTTTTGTGTGGCAGTTTTACCATGTAAACGTGGAAACTCGTCCGTAATATACACCATAACAGATTTTTTCAGAAAAATATTACGCCTATATAGTTTATTATACACTACTACAGTTAAATCACCAAATCATATATGACACACTAAAAGATACGTTTCTTCCATCCAACTCATAAGAACTATTCTGCAAATTCTAACGAACTCTGAGATGTAGTTTCATATAGTTTCCTATAAAGCGCCTTGTAAATCATGATATATTTAGCGCCTGCCATTCGGCAAGCGCCCGTTAATCTTACTCCACTATCTTCTTCAAATACTCCACGAATTTCTCCTGCAGCTCCGGTCTGCGCAGTGCGTATTCTACTGTTGCTTCCAAATATCCTTGCTTATCGCCCACGTCGTAGCGACGGCCAACAAAGTCATAAGCATACATAGCCTGCTCCTTCGCCAGCACCTTCAATGCATCAGTAAGCTGAATTTCGCCGCCGCGTCCAGGCTCGGTGTGCTCCAGGATGGAGAATATTTCCGGCGTGATTACATAACGTCCCAGTACTGCCAAACGGCTGGGTGCTTCTTCTGCAGCAGGCTTTTCTACCATATCGTTTACTTTATAGATACGCTCTGCATCTGTTGCTTCGCTTGCTACAATGCCATAAGAGGAAATCTTTTCCTGCGGCACTGTTTGGCAGCCAAGCACGCTTGCTCCGGTATTGTTATATACGTCCATAAGCTGCTTTAAGCAGGGGTATTCATCGTTATATACTACGTCGTCGCCTAAGAGCACTGCAAATGGCTCATTGCCTACAAACGCTTTGGCACACAGGATGGCGTGTCCCAGTCCTTTGGGTTCCTTTTGACGGATGTAGTGCAGGTTGATGTTACCAATTATTCTTACCATCGCCAGCAGGTCGTCCTTGCCATGCTCACGCAGGTTTTGTTCCAGCTCAGGGCTGTAGTCAAAGTGGTCTTCGATGGATCGTTTGTTGTGGCCGGTGATGATTAAGATGTCTTCAATGCCGGATGCAAGTGCTTCTTCAATGATGTATTGGATTGTAGGTTTATCTACGATTGGCAGCATTTCTTTTGGGCACGCTTTTGTTGCTGGCAAGAAGCGGGCGCCTAAGCCTGCAGCGGGAATTACAGCTTTGGTTATTTTTTCATCCTAAAAAGCTCCATTTCTTTTTCAATTATTTATTAAAACCTATTTTCTTAGGGGAATCTCTGAGCATATTACTTTTGTATTTGCATTAGCTACGCCATTCTTCTTCAGAGCACGTACAAAAATTTCTTTTAATTGTTCAGCATTGCTGTTAGGGCCTATGATGATTCTGTCAAGTAATTCATTTATCTTGAGTTTACGATTATTATATTTTATCTTCGAAAAGTTTAGTTTCTTAACTATCCGCGGTACACCATTTATAACTTCTATGTTTTCTTCGATTATCTCGCTAAGGCAATTTCCATACAGAGATTTATTATACAAAACTCTCCATTCACATTCTTCCTCAAAACCTTTATGTTTTAAACTTAGCGCAGTCATAAAGAATTTATCTAATATGTAACTATCAAAATTAGGCACCATCTTTAATATTTCACAATCATCTTTTAGTCTTCTAGTAAATTCCGAAATGGCATGACTAAAATCATTTTTATCAAAATAAAACATGGGGATTGTCATAACATTTGTATTAACAGCTTCTTCTAAAAACATTGATGTATTAAAAACAAGAGCAACACCATTATTCAATCCGTATGCACGCCACATTGATAATCTGCCATACTCATCTTCTTCCTTTGTATGTTCAGTCAAACAAAAAGCATAGGTATTCATCAAGCGAGAACTCTGATGATCATAATACTTTTCTAAAGTATTTGTGCAGCCTTTATGTATCTCATCCATTATTTCTCGCAGTTCTCCACCTGTATCATTTTTATAAAAATCCATCAACAGTCGGTTGCCTATTTCAATTTCACTGTAATCGTTCATATAGCATACATTGTTTAGCCATATAGTCTTGTTTTCAATAATGCTAAGAGCTACAGCAGCTGATGTATAATGAGCTAATCTTATATTTTTAGTTTTTAAGTTATCAACTCTATCCAAGTATTCTTTGTAAATTATCTTGTTTATTATTTCTTGGCTATACATTTCTATCACCTTACGTTATCCTAATTAAACATTAATACAATGTTTAGTTTTACTCTAATATCATTCCCTTAGTACTATTAAAACATGCCTTTATTCTATTAATCCTTCAAATACTCCATCTCGTGGGGCATTCTTTTCACATTCACTTATCCATTTACCTATTTTGTTGATAGCTGCTTGAACCTTTGCTTTAGTCAAACCTTCCTCAGCAGCTTTATCCCAAAGCCACTCAAAAAATAAATTTATGTCTTTAGGATAGCAAACACCGTCATTATCTAATAAATGGTTTAATTCAGGACTAATGGATTTATTACTTGAGTACGAATCACCAAGTACTTTAATATTCCATCCTTCATCAGTTCTAGTAATTTCATATTGATCATAATGTCCCCAACGCTTTGTAAATACCTTCATCGTAAATGTCTTTCCTATAGTTCTATCTTTTGGATCATCATTAGCATGAACATCATCTATAAATGCCAGCAAATCCTGAACCGGATGTACGTGCCTATAAAAGCGTACATCATCAGGTGTACACCTTCGATTTTCAATCATATACTTATGATGCTTAGGCTCATGACCGCTGTCTTTTAAAGACATATGTAATTCATGAGCTTTTCTAGCCATTTCGTCATAAAGCCTACTAGCATCATCACCAGAAAGTAACTTTTGGTCACTTTCTATGTATTGCCAAATTTGGTTATGGAGGATTTCAAGTTCAGATTTAAGCTTTGTTTGAGATTCCGTTAATTTTAATTTTTTAGGCATAATTACATCTCTAACTCGTATATCTATGTTGGATTTTTATTTTGCATAGTCAATATATTGCAATATACGTAATATATCAACCATACTATTTCTGCAAGACACTCTCATATTCCATAAATTTTACAAGGCGGAATTCATCTAATAACCATGAAAGTGTGTACTTTCATTATATCACTACAATATTTCTTTTACAATCAAACTAGCATAGGTATTATTTAATCCTAATATGCATTTATTATTCTCGCTCAATGCTTGAATGACTCCTAAAGTATTAGGAGAAAAGCCTCAATAACGACTACTGCTATCTATTACCTTCCGTTATATATGGTACTGTCAATAGTTTTGCGCAACTTATTATACGTCATCAAAATTTCTCATAAGTTGTAGAAACCCTAGGCGATGTTCTTTTTTCATCCATATTAAATCTCCCCATCTCTATAAAATAAAACACACCCTTATATCTATAATTTCATCCCAAAACAAAATTTTCATAGAACAATAAGAGTGTGCTCATTAATATTATACCGCAGAAGATACAATATCTATACTATTTAATTTTCAAAACTTCTCTACCCTATCACCAGCAACAGCTGCACTTCTCCATGTACCTTCACTTCTACTGAATCAGCAGGCAAAAATACGCAGTCCCCTCTAAAAAGCTGCAATACCTCTCCATCGCCAAAGGTCATAATGCCACATGTATTTTGTCAACACAAATTCTTCTCTATCTCTAAACACAAAGCATGATAAACCGGCAAATGCAATTCTTGTACCTTAAAAGTTTCCACCTCTGGTACTTTTATGCATACATCGCAAATATCCTTCAGCTTGCCACCGCTCATTCCTGTGAGGCCTACAACCTTCATACCCATGGCCTTTGCTACTTCAGCTGCGTAGATAATATTCTTAGAATTGCCAGATGTAGAGATGCCTAAAAAAACATCGCCAGTTTTTGCATAGCCTAATACCTGCTGTGCAAACATCAAATCAGGCGCTACATCATTACTATACGCAGTAGTTAGCCCAACTTCGCCAACTAAAGCAATTGCTGGTAATGCCATTTGCAAATTCTTTTTCAAATACTCGGCATTTGGGCTATTCTTATCTAATGCATCACAAATCTGCTTATTCAGCTTACGCGGCAAGACAAAAGCTTTCATAAGCTCTCCCACAATATGCAATGCATCTGCTGCAGAGCCACCATTTCCGGCAACAAGAAGCTTATTACCATTCTTATAGCATTCTTCTAACAATATATACGTATCTACGATATCCTGCTTACACACAGCCAAAGCTGGATACCTTTTTACCAAAATTTCGATATGCTCATAATCATTATCCATTATTATTACCCCATCACAAAATCTCATTCACAAAATTCAAAAGCGAAGTAACCCGTAAATTTTGTCCATAGTAAGATTCTCCAATCAGCGCAGTCTTACAACCTGCATTCCTGCCTGCTAATACATCATTCTCGCTATCACCTATCATCCACGACTGGGATAGGTCAATATTAAAATCTTTAGCAGCCTGCAACAATAAGCCTGCTTTAGGCTTTCTGCATTCACAAACAATCTTTAGCTCTTCAACTTCACCAGCAAAACCTTTATCTGGATGATGCGGACAATAATAAACGCCGTCTAAGTATGCTCCTTCTTTGCCAAGCATAGTTTCCATTTTATTGTGGATTTCCTGCAGACCATCTACAGTAACCTCGCCACGTGCTATCACAGGTTGGTTGGTGACGACAATAGCAAGATATCCAGAAAGATTTATCTTTCTGATTGCTTCTCCAACTCCATCCAATAACTCGAACTGTTCAGGAGTACGCAAATAGCCTACATATTTATTAATCGTCCCATCTCTATCTAAGAAAATTGCTTTTTGCTTATTACGCAGATTTTTTCCTTGAATTTTTCCTGCTTTATAATCTGCACATGCCGCATAATAGCGTTCCGGAGTTCCCATATCCTTTGCATACTCAGGACTGTTATAGCACAGCATCTTCCCTGTACCTGCAAGCGGCTTTAAGATTTGTCTGTCCAAATCTACTTTAGGTGTATTTATTTCAACATTTAAAACTTTTGGGGAAATAACATGCAGCCCACCATTTACTATATTCCTATAATACTGCGGTCTTGCATCCTCTTTCGTCAGCCACTGCTGCACGTAATTATCCTTGTCAACCACTAATAGTCCGCTATCATAAGGATGATCATTAGCATGAGCAAAAAGCGTTACCAATGCACCATGCTGCCTGTGATAGTCTACGAACCTGTTGAAATCCACATCAAAAAGCGCATCAGCATTCAATAAAAGGAAATCATTAGTAAGCTTATCTTTTATTTTGAACAGCGCACCAGCATTTCCTAATGGTTCCTTCTCAAAATAATACTCTATATGAACGCCAAATGGTTTACCTGTAGCAGGGGAAATTTTGCTGCCATCACCAAAATAATCCATAATAATATGGCCAAGATGGCTTACTGTAATAATTATGTCCGTAAATCCCTGGCTTTTTAAGCACTCTAATTCATGCTCAAGTACTGGTTTATCGCCTATTTTTATCATTGGTTTAGGAATATCGCTAGCTACAGAAGTAATGCGTGTTCCTCTTCCACCTGCCATTATTACTACCTTCATTTGCCATCCACCATTCTTTCATCATTCACTTTATAGTCTTCTGCTGCGTAATATATTACACGCGTACCACCATTTTCAAAATGGAATGGTATATGAATTAAATCTTTCATAGCTTGTTTTACCGCAAACTGCTTATCTGGCTCTACATAAAACACTAAAAAGCCACCACCGCCAGCACCAAGTAATTTACCACCTATTGCACCTGCTTTGATACCTTTTTGATATAATTCGTCAATACTGTTAGTAGAAACAGCCTTACCAGTCTGTCTCTTCAAACGCCAGGTATGGTCAAGTAGTCTACCAAAATCATTTAAGTCACAATGCTTATCTGTCAATACTTTTTCAGCTTCATCTACAAGACTATACATTTCTAGTAACTGCTTAGTCTTATCTACTTTTCCTGCGTTTGCTTTTTGTACATCTGAAGAAAACCGAGTAAACCCAGTAAAGAACATTAAAAGATTATTATCTAACTGCTCTTTTCTTTCCGGATGAATAATAACCGGTTTAACTTCATAGCCTTCAGTTGAAAAAGTAATTTTATTCAAGCCACCAAAAGAAGCTGCTATCTGATCCTGCCAACCACCAACTTCATTACACAATCCTCGCTCTAAATAAATTGCTTTGTCTGCAAGAAGTTTTTTATCTGCATATCTGCCCTTTAATGCGTAAAATGCATTAAGCATACCAACAGCAAAAGAACTGCTTGTTCCAAGACCTGAACGAGCTGGTAAATCTCCTTCATAGGTCAAACGAATTTCATGCATGTCCAACATTTGCATTGCATTGCGAATAGCAGGATGAACAATTGCTGACAAATCTGTTACACGTTCAATTTTTGAATATGATAATTCAGTAGAATAATCAAAAAAACGCGGCAGATGACGAACATTTACATAGCAATACTTGTCAAATGTTGTAGAAAGTACTGCTCCGCCATATTCTTGGAAAAAGTCCGGCATATCTGTTCCACCACCAAAAAAGGACATCCGGAATGGTGTTTTCGTGATAATCATTTATCATCCTCCGTGTTTATAACATCGTTTAATTTATCAAAAGCATCATTAGCAGATGTATAAAAAATCTTACTATTATTCTTCATCAATCTTAATATTTTCTGCTCATCAGAAATTACTAACGCCAATTTATTTAATATTTGAGAAGACGAAACATCAATAATCTCTCCGTAATACTCACTCTGAGAATTATTCCATTTCAAAGTATATTCTTCTAAACCACATTCTTTAGCCAATGTATAGGTTTTATGTCCATAAGCAATTGGTACTGCTGGAACCAAAGCCTTTATAGATAAAACTAACGAATGGAATCTCATACATATTACTGCTTTGTACTTACCCCATTCAAAAATAGTTTGTCCAATATCTTTATAGTGAATTGCGTTAACATTGATATTATCTTTGAAATAATCTTTTATATAATCAATCATAATATCATCTTGTCCTTTAGTAAAAGCTAATAAATCAATTCTGTATCCATCACACAATAATTTTTCGACAACTTCTACCCAAATATTGACATTTTTTTGAAATGTATCATGTGTAAAATTTACAACGGATATACCAATTATATAACCATTACTTTTCTTTTTAAAATCATAATTTATGAAATCATAATTCAATGCAAAAACAACATCTGACATAGAGTACATTTTAGGTGTTTTAATTCTATCTAATAGATTAGGATTTCTAGTTATAAACAAATCTGAGTGAAGTGTGATATTTCTCAGCAAATAGGCGCTTTTATTACTAATCTTTTCAGAGATTCCAATTCCAAAAAATATTACTTTTTTGTTCATTAATTTCCACACTCTTACTATCGCCCAATACAAAAGAAATTTCTTAGTATTATCAAATGGAAATAATCCCCCTGGTCCAATAATTAATACATCATTATTTAATATACCAGTAAAAAGATTTCTATAACTTCTACTAACTTGGTTAATATTAGAATTTAATTGATATTTTTTCGTCATTGGTATAGTAATAATATTTTCTTTTTTATCAAAAAAAGAAAGCATGGTTTTTAATAACAGGTCATCACCCGTATTTTCAAAACCAAACCAACCCCATATCATAATTCTATTCACTAAAATCCACCTCTGCTTTCTATGAGTCTTTGTGTATATGTAATTACATTTAGTCATGAAATACATTCTCTTTATTGGTATACTTGGTCAATTATCATAGTTATACTTTGTTTAATAACTTTTTTATATTATACTTTAACCAATACAACCTACCAAAACATGCATATACTGCTGCCATATATCCTTTTTCTTTATATATTGACATAAACTTATTTCGACTTACACTTTGCTTACTCGGTTCTCTCAAAGGCGGTTGCATAACATCATCAATCATCAGGTCAACCACCTTCATTGCTGGTTTAATTTTTTGGAAATAGCTAACTCCTTTAGGGGTATTTACTAATATAAGCGATGCACCTTCACTACTTCCAAATTCTGGGCAAACTGCATCTATACCGCGACAATCTCCCATAGTAATATCGCCTGGACGTTCTAAACATGAATACTGGCAGTGATGACAAGATAGTTTAGACGCAAATTTCATATAATAGATAGTTCTCCATAAATCCGAATATGCATTCGAATGGTACTCTTTGCCATTACTCAAATATGCTATTTCTCTATGTACATGCCATGACCATTTCTTAGGGCGGAAGCAATAATCCAATACACGCTCATGCGTTTTTTTAGCAATCATATTTAAATGATCAGCAAATACTGAAGGACTAGGTGTTCCATTACAAATCAAATCTACACAAAGTAAATTATCTGTTTTCCCTCGAAGCGAACGTATTAAACCATCTACTTGACATGGAGTTCCCGTAAAAAGTACTTTCTTACCATTTTGCAAATCACTTTTCACCTGCAGATATGCATTACCTATATCACTTTGAACATATTTCGATCCCTTCATTCGATTACGTTCAAACGCACTTGTTGCCCTACAATGCCTTACTATCATATTTTCATCAAAAGCTGCTCCATAGACAATGCCACCTTCTGACAATATAACATCAGAAATTGCTGTAAAAAAACCTCCACTCGCGCTTGTATTAAGTACATTCATATCTTTATGTTTTACTCCATAAACATTTCTTATCAAGCAATTCTTTTTTTCTTCATATTTTAAAACAGGACATACTTTTTCACATAACCCACATTCTATACATTGTTCTTTATTTATGCTTGGGTATTTAAATCCCTCTTCATCAGGTAGCATTTCTATTGCACATTTAGGGCAAACACTTGCACATGCTGAACATCCATAACAAAAATCTTTTTAACTTTTTCCAACATATATGTCACACCTTTCGTTTTACTAAGGAAATCAATCTTTTCATAACAGAAGTAAACTCTTGTCTTTCAAATGCATAAGCACTTATAGTTACCACCATAACAGCCCAACAACTATACACTATTGCTAATTCCACCCACTGTAAGTAATTCGTACATGTTGGATTGTATAATAATGAAAAGCTACAAATTATGGCAATGTTAGCAATTACTTGTAGCATCCTTAGGAAAGATTTTAAAGGCGATGAATGTGTGATATACTTTGGCGTAAAGAAAAGTAAATCAATAGTTCTGTAAAGATTCGAAAGACATGATCCTAACATTATTCCGACCAATCCAGCCAAAATTCCACCAATAGCACCAAATACAATAATGATTAATCCTTGAATTGTCACTCTCCATCTTGTTTCCTTATACATACCAGCAGACAAAATCAGCATACTTTGCGGCGTCTTAATATTATAGAGTAATCCATTAAGTACAATTACCCCTCCTAAAACGGGATAATAATAATTAGCATCTGAAATTCCTTTAGTATAAACCGAGATAAACGGCATAATTAAAATAAAAGCAAGACCATAAACTATTGATAAAATATAATAATAAGCTACCTCAAACTCTGATACTGTTTTTCTTAGTGTTTCCTCTTCTCGTCTTGCAATCAATTCTCCAAAACCAGCAGGCAAACCTGAAATAAAAACACTTAAAACAGCATTGACACCATAAATAATCATGTTATAAACTGAATATACACTTACAGAAACAAGGTTCAAAAGAATTGTTGCAAGAACGGTAGGTGCACCACTTTGAACAATGCCTAAAACTTGCTGATAAATTACTTCCCAACGTTTTTCCAATGCAGTCTTATCAGGAATGGCTTTTTTATCAATATAGGGATAATTCTTGCGCGTATACCAAGTAAGGAGCATCGCTTTAACTATAACAAAAGAAGATGCACATCCAAATAACAATAGGATATTCATTCTATACGCTGTCATCACAAAAATAATCATTGTCTTAAAAATTACATTTATGATTGAAACGAAAGAAATAACATAGTTCCTTTGAGCAGCGGTTAGTAAAACTCTATCTCCTGCTACAAAGAAAAAATCAAAGCAACCATTTATACCTAAAATAATAGCTAAACTAAAAACTATATAGCCTGGTACTGATTCTGTACTAGAAAGCAAAGTATATATTACTGCCAGAATTAAAATACCTGTAGAGAAAATATATCCTGCTTGTCGATAGCTTTTTTTTGCAGCTATCACTATACTACTAACTAAACTATGATTTTGCTCTGCAAGCGGCTTATATAGGGAGTATATTGCAGCCCCACCAATTCCTGCCTCAACTAAATTTAAGTATGATATAAACTGATTTAATGAACTTACTAAACCATTCATTTCTGATCCATACGTAGAGATCATCAGCCATGGAGTAATCATACCCGCTGCCATAGAAACAACCTGTAATATCATAGCAGTCAATGAGTTTAAAGCAAATTTCTGTGTTCTATTCATCACCGCAATACCATATTCAAATATTTTTTTGACTTTGCTTTTTCTCGTTCTAAAATTTTATTAACATTTTTATAATTAATCTCTCTTTCATGGGGAATCGCATCTTTCACGATTCTGTCTTTTAACTCCAGCAAATCAGTTAAATTAATCAGACGTGAATTAGTATCAGAAGAAAATTCAATAAAGAAATCTCTTTGCATTACTACAGAAATAGCCATGCCATGAAAAGAATTAGTAAAGACACATTCTGCAGAATCAACCAATCCCAAGAATTCTTTAGGACCTACTCCATATACTGGATGCTTTCTAAAATCAAAGCGATCTTTCATCCTTCCACCGATTGTTACAAGTTCGTAATTATATTTTTCCGCATATTTTTTTGCAATATTATATAATTTTTTACTTGGTTTTATGCAAAAAAACAAGACATACTTCTTTGTACGCTTAGCTGGTTCTATTAAATTTCTTAAGTAATCTGTTTTAACAAGCAACGTAGGATCTAACACTAATTCAGCATCACGCCCCGTTAGCTGCTTTATAATTTGCTGTCCATCCCTTTCTCTAACCGAGAGAAATTTAAAGTCATTAAGTAATTCAGATATCCTATCAGTATATTCTTGATCCGCCTGCATATATCCAAAACTAGCTGCATATGAAGCTTTTTTTTCTGTATCACTACAAAACTCTAAATAAAAATTCAAATCGTGTCCGGTAACTACAGGATTCCAAACTTGGTCGCTACCAACAATAATACGATCAAAATGACTTACAATTTTCTCCATTTCTCTTGACTCTGAAATAGGTTGTCCAGGAAACATCTTCAGCTTACTTTCAAACTCTTTATACGAAATAAGTGAACTTTTTAAAAATATTTTAGATAAAATTCTTATTAATAACGACTTGATAGTTAACGGCTCTTTCTTTTTATGATTAACATTACTAGAAACATAATTTATAATCTCAACATCATGTCCCATTTCTTGTATAGTATGGTATAATGAGCCCATTTGAAGCATTGCACCTAAACTCGGAGAATGAGGAAACGTTAAAATACCTACTTTCATGCTTATGTAAAGCTCCTTTCATGTTTTATTATTTTTTGCAAATTCGGTAACGTATTATTTTCGCCGGTACTCCCCCCACTATGCAAAAGTCAGGGACATCATGTGTCACAACTGCACCAGCAGCAACAACGCTACCACTACCAATAGTAATTCCTGGAAGAATTATTGCACGACTTCCAATCCAAACATCATCTCCTATAATAACTGGTTTAACTTGTTCTATTCCCTGTTGATTCATAGGAATCGATATATCGGATATTATATGATTGCTTGGATTTATAATACATTCTCTAGCCATCATTACATTTTTACCAATCACTGTTGTATTAGCAATAACACTAAAAGCACCTATTCCAGAATGATCTCCTAAGCAAACATCAGATGCGAAAAAAGCACCCTTTTCAATATTAACTTTTTTTCCACAATGTTTCATAATAAGTTTTCCACAAATAGCACGAAACTTCTTAGCTCCAAAATTCATTCCATTTGCTGATTCCGGCATTCTTGATGCAAAAATATATAAAACTCTTCCTATAAAACGTTTAACCCTTTGCTTATTCATTTACGTCCTCCGTTTGCTGTATCCTAACCAATACTATCATTGATACTAGCAATGGTAATGTATAATTAATAGCACCTGCTGCTGGAATTGCCGAATATGCTACAAATGTTAATAGAAAAGGAATAACCGACTTAAATGTAAAGTTAACACTACTTCTTTTACATCTATGCCATTGATATACAAACCATGCAAAAAGCGGCATTACTCCAACAACACCTAATCCAAACAAATACATTAAAGGCGTACAATGTGTATGACAATTAAATAATCCTATACCAAATAATACTGACAAAATATTATCGCACCATTGATTAAAATAAATAATGATTAAATTTACCCTTCCATTACCACCAATCATATCCGCACCGTTAAAACGCGCGTTAATAGCATCAGTAATTGTTGGCATAAACTGGAAGAAAGAAATCGTCAATAAACTAATTATAAACAACACTAGAAAATTTCGCTTTAAATTACCCTGACTCAATAACCACAAAACTCCCCACACAATTAACAGAATGACAAACGTTCTTGATAATCCAATTAAACAACAAATTGTACTTCCGATGATAGAAGTTAACGCTAAAATCTTCATTTTTTTTGATTTAATATCAGCATATAGTAAAAGTACAGTAGAAATACTGGCAATTGTATTCATTGCATAAAAATTAGGATCAATTGAAGTTGCCATACTTGCACCAGAATTTCCTGTTAGCATTCCTGTATATCCTAATCTAGTTGCCGGATTCATTAATTCCTGAAGTGAATAATAAGATAATGTTGCACTTAACATTACTGCTCCAGCTATGAAATTACCAACAGAATATGCAATAACAGATTCTAATCCAGCTTTGCTTTCACGTAACACCGACATAATTAAAGCCAAAACTATGAAATCTAATGCTGCCATCAAATGGAAAACTTCCGTAAAATCTGTGAAAAAATCTTGCAATAAAATATAAACAACTACAATGATTGTTAGAATAAACCCAGTCTTTCTTATAGTAATCTTATTTTTTATCGCCTCAAATAGAAGTCTAAGCAGCAGAAAAACAGAAATCAAATTTCCCGGTAAACCAATATATAAAGGTATCAAGAAACAGGAAAATACAGCAACACTCTTTATTCTTGCAAAAATTATTGGTATCAAAGCAAGAAGCAAAAATAAATACTTATTAATGTTTATTCCAAAGCTATCCCTAGCAATTAAGCCAATGATAATAAGGGCACTTATTCCACATACTTTCCAATAATCTTCGATATTATTAAATTTAATATATGGCATTATATTCTCCTCACATACATTTAATTATGAAGCAAAAAGTCAATTATTACATAACGATTCAAAATCGTTATTAGCTTCTAGATTAGTTGAAACATACTCATTTAAATTATTTTTATAAATTACCTTATTAGCAAATGCATATTCTAAAGCATCAGAAATTTGATAGTTTTTACAAACAATACCTATGTTTCGTTCATCAACCAATTCTTTTGCTGACAATGTATCTGTCGTTATAATAGGAACTTTTAAACATGCTGCCTCATCAAAAACCATCGGTGCAGCTTCATGAATTGATGGAACAAATAAAAAATCTGCGTTTTTTATATACCTGTAAGGATTACTTTGTACTCCTTCTAAAATAATATATCTTTCTGATTTTGTTTCTAAAATTCTATTTTCGATTTTTTTTCTTAAAGGTCCATCTCCAACAATATGCCACTCAACATCATAGCCTTTGTTCTTCAATCTGGTTATAATATCTATTCCTGCTAATATTCCTTTTTCTTCACTTAAACGCGCTACTGTAACCAAAACATATTCATGCATATATTTAACTGTTTTATAATTAGACATATTGCATATTGAATTAAAATCATGAAAATTTCTTAGCATACAAATCTTGGACTCACCTTGTGGTATACATCTCAATACTGCATCACCTACGCTCCTTGATACAGTTGCAATCTTATCAAATTGCATAATAAGATTATCATTGCACTCACAATGTCCTCCATATTTCTCATAATCACAATGAATAACTATTGCTTTCTTACGAGCATTAACACAATTAAGTACAACCTCCCCAGCTAAATTACAAAAAATATTTTCTTTTTGCGGATGACCAAAAGCAATAGCAATATCGTAATTTTCTTTGATTCTTCCAAATTTCGAGCATATATATTTAGCTGGTACTTCTTTGTTAAATAACTTTGTCCATGCTGAACACAGTTGACGAATCAACTTATACTTGTAACCATACTGCTGCATACTAAATGCTGATCTTTCCGTTAATACAAGATATGGATTGTCTTGTACAATTTTTATATTTGCAGGAATATCTTTAAAGAATTCTCCATCATGATCAAAGCAAAGCAGTGTTATTTCATATTTATCATTTGTGTGCTTTAGTAATTCAACCAAAGCTTTAGATACTCCACCTACTCTAAGCTGACTTACGGCAATTAAAATTTTTTTCATAATTTTTCAAAGAGCTCCCTGACATTTTTATTCCAATACATATTTTCAGAATAATATTTTTTTATTTGATTTATACATTCAATCGTTATTTCTGAATCTATCTGAATAAATGCTTTTTCAAATTCTTCCTGGGTAGCGCAAATCCTTCCAGTTTCTCCATCAATAACAAATTGCGTTAACCCGGGGACATTAGAAACAATTACAGGTTTCCCAAACAAATAGGCTATCGGAATAATACCACTCTGTGTTGCCTCTATATAAGGAAGAACTGCTGCGGTCATGTGTTTAAACAGCCATTTCATCTCACCATCACAAATGTACCTATTGATAACCGTAAGATTATTACAGCTCTTAATCAAACTACTTTCCGTATCAGTAAACTGCCCACCACCAGCAATCACTAATGGAAGAGTATTACGTGAAACATTATGATACGCCTTTAATAATCTCTCTATTCCCTTGTATTTATCAATTCTACCAAAAAACAAGAGAAAATCTTTTTCTACTGCCATTTCTGGTGGCTTACTTTCTTCTACTTCGGGGACATGTGCTCCCAAAGTGAGCTTAACAGCCTTTTCTTTATATGCTGAAAAAAGTTTTGAAAATGTTTTAAGGCTTTCTGAAGACAATAATATGAATCTATAAACTTTTTTATAAAAAAAACTATTAATTATTTCCGTATATTTTCGTAAAAGCATATCCCTTATACTTTTACGATTAGTCGGATGATAAGTGCCAGCATCATGTATAGTCAAAAGTTGCTTAATTTCACTGTTTATATGCAAGCCAACGTTTGAACAAATCACACTATCATCCATGTACCAGACATACTGAGGATGTATTTCATTTATTCGAGTGGCTAATCTTTTATATGGAGTTTGATTTATAACTTTTTTTTCTTTATGGTACTGAAGAAAATCACTGTTTGCAATTACACTTATATCTATATCATGTACTTCATAAGGCATAACTACCTTGACATCATATCCTTCTTCTATAAGTGTTTTATATAATTGCAATGTCAGCTGTAAAATTCCTCCCTGCACATTTGCTGTAACTAAAGCTATTTTTGTTTTCATTTCCAAAACACACTCTTTCATTTCATCATTATAGGATTTGTCTGTATACTTTATCTAAAGACTCCTTATATGACTTAATATCAAGAATTTCATCTGCCTTATTAAGTGTTGCTTGATGAAGCTTTTTGTATAATTCGTCTTTTCCTAAAATATCCACACATCTATCAATTATCACTTCATCCTCATCACTTAAAAAACCAGTTTTACCATCATCAATAACTTCTTTTAAGCCATCTGTTGGTGTGCTAACAATTGGAACTCCTAATGCCATTGCTTCCAAGGCACACATTGGAAGTCCTTCCCATCTAGATGTCATTAGCATGATTTTGGCACTTTTCATGATTTTGTAGGGATTGTTACTGTACCCAAGCATATCAATATAATTCTCAGCATGAAGATCAAAAATTTTTTGTTTTATTTCTGCTTCTAACTCTCCTGAACCTACAATTGCAGCCTTCATTCCCGGATGTTTTTTCGTAACATTAACTAATATCTCGATAAGTCTTTGAGGATTTTTTTGGTAAGTTAATCTGCCGACATACACGATATCATATTTGTAATTGTTCTTATCTTTTTCCAATTTCTGGTAAACTTCATCTGCATTAATCACATTGTAGAGGATAGTGCTTTTTTTCTTTAATTTATCATGAAACGCATATCCTTCATAAGCAGATTTTGACACCCAAAAAATATGCTTTGCTTTCTTAGCAGCATAGTAATACAATATTGATTTCAAAGATAAAGCTCGAGAATCAATATTATTATTATGTACATGCGATACTAAAGGAATTTTTCCACAAACCAGAGCAGCATAAAAGGATGCTTTCATGTCATGCGCATGAATTATATCTGGCTTTTCTTCTTGAATCATCCGTCTTACTTCTGATAAAGACCATTTTTCTAGAGGAACAAATTGAATACTGCGTTCCTGTAAAGCTTTTTTTATTGGACCATTGGGACTACAATAAAGCATTCTATATTCTCCAATATCTTTAAAGCAAGCCATAATTTGGCATGCTACATTTTCAGCTCCGGAAAAGCTAGTACCTGTTAAAAGATGTATTATCTTTTTTGTCATAACTATACTCTCCTCTCAACACTCTCATATAGTTTTTTTAGGCTCTCAACAGCATTATTTAAATTGAAAGACACAACGCGTTTACTATTTTTTTCAATTTCACGTCGACTTTCCTCTTTTTTCATTATACTAATCATCATATCTGACAACTCATTAGGATTATTTGGATTAAATAAATATTTGCTTTCTTCCAATAAATCTACGCAACCACGAATTTTCGAAGCAATACATGGTAAACCTGACGCCATTGCTTCCATAAGTGATCCTGGTAATCCTTCTCTAAAAGAAGTAAACAAAAAACAATCACAGGCAAGCAATATTTCTGCAATATTACTCTGATATCCTAGAAACCTAACCCTATCTCGCACACCAAGTTTTTCCGCTAAATCAATTAAATACTCTTTTTTATTTCCTTCCCCACATACCACATAATAAAAATCTTTATTTTTAGTTTTAGCCAGTGCTCGTATTGCTACTTCATGATTTTTATTTTCATTTAATTCTCCAACGGATATATATATAATTGCATTAATATCAATTTCCCATAATTTTCGCAAGGACATTCTAATAGTTTGTTTTTCTTTCAAATCTCGCAAACTCATATCAAATTTTGACAAATCTACGCCTACACCAGGAACTTTTACAACAACTCCATTATTTTTAAGCGTAAACTTCTTTGCGCGATTATAGTCTTCATTGTTAATTGTAATTAACATATCCGTTAGATGTGCTAAATAACGCTCAACAGAATAATAACAAATCCAATTCTTTAATGGTGCTCCATCCCAAAAGTGAAATCCATGTGCTTGATATATAACATAAGGAATTTTAGCCTCTTTAGCACAAATTCTGCCAATTACACCTCCAATAGGCGTATTACAGTGCACCACATCAAATTTTTCCTGCCTCATAAAATCCAGCAATTGCTTTTTTGCATGTGTATAATTTTTCATTGCCAGTGGATTTCTATCAAAATCGATATGTTTAGCCTTAATGCCATATGTCTCACAATCTTCTATATAAAGCTCTTTATCAGCTTTATCCATATTACTAGCGATTGTAAAATCAATATCTAACTGTTTAGCTGCAATAATAGCAGAGCGCATAAATCCATTGATTCTACGACCAGACTGACTTGTCACATAAAGTAATTTCATCTTCTGTCTCCGTTATTCAAATAGTTCATTAAACCGTTCTACAATACCAATTGTTGCATACTTATTACTACCATATTTATAGGCATATTTAGTCATTAAATTATAATCCTGCACACCCAAATTTATTGCATATTTCAACTGCTCTGCAAATTTTTTATTATCATTATATGTAACAATATAACCACTTTTTTCTTTATCAACCTGTTCAGCAATTGCACCTACATCAAATGCAATAACTGGTCGACTATACTTATAGGCATCAATAATAACTCCAGACTGTGAAGCAGAATTATACGGAAGAATAACCCAATCGGCGTTAATAAATGCTTCTTTCATTTCATCATCGCTAACATAATTATTATTCAAAAACACATTAGGAAGCTTTTTTAATGCATCTACTATACCCTGCATTTGAGGATCAACTCTGCCTATAACATCAAAATGAATGTCTGGACATAATTTAGCAATTTCCAATAAATTATCTACGCCTTTGTATGGATTAATACGACCAAAAAAAAGCACTCTCTTCGTATACTTTGGTTCAGTAAATTCAGGAAATCTTCTCCAAAGTTCCAAGAAATGTACCCTGTTTTTTTCTATACCATAGCGTTTTATTAGTTCCTCAATATATTTTTTATTACGTAAAACAATATGGTCAGATAGCTTTACTACAGCTTTATTCATCAAATCGACCATTTTTACTTGCTTATCGCCTTCATGCGGAATAACCTCATGTATTACCTGATACGTACAAGCATTTCCAGAAAACATCATTATCGGCAAATTCCACACATGCAAGCTTTCAAAATATATAACATCAAATTTCTCTTTTCTTATTTTCCTTATCAAAGAACCCAAAAGAAAAATATTAAATGTCTTCTTAGTAATTCCAGGTCTTTCAGGACAATCAACTAACCATGTATGATTCGATTTACGCAATGGTACCTTTGGATTTTTAATAGCTAACAAATAAGCATCTTCTTCCCCTTTGTCTGCTAATGCTTCATATAAGCCAAACAGAGTATCTTGATGATCCGCGTTATCAGAGAAAGAAACTAACAAGATTTTCTTTTTCATATTAGTCATATCCCTTACTTCCCCATCGCCGTCTTCTGTCCCTCAGCAACACCTTCCGTGCTTTCAGGTACAAACAAAATCTTTATCGTAGCAAAAATTATACGCAAATCCTCCCAAAAGCTGGGATGAGCAATATACAGCAAATCCATTTGCAGCTTGTCATACGGAGTAGTGTTGTACTTGCCATATACCTGCGCATAGCATGTAAGACCAGCCTTCGCCTGCAAGCGCAGGGAAAACTCTGGCATCTCCTTCACATATTTGCTGGCAATTTCCGGACGCTCTGGACGCGGGCCAACAACGCTCATGCTGCCGCCTATGATATTCAAAAGCTGTGGCAGCTCGTCAATACGTACCTTGCGGATGAAATGACCTACCTTTGTAATGCGGTCGTCCTTATCACCGGTCGAAAGCCTTGCCACGCCGTCCTTCTCTGCATCCACGCGCATCGAACGGAACTTGAGCACATCGAACTCTTTGCCATCCTGCGTCAAACGGCGCTGCTTATAGAACACCGGGCCGCCATCTGTTTTAATAGCTATGGCCGTAATCAGCATCAGCGGCGAAATTACCAGAAACAGCGCACCTGCGGAAACCACATCGAAGATACGCTTCGCAATCGTATGCCACGGAGACGGATTATAACGGCCCACGCGCAGCATCGGCAGATGGAACATATGCATCTGCTGCGCACCGCTCATCAGCACATCGCCAATACGCGGAATAAGGTACATCATAATATTATTGGCAACACAATATTTTAAAATAATATTACGTTCATGGCTATGCACGCCATTCAAAAAAACAGTCTGCGCATTTTTCAGCAAATCCAGGTTATTAATGCAGTTATCTACAGTCAAGGTTTTGATAACAGTAAACTTCTTTTCAAAGCCATATTCATGAATCAGCTTTTCCATTCCCTGGCGCTCATCATATACAATAATCGTCTTGGTAGCAGGGAACAGGATATAATAAACAATATGTGCCAACAGACTCCAAATAGTTGAAATCACTATCTGTACTGCAAACACTCCCAAAACAGGCCAAATATCTGGCAAACGTCGCATCAACAGACAAACAACAACATACATAATACCGTTTGCCATGCAAGCAGCCAATGCCTGACTATATACGCTTTCAGAAATACGGTTCAGCGAAATCCAAAAGGCACCATACACTCTGCCAAAAGTAACATAAAGTGCAAAAAACAAAGCTACTATCAACCAGTTGCCCATGTTATAAAACGGCTCTGCAATGCGCTCAGCATAATAAGCGAACCAAGCTATAGCAAAAGGCATAGTCATCAAAAACGCATTCAGCAGCTTCATAAGCCGCAGTTCCAATTCCTTAACAAACATCACAAACACACCCTCACTTTATAATATACCCCCAAAAATATGCTCTTGCTTCGTCCCTACGCATTAATGCCGTTTTTATCTCTAAAGCACTATTACTTTTCAGCTTCCTTGCTTCCGTAGTAATAGTAATAGCCATAGCCATAACCATAGCCATGGTGCTCACTGCGCACCTTGTTCAGCACAACGCCCAGGATATTCACCCCGGCATGCTGCAGCTGCTTCTTCACATCGCGCGCCAGGTCAACCTTCACCTCGCCGCTTTCGATAACCAACACCACGCCGTCAACCACAGCGCCAAAAACCAGTGCATCCGCAACCGGCAGCACCGGCGGCAGGTCAATCAGCACATAATCATAAATCTCTCTGGCCTCCTGCAGCAGCTCCCGCATGCGCTCGCTGCCCAGCAGCTCGCTCGGGTTCGGCGGAATCACGCCGCTTGTCACCGCATACAGGTTGTCCACCTTCGTAGCCTGCACTGCAGCGCTCAGCGGTGTGCCCATGCTGATGCAGCTGGAAAGCCCCAGCTTATTAGAA
>OJMM01000422.1_pt1 | contig 28495 bp, 21 predicted proteins | sample 1597231 | NCBI WGS metagenome assembly OJMM01 (sample SAMEA2452128, study PRJEB22498) | human gut metagenome | reverse complement strand
GGGCTGGAAGGCAACGGATGTTCCCGAAACCTTGAATAGTGATAATCACTTTGCATATATCGTTGGCTATGAGGATGGATTGGTAAGACCAAATGCTGACATCACAAGAGCCGAGGTTGCGGCTACGCCCCACTCCCTGCCCAGCCGATATCCACTGCCAGAGCATTCCGGCTGTCGCCTAGTACTTTTTTATAGTATAATTCCGCAGCTTTGGATTCCCTGTCATAAACGGCTGTCACCTCCTGCCAGTTTGCTTCCAGAAAACGTTTTACCTGTCTGACGTTCCCACTTGTCAGATATGTTTCATGGGGCAATCGCTGTAACAGACGATCCAGCAGAAATTCCAGCCGCATGGATTTTAAAATCTGCTCTAAGGTATAAGTTCCATCCGCTTTATGATACAGATACCGTCTGAAAAAATCATAGCGGTTATAACGAGCCATCAGTTTTGTTGCCGCAGCTCTCGACCAATAAACATACTCTGTTTTCTCCTCCGGGAACAGCACAGCATATGCCTGTCTTAAAATATCCCCATCTCTGGACAAAAACAGTAATTTATCAATCCCATGCTCTCTGGCATATGTATGAATAAAATTGCAGTACCCAAGCACAAACAATCCGCCATAAATATAGCCGTACTCATACTCCATCGGCAGCTGCTCCGTGCCATTGTATAGCTTATTATTTACAATTCCGCGATACGCACCGCCGACAACTGCCGACATATCATATGACCGGTATAAAAGTGCATTGCGGTTCACATTCAGATAATAAAACACCTCGAATCCGTGTTTCTTTGCATTTTTTACATCACTCACCGGATTGTCGCCCACATGGATCATAGAATCCGTGTCCGGGTATGCCCTTTTTACAACTTCATATAACGATCCCTCTGCCTTACTCTTTTCATATTCACAGGAAACATAGAGTTCCTCATATCCGCCATAGCCGTTTTTTTGCAGCAGCTCCGATAAAAATGCTTTTGATAAATACATGTCCGAAGTGATCACGATCCGCTTCCCATGTTCCCGCAGCTGTGTAAACACCTGCTGCATAAATGGATTGGCATAACAGAACTCCATTTCCAATGCCTGCTCCATCTGCATTCCCTGCTCTTTTGTGACACCAATTTCATTCTCTAACCTGCTCCAGATGTCAGAAAGTGTGATTTCATAATGCTTCTCTTCTTTATACTTTTGTGTTCTTGCATCTGCTTCTGCCTGCATGCGGAGTCTCTTAAAATCCAGAATCCCTGTTTTTTCTCCGAGAAAGAAAAATAAATCTGTCGGCTCTGAAAACGGTCTGAAAATGAGCGTATCAAAAATATCAAACGATATGACTTCATACTGCATCAAAAAAGAAACCGTTTCCGACACACTCTTACGGTCACGGTTTGCCATGACGGACTCACTCTCTGCACACGGCGGTTTCTTTTCCTCGTAAACCGGAATCTCTGTCTGCTCTCCTAGAAACCTGCAAAACAGTACATAATAGCAGAAATTCAACCCCAGCAGATAAACCCATGAAACCACCTTCTTTACCCCTGCCGTTCCATCATGAAATCTGTGGTAACGCTGCCTGATCCCCGGTTTTCTGTTCACTAAAAAATGGTATATCTTTGCTCTCAATGTCTTCTCCATGGTTCGTTTAAATAGTATTTTATATATACGTTTTAAACATGACTTTTGAGTAACATTGTAGCGCATAGAGGGGGAGATGTCAATTTGTGGGAAACAGCTCTGAAAACCATCCAATCCTTAAAATTCTGTAAACAAACAGCCCCATCTCTTGTTTTTCCTTATCATATATTGTAAATTTAATCCATGCATATCGCTCTCCCGGTATATTACCGGTTTTTCTCACATATAACTAATATTTATTTATTCAATTTCTCCATTACACATAGGTCATCTCACAACTCCAGTATTTGACAAGTTTTTTTTATTATTTTTATGTATCCAATTGAAAAAATCGCATATATGTAATATTATAAGGAGTGAACATGAATACAGAAGACATGCTGAAAGAATTAGCTTCTTTATTAAATTCTTTTTTATCCATCCAAAATTTTTAGAAGAATTAAGAACACTATTAAAAACAGATTTAAAAGGAAAAGAATCTATATTTTTTAAAATTTTAACTACACAATTAAGCAATATAAAAAATTTTGGTTCAAAGATATATACGATAGACAGCAATGAAATACTTCAAGGTGCAGATGGACATTACTATTCCATTCATCTACAGAAATCTCAATTTAATGTTCGTCTGATTGTATATATAAATGATGAAAATATACCTTACTTTTTATGTGCTTTCAATGAACGTTCTGGAAAAAATCGTACTAATTACTCAACCTATACTACGGTTATGAAAGAACGTATTAACTACTTTTTAGGAGATGATAATTATGAATAAAAAAAAGACACCCAATAATATTGAAGATTTACTCTCTCTGTTTTCAGAAACATTAACACCCGCAGATGTCCTCTCTGCAAAGTTAATGGCTCAATTTTCTAATGCCATTACTTCCGAAAGACTAAATCTTAATATGTCTCAAAAAGATTTTGCAAAACATATAAATGCAACCCAATCATTGATTTCCCGTTGGGAATGTGGAGACTACAATTTTTCAATTAATAAAATTGCTGAAATTGCAGCCAAACTAGATTTGAATGTAGATTTTAAAATAAATAAATGCCATTCATCTACAGATACTTCTAGAAATGACAATATGGTTACTACCGAAGTTCCATGTAAGATTATTCAATTTCCAAATCCATATGTGAAAGTTGACGAAGAATTGGAGGAAATGTAATGTTAAATATGGTTAGTATAAATTTGGACTCGATTACAACTCAGGAAGCATTTATTATTAATAAAGCTCCGATAGATGGAAAAGAAATGAAACTTACACTTTCGCGAAAGTGTACTCCAACAAATGACTCTCCAAATAAATATATCGGCTACTGCGCTGCTGAAATGAGATTCGCAGATGAACTCGATGTTGATATGCCAAATACCTCTTTCCTTGTAAAAGTAGTATTGTCTGCCGAGTTTAGTTCACCGGATTGCTCTGTAAAGTTTTCAACGGATGAATTAACCGAATATGCTCTATTACAAATGTTTCCGCATGTTCGTGCCACTCTTGCTTCTATCATGGCGTCCGCCGGACTTACGCCCTATTTGATTCCCACAAATGGCATAATTCAATGATAAAATATTATAACACATAAACAAGCCCTGCTTGAAACATCCAACAGGGCTGATAGAAGTCATTTATGTTTTATAAGACATTGTAAGAACTTTTTTCTTTTCTTACCAAGTACAAGTTTCTAAATGAGCATCACCTTTCTTTTTGACAAGGATTTCTGTAATATCTTTATATACATCATCTGATTTAATGAATACCCAATCATCAAAATATGCAAAAATTTTATGATATTTGCTAAATAATTCGTACATAGACAGCTTGCCATCACATTGAATTTCTTTAAAAACTTTTTCTAAATCATACCCTTCTTTTTTTATAAACTCATTAAAATCAGAATAAGTACATCTATATTCATCAAGTATATATTTAAGTAATTCGTCTTCCAATTTTCTTCGATATTCAAATTCGTATCCCGCCTTATCCAGATTATTTTTCACCAATTCCAGAGGCAGCTTAATACGAAACGGTCCCGGAATAATATAATACCATTTATGATCCAAATCATAAAAATACCCATAATCAATCCAATTAATTTTACTGAAAATTTCACGTTCCGTGTCACCTAACCAAAACGGTCTTCCTGTTGGTGCATTCGTTTCCATAATGGAACATCCACCATTTTCACTCCCAACTCTTCCGACACATGCAGTCTGCCCTAATCCAAAAAGGTATTCTACTGCATCACTATTTTGATACCATTCGAGTAAATGTGCTCCTGTAAAACTAAAATATCCACCATTGCCACTCCATCCATATTGCACGTGTCCATCTGAAAATCTTCTTGCCATAATACTTATGTTCCCCATTGCTTTGTTTCCTTTCACATTGATATTGTTTTACGTTACGCATATACGAATGTTAATATAAAATAACATAATTGTCAATCTCTTTACCTAAAGTATTTCATTAGTCTTCTGATTGCAGAGCAGCTAAATAACCAAGGAATCTTTCTTTTTTTCTTTTTTCAAGATTTCTAAAGCCTTCCAATACTACCGCTTCTTCATCATTCAATGCCACAAGATGATCTATATTATTTATAATTGCCTCATCTCTTTCGGAAAGCAACTCATACGGTGTCACATGCAATATCTCACATATCTTTAGAATTTTATCCGCCGATGGGTTTGTTTTCTTTCTCTTCCAATCGCTAATTGTGCTTTGAGAAATTCCTGTCTGTACTGCAAAATCTTTTTGTGTAATTCCCTTCTGATCCAGCAAATAAAAAATTTTTTCACTAATTATCAATATATTCTCTCCACTATTACTTTTTATATTTCTTTCTTACCTTTGTAATTTATATCATACACTATAAATGTTATTTTAAACAAGCTTGTTCCTTCAAACTCTTAAATTTCCATAAACAAACTCCCCTGCCTCTTGTTTTTCCTTATCATATATTGTAAATTTAATCCATGCATATCGTTCTCCCGGTATATTACCGGTTTTCCTCCGAATAATACAGACTCTGTGTAACTTTCCCATTACATAAGAACGGGAGGATTTAAAAACGACTACTTACAATAACTTAAAACCAGATACCATTCTAAAAAACTTCTGGAAAAACAATGAACACTTTGCAGACCTGTTCAATGCCGCTCTTTTCAACGGCTCACAGGTCATCAAACCGGAAGATTTATCGGAAGCAGATACCGATGTTTCTTCTTTGTTAAAGTTTAACAATCATACTGAAACCATCCAGAGGATCTGGGATGTTGTGAAAAAGACAGCTTATGGTGTTGATTTCGTTATCTTGGGATTGGAGAATCAATGTAAAATTCATTATGCAATGCCGCTTCGCACTATCCTTGGCGATGCTCTCTCTTATCTCAAGGAATATAATGAAATTGCTGCCAGAAACAAACACGAAAAAGATTTTTCATCTTCAGATGAATTTCTTTCAGGTCTTAAAAAGACAGACCGTTTGCACCCTGTCATCAGTCTCTGTGTTTACTATGGCGAAGACGAATGGGATGGTCCGCTTTCCCTGACCGACATGCTATGCATTCCAGAACATCTCACGCCTTTGGTATCAGATTATAAAATGAATCTCATCCAGATCAGAAACAGTGATTCTCTCATTTTTCATAACAATGAAGTTCACACTGTATTTGATCTCAGCAGATTGATTTATAACAAAGAATTTGATAAAATCCAAAGTACATACATGAATCAGAAGTTTGATACAGAACTTAGTCTGGTAATTGGCACGATCACAAATACCAAGTCATTTATTAACCATGCGTTACAATCCGATTCGGAAGGAGGTTCGATCAATATGTGCAGAGCATTTGAAGAATGGCAGGAAGAATGTATTCAGAAAGGCGTCCAGCAAGGCATTCAATCCGGAATTACACAGGGTGAAATTATAGGTACCCTTAAAACCTACAAAAAATTCTCTGTTTCAAAAGAGGAAACTCTCAAAAATATCATAACCGATTTTTCTTTATCCGAGGAAGATGCACGGAATTATATGGAAAAATATTGGTAAAATGACAGATCAGCCCTGCTAAGCTAATGCTTGCAGGGCTGATTTGTCATCTTTTGATATATCAATTCTGTTGAATTACATATGTCATTTTTCCAGAAATGCACATCGTACAACATTCCTTTTCCCGTCATAAAGAACTTCTCAATCTTATTAATAATCTCATCACTTGTTTTAGCAATCTCTTCTTCATCTATTTTAGTCATGAAATCCACATTCCTATATCCATTCATGCCACATTTAAATTCCTGATAATCAGGTATAAAAGAAAAAATCGCTGTTCCAAGATAAAGGAAATCAAACATATACGATGAAAAATCCGTTATCATAAGAGAATAATCTTCCTCATTTATACTGCTTTTCAGATGTATCCTGTCATTACTGCCAATAAAATTGTCGGCATATTTTTGAAAAATCGGATGAACCTTTACATCAAGTGTATATTCCTGTTTCTCCAGCATTTTGTATAACACATCACTTTCCAGAAAAGCTTTGGTTTCCATGTAATATCTTGAAGAAAGGAATTTCTTATCTAATGCTTTCCAGTCACCGTTTACATTTTCACCGACCAGATAGCTTCGCCATGATGGTGCATATAGAATTCTTTGCTTATCAGATTTATTTGCTTTATGCAATTCATCAAATCTTGGCAGTCCAACTTTCCATAAATCAGTTTTTGCAAAGCTATTCTTACGAAAAATCCGATAATCTACATCACATGCAACAACTATCTTATCCGCAATTATTTTTTCTGGAGAATACTTCCACGGCATATCAATATGTAAAACCCCATGCTGCAAATATATCGTCTCAAACTGCATTTGATTCGCATATCGGCTATATTCTTTTTCGGGAAACGGAAACACATTGTTATTTTCAATAAAAGCTGTAATAATCTTTGAAGCTTGCAATAAAAGTTCCACATGCTTTTTAGAGCCAAATATTACGGTGTTTGCTTTTGGTGGAATATACTTATTTTGTTTTTTATCCGTAAGCACGTAATATCGATCAATGCCATCTCTCATTGCTATATCATGACAAAATTGTTTCAATCCATTATCTATCGTAACTCCAGAACAATCGTAATACAGCCAGATTTCTTTCTCTGGCTTTTTCTCTTCAACTTCTGAAAAATACCATTGATTTTCATTATATATGATTTTCACTCGATCTTTGATATATTCCGTCAACTCCGCATGAATTGGAATAAGCGGCATAAAATAATAGCTTGTCTTAAGCTCCGCTGTATCAAATTTAACTTTGAACCATAAATTCTGAACCTCTCTCGCATCACACTCATATTCAAATTTCCAGAATCTTTGTGTCGGCTCGTGTGACAAATAATAATTGTGTGTACTAGGGGAAACAGGAATTGGGCTGCCCTGTATTCCATTTTCTACAGCATAAAGCTCAAATGAACCTTTATAAAACTGAAAAAATACACTTTTTAAGAAACCTAGCAATCTTACTTTTGTTCCATGTACAGTAAGTTTTGTAACCACAATCTCAATATTATCAGAATTAAGCACCACATTACCATTGCTCAATAATCTGACACTATCACCAACCTGACTGGTTTCAATATACTGTTCTCCCTTAAGTCTCATCAAATAAAATTTTTCAAAAAAATCAAAATTGGGATGACTTAAAATCACAAAATTATCACAACGTCTCAAAAGTATCTTCACACGAGACATTGCTCTGCGATATTCTTCTTTAGAATAATGATATGGAAAAAATACATTAGAAAGCATTTTCCAATAAATATCATTCACAAACAACCCCTGAAACGCTAACGGCACACTTTCATATCTTGCAAATAAACCTTCAAACAATTTTAATGACGGTTCAAAAATATAACATGCTCCAGATAATTTTCCTGAAGAGCTCTCGTCACTGCGATTATAGATATATCTTGCAGATTTACAAAATCCCATTTCAAGTTTGTCTCGCAATACTTCACAGCAATACTTCTGATCCTCTGAAAAAGCTAATGTCTCATCAAACAAAACATTCTTTTCGAACTTATTCTTCACTACAATATTCATCGTTGTCTGTCCGATAAAAGCATTGGAACATAAATCATAGCTGCCATTTTCCTTTAGAAATTGATATCTAAAATGCGGTTTTAAACGCCTGCCTTTATAGTATGTTTCTATCGGATATGTAAGTAAATCTACCCTGTCATAGATTTTGTTAAATTCAGAGACACAGTCAGCAATTGTATTTTTCGAAATCAAATCATCGGCATCTATAAAAAATATATATTTTCCAACAGCTTCTTTTAAACCTGCATTTCTGGCGGCAGATACCCCTCTATTTTCTTGTTCAATATAAAGTATATTCTTATATTTTTCTACAAACCTGGCACATATTTCTCCACTTAAATCACCAGAACCATCATTAATAAAAATTATCTGTATGAAATGAAAACCGTAAGTCTGTGCTTTCAGATTCCTTATGTATTTTTTCAGACAATCCTGCTGATTGTATATAGGACAAATAATCGTAACGATATCTTTTTGTCTCATAATATTCTAAACTTTCTTTTTATTTAGCTTGAAATATACATATTAGCAATTTAATATTTCGACTTGTCTATCACATACTCTACCAATCGTTCTGCAGAATTTCCATCACAACCACATAAATATTTTTGCTTAAATACATTCTGTTTTTTATAATCGTATTCATTTACTTTCCTTAATGCATCCACTAACTCATCTGCAGAATTTAATATAGGAAATGGATATATGCTTTCAAGATCATACATCATATTTAAGCTTTCACTTTGCATGTTTTCCATATCTACAGCAGTGGAATATACTGGTTTATGCAACAAAACACTCTCAAAAAATGTATCTCTATAATCTCCAATAATTACATCTGCACACACCATTGCCTGCCTCAATGAAATTCTATCCTTTGATATATTTCTACTAAATCCCAAAATATCAACAACATTCTTACAAGTTGATGCTAATGCATTATTTGAACGAAAATCCACTAAAACAAAATATTCACCGGATAAGCATTTTGCTAACTCTTCCAAATCCAAAAGTTCCAACCAATTTCCACCATTTTTTCTTTTTCTTGGCTGTGGCATATAGAAGATTATTTTTTTCCCTTTTGCCTCAGGTACGATCGACCATAAATTTTCAAATGCTTCAGCTTTATATACATCATCAAAAAACACATCTGTCACACATGCTCCTGTTAATCTATCTAGAAGTTCCAAATCTGTAGTAAAACCTAAAAGTTCTTTCTGTTCCTTTGATGTATATTCTATTGCACTTCCATTTTTCCGATTTAAAAGCATATCTAATCGTTTCTGCCATTTAAGTCTAACATTTTCTGCCTTTCCAAACCGATATAGTCTAAATCCACGATCCAATAAACTTATACATGTAGTTTCCTTTCTAAACTTTATTTTTAAGAGTTGTTGTATATTACCGTCAACAATAATGACACTTGCCATAGAAAGCAAATTCATCATCTCTGCGTCCATATTTTCGTCTCTACTAGCTGTTATCCATTCAACATACATTTTCTGCTGTTCTCTTACTTTTTCATTCAATATTTTTAAAGTATCATTATCAAAATTCTTAGAATTTGATACTATACATATTTTAGGGTAAACATGATTTTTAAAACATGCATCAGTATAATAGTTACATGCTTTTGTTGCTCTGTTTAATACTGCTTCATATTTCTTTTTTAATTCATCATTTCTTTTTATTTCACTTTGCTTCAATACAAAACTACCTGCTGGATCATCCCCCTCTTCTATCTGATACATCATATTATATTGTTTTTTTACACTTTCAGAAGAACGTGCATATGACATTTGAATTGATTGGGTTCCCATTGCTCTTGGTGTTCCATTCGAAAATCTAAGTAAGTCTTCCTTTGTATATGCTCTTGCATATTCTTGTGCTTCTCCATGTAGTGACATCGAATAGCAAAGACTTCCTATATTTTCTGCTATAAATGCTGCAGATTTATTGTTTTGTAAATACTCAATACTATAATCAAATAATTTTCTATCAAATTCCATCCGATTTACGATTTGAAGCTGTGCATATTTTTTTGCAAATATTGGAAGTATTGTATTCATTGCATGATATAGAGACATATCACACAATTCATTTGGCTCAATTATCGGATAAATATGTCCATCTTTTTTCCCATATTCTTCTATAGATTTATATGGCATATTGGCAAAAACAGCCTCCATAACAGCCACATTAACATTCATATCCGTCATATTATACCGAACAATCAATTTTTCTGAAGGATAAATTGATCTTGCATAATAATAATATGTTTCTTGTGCTTCACCTATTGCATAGTTCCACAAACGCGTCATGCACTGCTGATTATAGCCTCTTCCCCAATACTCAACACATGCAAATTTTTTTGTTTTATCAAATTCTTGAAGTAAATACTCACAAGAAAGGGTTCGTTTTTCTGCTGCAATTTCTAATAAATATGCATGAAGTTCACATGAAGCACGAAGTATTGGTACTAATTGCAATCCTGGCTGTTTTTGATTCCAATCAACGTTATCTAAATCTACCTGTGGCACTATTTTTCTAAATGTTTCTTCATCTATTAATAACGCTTTGAACAATTCTTCTTTCGAATGTAAATCATTAAAGCTTCCGCCCTGCTCAAGCCAAAATATATCGTCTATTTTGTCAAAGTAAGACTGTACTCTCCAAGTTCTTCTGGAAGCATATAAGTACTTTGTTTCTATTTTCCAATTATTTTCTTCTATAATTGCATCTGCAATTAATTTCAATGGGTGACCATCTCTTGCAACAAAATAAAGTACCTCAAATCCCTTTTTTAATGCATCTCTCAAAACCCAGTCAACATATGGAACAAGCGTCATCGCAACTATATCAATTACAAAATCAGATTTTGCAAATTGATACTGCATTTCGTCTCTTAAACGAGCTGCCAATGCAGCTGTTGTATATGCCGAATATTTATTAATTGCCTGAATCATGTTTTTCTCAACATCACTAAATGTTATTCTTTTTATTAATCGTGTATTGATACCAAGCCTTCTTGCTGGTGTTATATCAGCCACAGGCGTATCTCCACAATGAATCCATTTTCCAAATTTATAATATGGTTTGAAACTTTTATATACTTCAAAATACAGTAGTCTAGTTGTTTTTTGATAGCCATATTCACAAGATACAAAAAGCGGGATTTTCTCTAATTCTTTATCTGCTTTCACAAGCATTTTTTGAATAACCTCTTTTGGTAAATACATATCACTGATTAACACTACTGCATCATTATGATAAATATGTTCTTTTACCTCATTAATCGTATTTTTAAGTGGAATAACAGAATTAATCTCTTCTTCAATTTCCCATTGCATTAATAATTTTTGCTTTTTTTTTGTTAAGTTATATACATCCGCTAATCTTTCAAATATCTCTTCAAATTGAATTTCAACTTTTTCTGATTGTCGAATCTGTGTAGTTTTTTTATAAGCCTCCCTCACATTCATTTCCGCTGAATGACGAATTTGCGGGTATCTGTCTACAAAATCACCGCCAAATTCTGCTGATTTTTCCATGCGTTCTTTTACAGCGTAAAAAACACTATATGGATCTAATCCCTTTCTGCTGATTAATGTATCAAAAATATCATAACTGTATAACGTTGGATATTCTGTTTCGTCCGGTGTAAAATCAAACACAGCCTGAATGGTTTTCTCAAAATCATTGTCTCCTGTGTATTGCCAAAGCTTTTCAAACATTTCTTCCGTTTCTGCCGTATCATCAACTTCTTCATAGTGATCAATTTGTTTCAAAAGTTCGTCAAAAGAATGGCATATTGTTCCACATGTTCTTTCATAATAAGCGTTCTTTCCTTGTGTGAACCCCTCCTTCATATATTCATCTTCATCATATATGTAACGAATAAAATGTTTCACACCAGAACATAAGAAATCAGAAAAAATGCTAGAATAATCATAAATTACCAAATTAACTTTATTCATAATCTCATAAAAATCATTCGAATTATCCCAAAAAAGAAAATTTATAGCATATGCATACTTATTCTTTGCATTTATATAACCATTTTCCTTCTCTATCTGCGGATGCATTTTAAATATCATCAACATATTTTTTTCTTCACAGATTTTATGCAATTTTTCTAAATTCTGCATTCCTGCCGAAAAAGCATTTCCTCTAGATGCTCTATATGTTGGTGCATACACAGCAATTTGACTATATTTTTCTAAAATTTTACCATCAATTACATCATGGTCAAATGTACATACAGGTTCGTAATTCTGTTGATACAAACATCTTAAATATCCTGTTTTTATCAACTGTTCTTCTTTTAATCCTAAATCGTCCTCAAACTCCTGTTTATATAAATCAGATGTTACAACAGCAATTTGATTATTTAACAAGTAATTGTTATATGTAATGTATTTTTTTGCAATACCTAATCTTAAATCAGAACTATCATCTATTATTCCACGCTCTATTCGTTTAAAACCAATTCCATGCCACAAATTAAGATATTTTGTTTTTGACATACCTCCGAAATAACTTTCTCTTAAAAGTTCAGAAACTATTACGCCTGTCTTTTCAATCATTCTATCAGCAATTTCTGTACCAGCTACACATGCATAAAATCCTAATTTATCGACCTGTTCAGCAATAGAGGTTGCATCTTTCTCACATATCCAATAAGCACAAATATCCGGTCTATATTTATTGATATATATAAATAAATATTTTGGGTTTCCTGAAAAAGAACGTCTTCCTACAAGTCCTGCATCAAACATCCAAATATGTTCTTTATCGAAATTCTCCGCATAAGATATTAATTTTTTATCAGCATCTACTTCTTCATTATTTTCAACCCATAACTGGTCTTCATCTTCAATTCTATCTGTCATTTCGATAAACATCTGAGATGCATCTTCAGGTTCTTTATGCTGCATTTTAAATAAAATGTAATTTTGAACACAATCAATCCAAATTTTTCTTCCAGCACGTCCATAAAGAAAAACTTGTTCAGCTGCTAACAAATAATTTTCTTCGGATATTATTCCGTTATTTAACATGTCTCTAAGCACACCCGATGACATTCTATATTCTTTCATATTTTGGTATGCCTTTTTGAGAGTTGTTCCACCAAGCCACCCTTTTTTAAAATATTCTGGTAATGAAATCAAAGAATTATTTTTTAATTCTTTACCTCTTATATCTATCACCATATAAATGCCACTCCTTATTCTTCCATAATCTTAAGTGTTCTGCTTATTCCAGCCTCTATATCATATCTCGCCTTAAATCCAAGTTCTGTTATTTTCCTATTATCCAGCCTTGCTTTTGTTGCTGTACTATACCCAGCAGCTTCCACTGCATCTGGCACATCAAATACAACTTTCGTACCACTTGCCTTAGCAATTATTGCCGCCAAGTCTTTTAACATAATATCTGATGCTTTATCTGATATGTTATATGCTTCTCCCTTTTCCCCACAAAGTAATACTATAAATAATCCAGCCACGGCATCTGCCACATAAGTATATGAATAATATTGTGTACCTGCACTTTTTAAAACAATATCTTCATGAGCCAATCCCTTTTTCAAAAACTGACTTAATGCTTTCGTATCACTATCCAAAAGTGTTGGTCCATAACTTCTTGTAAGTCTTGGTATTACAACATCAAGTCCTTTTTGTGCAATATATGCCTGACACAATGCCTCTCCGCACCGTTTACTTTCCGGATAACCAGCTCTCATTGTATTGCAATCAATATATCCTAAATATTTCTCGTCAAATTTTTCTACATCTCCACGATTCTCACCATATATCTCATTCGAAGATGCAAATGCCATCCTCTCAGCATGTACTTGATCTGCAAACTCCAGCATATTGTATACACCCATAATATTTGTTGTAATTGTTCCAATCGGATCTGTAGAATATGCCATTGGATGTGTATTACTTGCCAAGTGAAGCACATAATTTACATGATTGCATTGTATACAATCCATTGCTTTATTTACGTCATGCTGTACAAAATCAAATAAATCATTTTCCCAATATTCCTTAAAACGGTTCCTTGCTTTTTCCTCATTTCTTCCTACCGCATATACATGACAACATAAACTTTCATTTAAATTCTTGTACATAATTACATCAATTAGGAAACTTCCTATCATTCCGGTTGCTCCAGACAAAAGAATTGTTTTCTTCTTTAACTTTTCCCAAGGCAAGTCCAATCCTGCTACATATGCTAAATCTTCCCTATATAATTTGTTCTTTAATAAATTCATACCGCACCTACTTTAATTCTGTTTCCTTATTCCGATTCAAGTATCCCATAAATATTTCTAAATCATCTTTTGTCGTCAGTTTAATATTTTTATCAGAACCTGCTGCGAAATACAAAGTTTCTCCTAATTCCACCATCATTGTGTTGGTATATGAGCTTCCGTATATACCAATTTTCTCTTCAAATGCTTTATGATATGCCCAATTCAATTTTCCAAATTTATACGCCTGCGGTGTTACAACTCTGCGAAGTGTTTCTCTTGGAATATACTTGGTTGTCGTTCCTTCATCATTAATCACAAAAATCTGTTCATTATAAGGCATCGATGATACTCCATTGCCATACTCATTGCATTTTGCAATTACATCTGTAATAACTGCCGGCTCTACTAACGGTCTGATTCCATCATGTATAATCACATTATCATCGTCGTCACATTTATCCATCAAATTGTATACACCATTTCTAATGGATTCCTGTCCTGTTTCTCCACCAGATACTACCCACTTTAACTTATCAATTCCATACTGCTTCGCATAAGCCCAAACCACATCATGCCATCCGTCTATACAAACCACTTCGATTGCATCAATTTGTGGATGATCCTGAAAATTTTTTAACGTATATAATAAAACTGGTTTATCATACACATGAATAAACTGCTTCGGTATATCCTGCCCCATTCTATGTCCTACACCACCTGCTATTATTACAGCTATATTTTTCATAATTTACCCCCTCACAACTTTCCTTATTCATTTAAATTCATCTTCTGATAAGCCTCGCAAACCACCTTCGGCTCACCGTACATTTTCATTTTTCCTTTTTCGATCCAGACCACCCGGTCACAATTTTCTAAGATCGTACCCATACTATGTGACACCAAAAGCACCGTACTTCCTCCGTGGATCATCTCTTGCACACGTTTCAAACTCTTCTTGCGGAAAAATTCATCCCCGACCGAAAGCACCTCATCTAAAATGAGGATCTCTGCGGTTTCGCCGATTGTTGCGATCGCAAAACCGAGACGGCTGACCATACCGGAGGAAAAGTTTTTTACTTTCTCTTCCATAAAACCTTCGAGTTCTGCGAACCTGACGATCTCGTCATATTTGGAATCGATAAATTCTTTGGAATAACCGATGATAGCACCGTTTAAGTACACATTTTCCTTTGCGGTCAGTTCCACATCAAAGCCGGTTCCAAGTGTCAGCAGCTGTACTTTCCGGCGGTCGCACTGCACTTCGCCACTGCTCGGTTTTAAGGCTCCGGACACTATTTTAAGAAGTGTACTTTTACCGGAACCGTTGGTTCCGATGATTCCTACCACTTCGCCCTTGTATACATTGAATGACACATGATCTAACGCAAGCAGTTCCCGGTAACTGATTTGTTTTTTCAAAAGCTGGATCACATACTCTTTGATACCGGAGACATTGTTCATCGCAATCCGGAACTGCATCGTGACATCCTTCACAGCAATGACCGGTTCTTCTCCTGCATGTTCTTCCGGCACAGCCGTATTGGAATACTTTTCAGCAGCATTTTGTCCATCAGAATTCTTTTTATCGGGTGAATTATCATCTCCGGCAGACTGTTCCAGTTCCGCCCGCCATGCGCGGATCTCCTCCTCAGAGATATCCAATGCCAGATCTTCTATCTCAAAATCATCTGCCGCATTTATGTCAGAGGAAGTTTCGGATTCTCCTTGTTTTAATTTGTTTTTTCTGGTTTTAATCCGATTGTTTGTTTTCCCGGATACAGATGTACCATCCTGCCTCTGTTTATTTTTATCCATATGGATAACCAGAAGAATTGCAAGAAGCATGATCACTAATGTCACAGCCAGAATGATGATCAATATTTTCATCTGATTCTGAAAGTTCTCCTGCCCTTCATTCGGATTCCAGGTTTCCAGCTTATTTCCGGTCGTGATCTTATAAAATCCGGTCTGACCTTCCAGATCCATCGCATAGACGATCGATTCGCTCTGGATGATGTCAAGTGTCAGTTCCTGTGGCCACTCGCTGCACACATACGGAGACATGAAGTAATATTTTTCTCCGTTGACTGTGATGGAATTGCAGGGATACAGTTTATCTTTTTCACTGCTATAAGCGTACAGGTAAAGGTTTTTTTGACTGTCCGCCAGATACACAAAACTGATGTCTCCATTTGCTGACAGATATGCAGCTACTTCTGTTCCCTGATAGGTGATGGTTCCGGTATCATACTGGAAATCGATGTTCTCCGGCGTGTACTGGGAGAGATCCACCAGATAGTAGGTCTGCTCCTCCACCGGCACTTCCATCACTGTCGGAATATCCGAAACCGGATTTTCTTCTCCGGTTTCCGTCTCCTGACTTTCCTCCGGCGGAGCGTCCCCCACCGTATCTTCACCGGAAATCGTGACATAGGTTGATGCCAGAGTTGCCACATCAAACTCTTCTTCATTCTCTCCTGCAGTGTGGATCACTGCACTCTCTATTTTTATATCTGCCGTTCCACCGCTTCGCGTCTGGAACTTTAACATGTATTTAACCTGCGCATTGACTCCGTTTCCACTTAACGTGATAACTCCGTTTTCCTCGGAATCACCACCACCGGTGTACTCCAGACGCCTGTTATCGTAGGATATTTTGACCTCATAGGTTCCGATCTTCGAATCCCCGTTCAGGTATACGCCGATCGGAAATGTCTCATTGTCGGTTGCCGTATAGTAATTAGAGCCGAACGTGACAGTTGCATTTTCCGCACGGATTTCCCACGGTATTCCTATTGCCAACACAAAGAATGTGCCCAGGAGTATTATCCTTTTCCATTTTTCCCAGATTCTTAATCTCACTTTTGTATCTTCACTCCAATCTCTGCTTTTTCCTTGTACTGTTCCTTCACGGATTTTTTTTCTGTATATAACCATTATATTTTCTGCATCACATTATTTTCTTTTTTCGAGAACACGTAGTAACCGATCAGAAAACTTACAATGCCCCACAAGATCATTTTGATCCATAGATCCGTCTCCGGCCATTTCTGGTACATGACGCAGTCCCTCGCAAATGCGATATAGACAAACACCGGATTGTTTCCGATGACTTTCTGCATCATCGGTGTCGTGCTCTCATACGGATAAAAGATTGCCGACATGTACATCCAGAGTGTCAGGACAATCGAATACAGGTATTTGATATCCGCAAAAAACACGTACAAAATCGAGAGCACATACCCGATTCCCATGGAGAACAGCAGGCAGAAAAATACATCGATTGGAAACAGTAACAGCATCGGACTGATTTTGATCTGAAACACCACAAGCATGAGCACATAGGCAATACAGGTGTAGCCAAAGTTTGTCAACGCGGTATAAATCCTTGCCAGAACAAATGTTTGTTTTGGCAATTTTACTTTCAACAGCAGCGTCCGGTTATCGACGAGCGCCGTCATTGCGGAGTTTGTCGCACCGGAAAAGAGCTGCCAGAAAATGGTTCCGGTCAGATAATAAATCGGATAGTTTTCAATGGAACGCTTGAAAATCGTGCTGAAGATCATGGACATAACTGCCATGGTCATCAGCGGATTGAGCACACTCCAGATTACTCCGAGAAAAGACCTCGCATATTTTCTTTTGATCTCTCTGTCCACCAGTTGTTTGATGACAAAATAATATTGTTTTAACTCTTCTCTATTCTTTCTCACAACTGTAATTTCCTATCTTTTTTTATCTATACTTTGTGGTAAATTTCTTCTGCAATTTGATAATCTGATTCAGGTTGTAATTTACTTGCCATGAATCATATTTTGTTTTATCCATTTGCGCATATAAATGATATATTTATAAAAAACTGCATGCCAGCGGTTTCTCGCCCTGCCTCTCTCATTCAGTGTTCTGCACGTTGCGATACTGCCCTCGATCCACGCACTCTCATGGAGTACCTTTTTCCGGATGCCTGTCATGATGAGCAGACGGTTGAGCAAATGATGGTTTTTGATTTCCTGCTCCGAAAAATCTGCGGACACTTTCTGATTGTCATCCTCTCTCACATCATCTGAGAAAAGCAGGCTTCCGTATGCCTCTGCCTCAAACTGTGTCGGGTTTCCCATAAAGGGGGATAGAAGTTCCTCCACATACCCGCTGTCCGCCTGCGGCAATGATTGCTTTTTCTCCTGCAGAAACTCTTCCAGCCAGCAGATATACCGGCTGATGCGTTCCCGGTTCAGGTTCTCCCTGCTGTCTGTCACCGGAACATAGATGATTTTATCCTTCTCGCCCTCTGTCCTGTAGGATAATGTCATGCCCTCCGGTGCAGAAAACACTGCCTCAAACAGGCTGTTGCTGAAATGCACTTTTCTTTTGATCTCACCCCACGGCGTGAAGTAAAAACTGTGATATTTTTCCCTTCCCTCCCCTTCCGGGATCTCATACAAGCCAAAATAGTATCCTTCGAGCTTTCTGTCCGGCTGTTTCTGACGGAGCAGATGTTCAATGCTCTGCTGGATCGTACCGATCCAGCCGCTGTCTACCAGTGCATAAGAAACCGGTTCCAGCAGTCCTTCCTGTGTGAGATAGCCGATTGCCGTCCCATAAGCTTCCTTCGAATGGCTGTCTATATAATGAAATAAGAGCGGTATCTTTTTTAAGCAGTCTTTCAACTGCATGACCTCGTGATAATTGATGACTTTTCTGTAATTCTCCGTGTACCCGGCAAGCGCTGCGATCTCCTCTGCCTCTTTGTCTGTCAGTGCTGCACGCTGCATGATTTTTTCAAAGGTCACATCGATCCCTCCGACACAGATGCGTTCCAGACAGCGTTCCCCGAGAAGATGATATTCCGGCACACGCACCGCATATCTCGACACTTTGAGATATCTGCACTCGATGTCCAGATCATATTGTTTACAGAGCTGCTGTGCGGCAAGATACATCTGATAACCGTCCCTTGCCAGAAAGTAAAGCCGTTTTTTTCTACTTTGTAATGCCTCCTGCAAAACCCACAGCACAAACTCATAAAGTGTTGGTGCAAGCACACGCTCATAGATTTCTTTCTCGGATCTGGCTTTTTTATAAGATTGTAGTCTCTGTTCTCTGCGGTCGGTCGGATTCATAACTGCTATACTCCAATCTGGCATTTTCGGGTAACTGTTCTTTTTTGCACTTCCACCACGTCTCACCGCGTTTTAATAACGCAACGATCCCCGGCGGGATCAGACCGCCCACAACCGGACGGATCACATAGAGCCAGCCCAATGGAAACAACAGATGCATGGCTTTAAAATTCCGGTAGCGGAGTTTTGCCTCGTTGATCCGGAAGTGAAATCTTCGTTTCTGAAAAGACTGCTTGTCCTCCCGGTACGCAAACAGATATTGCTGAATGTTGTACCCCTGATAACCGAGCTGATGCAGACGCATGAATATCTCATAATCTTCACAGCGCAATGTTTCCGGAGAAACATGATAGCCCTCATTTTTTTCAAATAGTTTTCTGCGGTACATGACTGTTGGATGTATGAAGGGAGAAAACGGCAGATAGTCTTTATCGGACGGAAGTTCCGGCATTTTGCGTTCTCCCCAGACACCGTTTTCATCAAATAATCTCGTATTGCAGCCACACCACGCATACTCTTTGTGCTGCTCCATAAAATCATACTGCACCTGCAGACGCTCCGGCAGTGCGATATCGTCTGCATCCATGCGGGCAATGTATTTTCCTTTTGCAGCGCCAATACACATATTTAAGGAAAAAGCCAGACCGTGATTCTCCTCTTTTCCAATCAGGACAATCCTCTCGTCAAGCGTTTCTAATTCTCTGATATAACCTGCCACCTCCGGATCAGAACCGTCATCGTAAATGATGAACTCGAAATCCGTGAGTGTCTGGTTCAATATGGACTTTACTGCCTTTTGCAGTGCCTCTCTGTTCCACTGGTTGTAAACTCCCATGATCACAGAGACTTGTTTTTCAAACTCTGCCCCCATACGCTTTTATCGCTTTCTTTCCTGCGTCACGCTGATTTCCTGATAGACACGGCGCATTATTTTATCTGTTGCCTCTATGCTGAATCTTTCTGCTGTCCTTCTCCCATGCTCTCCCATTTCCCTGCGTAGCTGCCCGGACTGTCTCATACGGCAGATCGCATGCATGAAATCTGCCACTTTATCTGCCTGACAGACAATGCCATTTTCCGTATGGCACATGTACTCCCTGCTTCCGCGGTTATCTGATGCGATCACCGGGACTTCACATGCCAGCGCCTCGATGGCTGCAATCCCAAGTCCCTCTCTCTTAGATGGAAATGCAAAGCAGTCTGCACTCTGCAGAACATCCTGCACATCATTGCGGTAGCCTAACAGTCTGACCTGTTTTTCCAGATGATGTTTCTGGATCAGATGTTCTAATGTTTCCCTGTAAGGGCCTTTGCCACAGATACTGTAATAAATATTTTCGTCATGTAACCGGGCAACTGCCTCGATCACGACTGCATGATTTTTATTTTCCACAAGTTCTCCCACCGAAACGATGTGAAATCCATCTGGCGGGATGTCCAGTTCTTTTCTTTTTATTTCTCTCAGTTCCGGTTTTTTCCGAAACTTCTCTATATTCACACCGACGCCCGGAATCTGTTCCACACATCCATGCTCTTTTAAACGAAAGCGGTTTGCTCTCTCATAATCTTCTCTGTTGATTGTAATGATCCGGTCGGTAAATGCTGCCAGAAACCTCTCTGCCGTATAGTAGAGCAGCCAGTTTTTCTTCGGTGCCCCCTCATAAAAATGAAACCCATGTGCCGTGTATACAACATATGGTTCTCTTCCGGAAGCTTTTGCGGCAAGCCTTCCCACCACGCCACCCATTGGATTGTGGCAATGTACCAGACTGATCTGTTCTTTTCTGATGATCTGTTTTAACTGTAAAAATGCTTTTGTATTTTTTGTGATCTGAAACGGACTTTTTCTGATATCGATATGATGTAAAATCAGTCCGTCTCTTTTCAACTGGGTTTGATCGATATTGTAAATCGGATTTTCAAAATCGGATGCATAATGAACCGTATAACCATTCTCCTGTAAGATTCTCACATCATTCATTTCAAATTGCGGTACGAATCCGCTGATGGTTGTGATTATTAATGCATGCTTCATTTTACTTCATCCTGTCAGTTCTTTTTCCGGCGGTCTGCATGACACAGACCGCCTGTTATTCCTGCTTTTGCAGGAACTACCACATGTTCATTCTTTTCTTTTTATAAATCTTAAGATTCATAAAATTAGTTGTTAAATTTAACTTTTGCTCCGCATACTGCGATACCTGCTGCACAGATAAGCACAATAATTGGTAAAACAGGTGTTGTTTCTCCTGTCTGAGCTGATGCATTGTATGCAACAAATGCGATTGGAGAAAGAGATGTAAATGTAGCTGTTACAGTTCCGTTTCCAACTGAATCCGGGTTGATAACTTCCCAGCTTCCGTCATGTTTCTGATGTAAAACAGCGATTTTCTGTCCTGCTGTCACACCGTTAACAGAGAATGTCAACTGTGCTTTCTCGAAAGAAACAGGAAGAGTTACATCGATCATCTGTAAAACTTTAGCTGTAGGAGCTACGCTTGCAACTGCCTGTGTCTGAGCTGCTTCAACCTGAGCTGTTGTAACAGCTTTTACAGTTGGAGCTGCTGTGGAAGCCACGCCATCGATCACGATGCCGCCTGCTGCTACTGTAACGTTAGCGTAAGCAGTAGCCTCTGCTGTAGTTGTCTCAGATGTTTTGGTTGTTGGACTTGTTGCAGCGAAAGCTGTTGTTCCCATAGCCATAACCATTAATGCTGTAAGTACGACTGCGATTTTTTTCTTCATAACTTGTTTTCCTCCTTTCCTCACGTATTCCATGTGGTTTCTATATTAAATAAGGAATTTCCTTACTTAATATCCTCTGATTCTACCGGTTCGTAGAACACGTCAATGATGAGCTGGTACAGCGCATCATCATCGACATAAAATTCCTCATATTTATCTCCCATCAGTGTCTCACCCTGCATGGTGTACAAATGGCTGATATCAAAGTTGTATCCCAAAGCCTCAGAAGCGAGGTATGTAAATTTCGTAATGTCAATGTCTGTCACCATATATTTGGATATGGTGTTGTATAAATCTACCGCAATGGACGGATTTGTGATTGCCTGGTTTTTTGCCTGTGCAATAAACGTGGTCAGGAATTGTTTCTGGCGCTCTAAACGCAGGGAAGAGCTGTTAAACACATTTTCATTTCTTCCGCGCACATACCAGTAAGCCTGATGTCCGGTCAGCGTCACTTCATCCCCCTGATGGAGATCCATATCGTATTCCGGGTATATGACATCATCTAAAACCGTCACCTGTACGCCGCCAACTGCATCGTTTAAAGCCGGGATCGCTCCCATGTTGATCGCCGCATAACCACTGATCGGAAGATTGTAAAAAAGTCTCGACACTGCCGCCACACTCCGCTCACAGCTTAATTCCATGCCGTCACCATAACCGTGCTGTAAAGTGATCTGCTTGGTATACTGTCCCATGTAAACGCCATCCTCATCATAGACATCCACAAGCGCCATCGCATTGCGGTTGACCGCAATAATGGAAACAGATTTATCATGCGGATTCATGACTGCCAGAAACATTGCGTCAGCCTGTCCGCCGCTCAGACCGTCTTTTGCCTTTTTTACAACATCGTCATTGTCAACACCCATGACGAGAAATGTCATGATATCTTCGTTGTAGGCATAGATCTGACCATTATAGCGGATCCATCCATCCTGCCAGCCCTCTTCGGTTGATTCCGTGGATTCAAGTACCGGTGCTTCGCCTGAAATATTTTTTCTGATTCCACTTTTTCCAAGTGCCCTTAGCACTCCAAATGCGATAAGTGCAAAAAGAATCAGGCATATCAGTACAATTCCCACGATCTTTATGATTTTTATCCATGTTTTCTGTTGTTTTTTTGTCTGTTCTGTACTTTTTTGTTTATTCATTCAGTAAAACTCCCTGTACAAGATAACGCATGTTTTTCTCACCGGAAACACAGGTCGACAATGTGACAATGCGGTTGTCTGCATTGACCGTAACATCCTGCCTGATATTTGCGCTCATATCGCGGATCTCAAAAATCTGATCCAGATAATTCTGAAAAATCTCCGGATTAGTAAGGTCGAAGTTATAGATCAGATGGATCGCATTGTATTTGTAAGCAGCAAAAATTTCATACACATAGGTTTTATCTTCCGTATAAATATAGAAGTAAGGGTTTTCCTCAAACACCTGCTGATCCTCAAAATTATGCAAAGATGCAAACATGCTTCCGTTTTTCATGTTATGACCGTATAAAACCGTATTCGGATCGGTAAAATCTTTCGTGTTCACGCTCTCCGAGTAAATACAGCCCGGAAGCCCTTTTGATCCGTCCATATTGTGTTCCAGATAATAGGTATCATCCTCCGGGTGCTGTAATACCGGGTAATCGACATTGGTTCCCGGCACATAGATCCAGGCATACACATCGCTGTTCTCTTCCTGCAAAGCTGCAAAATCAATGTCTTTTTCCGGTATTTCAATTCCAAGGCTTTTTAAAATGTCCGGTGCTTCTTCCGTTTCCGGCTCTGGCACCTCCTCAGTCGCCTGCGGTTGACTGCCTGCATTTTCCAGTAAAGTTACGTAATACTCCTGCTGCTTTTTCTGCTGATATTTTTGGATTCCAATGATTATGAGACATATGATAAGAACGATACTGAAAATGATAAGCAGTATCTTCCATATGATATTTTTCTGATTTCTTTTGTTTTTCATAACTTTACCCTTATGCGTTATAAACATATTTTATTTTCGTGTTTTAAACATTTTCTATAATACACATGTCCGTTGATTATGTCAACAGAAGAAACTTACAGTTTTCTGACATATCTTACTTGTTTTTTGTTCAATATCACATTTAAAACGTATCTCGCACATACCTTTTAAACTCACTATTAAATTACGTTTCCATTGTGTTTTATTTCTACGTTTTTTTCGCAAGAATATGATACAGAGAATCACACACAATAAGAAACAAATGAGAAAGGGGAGTTTTTATGAACCGAAAAAGAGAAGCATATGACCGTTTAGCCGTTGGCGACCGCATTCGAAAAAAAAGAGTCCAGTTAGGATTTTCACAGGACGAAGTTGCAGAGAGAATAGACCGTGCACCGAAATACTGTTCAGATATCGAGCGTGGCACCTGTGGAATGTCCACAGAAACAATGCTTGCGATTTCTGAGTGTCTCGACATGAGCCTTGATTATATGATGTTCGGGGAACAGACAGACGAAGAGGCAAGACGGCAGGAAAATGATGAACTTGCAGTGATCCATATTCTCTCAGGCTGTTCAAAGCAACAGCGTGATTATGCGATCCGCCTTTTGAAATTGTATATTGCCTCTATGCAGATTTCGTAGAATCCGTTATAATGAACCATGCGCCTGGTAATTCCGGGCAGATTTTATGGATCATTGCAACATGTAAAAGTTCATCTGTAGTTTCGCAATCATCCAAATTTTTCAGAATAAGAGGTACTCAAAATGGCTCTTGATGGATTTGTGATTTCCAATATCGTATATGAATTAAACCAGACAATTTTAAATGCCAAGATCAGCAAGATCGCGCAGCCGGAAAACGACGAACTGCTCTTCACCTGCAAGGGAAGCAACGGGCAGTTCCGTCTTGCTATGTCCGCAAGCGCATCCCTGCCTTTTTTATATCTGACTGACCAGAATAAACCAAGCCCTATGACCGCGCCAAACTTCTGTATGGTGCTGCGCAAGCATATTGCAAATGGCAGGATCGTAAAGATTTACCAGCCGCATATGGAACGTATCATTCACTTTGATATTGAACATCTGGATGAAATGGGCGATCTCTGCCAGAAAACTCTGATCGTAGAGCTGATGGGAAAACACAGCAATATCATTTTCTGTAACAGTGATGGAAAAATTATTGACAGCATCAAACATATCTCATCGATGATGAGTTCCCTGCGTGAAGTGCTTCCGGGGCGCGACTACTGCATTCCTGCCACACAGGATGACCGTTTAAACCCGCTCGAAGTTACGGAAGAAGCCTTTATGGATATGGTTATGAAGAAACCGACCTCCATCACAAAGGCTCTCTACTCTTCTTTTACAGGCTTAAGTCCTCTGCTTGCCTCCGAAATCTGCCACCGCAGTTCCATTGACGGAGATATGTCGGTCGACTCGCTGGATGATGATGGCAAAAAGCATTTATTTAACAATCTCACATGGATTGCAGATGATGTAAAAAATCATACCTACAAACCGAACATTATTTTTAAGGGAAAAGAACCGATTGATTTTTCCTGCGTTGAACTCACACAGTTTTCGGATTACGAAGCAAAGAATTTCGATTCCATCTCACAGGTTTTGGAGGAATATTATGCTTCCAAAAATGTGTATACAAGAATCCGGCAGAAATCCGTTGATTTGAGAAAGATCGTTTCCACTGCCCTAGACCGCAACCGCAAGAAATACCAGTTGCAGGAAAAGCAGTTGAAGGACACGGAAAAGCGGGACAAATACAAGGTATACGGCGAGTTGATCCACACCTACGGCTATGGTTTAGAGGAAGGCGCAAAGAAGTTAGAGGCACTGAACTATTACACCAACGAGATGATCACCATTCCGCTCGACTCTCAGTTAGACGCCAAGGGAAACGCGCAGAAATATTTTGACAGATACAACAAATTAAAGCGTACTTATGAGGCACTCACCAAGCTGACAGAGGAGACAAAGACGGAGATCGAACATCTCGAAAGTATCTCCACGGCTTTAGACATTGCCCTGACGGAAGATGATCTCGTACAGATCAAAGAGGAGCTGATCGAATTTGGCTATATCAAGCGCAAAAAGGCGGATAAAAAAGCCAGAATCAAGAGCAAGCCGTTCCACTACCGCTCCTCCGACGGCTATGATATTTATGTTGGGAAAAATAATTACCAGAACGATGAACTCACTTTCAAGTTTGCAACCGGAAACGACTGGTGGTTCCATGCAAAAGGAATGCCGGGTTCCCACGTCATCGTAAAATCCAACAATGAAGAATTGCCGGACCGCGTGTTTGAGGAAGCCGGAATGCTTGCCGGATATTACTCCAAAGGACGCGAAGATGAGAAAGTGGAGATTGATTATCTACAGAAAAAAAATGTCAAGAAACCAAACGGGGCCGCGCCGGGATTTGTCGTGTACTACACAAACTACTCCCTGACCATCCATCCGGATATTTCAGGGCTGACGCTGGTTTCGGATTAAAAAATCGCAGGGGTACAACCCCTACGATTTTTTTATTTCCAGAATACCTTTCCTCCGAAATCTTCTGCCATTTTGATACATCCTTTATAAGATGCCAGATCATGATACTCATTCGGATCATGCGCGTCTACACCTACAATAAATTCATTTCCGTTTTCCACACCAAGTTTCACAAACCTGCGATCTGGATAATTGCACAACTCCCGGAAACCATTCACATTAATTTCAATTGGAATCTGCTCGTCTTTTAATCTGTCTGCAAGCTTTTTCATATACTTTGTATACAATGCTTCATCTCCGGTGAAGTTTACGATATCCGGGTGTGCCACCATATTAAAATATCCGGTATCCAGTGCATTTGTCAGCAGATCTACATAGCTTTTCAGATGCATTTCATCCGTCCAGTTTTGCCTTACACTGATAAAACTTTCATTTTCATAGAAAAAATGCTGTGCCAAAAGCAGATAATCCATTGGATACTGTCTGATTTCTTCAATTGTCGGCTCAAAAATCCCCGGAAAATATTCCATTTCCAGTGCGAGGAAAATCGTGATATCCTCCCGATATTCTTTTTTCAAGGCCTCAATGGTTTTTACGTAGTCCTCCAACTGGTACATTGTCATGCGGATTCTTGAGACATATCCATTTTTGAATAAATAAGGGGAATGGTCGGAAAAGCCGATCACCTCAAAGCCTTCCTTAATTGCCTCCTCGACATATTCCCGCTCTTCTCCCACTGCATGCTGACAGCGCACTGTGTGCGAATGAAAATTGCATTTTCTGTCTTTATAATCATTCATGTCAAAATCAAAATAACGTTTCATTCTACTCTACTTCCTTCATACTGATTTGTCGAATGAGCAGTTTTGCAGTGACAGTGTTCAAAATGGCGTGCTATTTTTTCAGGCGGAGCATCTCTGTATAGGCAAGCAAAAATGGTCCGACACCTTTGGCGTCATCTTTGACAACCGGCTCTGACATATAATAATCATAGGTTCCCGGCCGTCTGTTTGCGCCGCCTAAGCCTGCCACGAGACAGATTCCGCCCAGATGGAGGTTTCCATTTTCATCCGTGGAAAGATAGTTATCACAGATTCCATGAAAAGCCTTCTCACCGTATGCGCGATAGCTTTCCGACAAAAATCCAAGACGGACACCTTTTAAAAGTGCATATGCCATAATAGAGCTTCCACTTGTTTCGAGATAGTTTTTGTCCATGCCGCCGAAATTCACGACCTGATACCACATACCGCTCTCATCCTGATATTTTAACATAGCATCCATGAGTTCGACAAATATTTGTTTTAATTTTTCGTAAGACTCTCCTGCAGCTGATGCGTCTGTTTTGTCTAATGTATCGAGCAGTGCCATGGAAAACCAGCCCAATGCGCGCAGCCAGAAGTTCTGGCTCAACCCGGTGACTTTATCGCACCAGAACATTGCTCTGGATGAATCATACGCATGATAGTATAATCCGGTCTTTGGATCCCTCATATTTTTTTCAACATTAAAAAATTGCCGGAAAATATCGTCATAATTTTTTTTATCATGAAAACGGGTCTCATATTCCATATAAAACGGCTGACACATATACAGCCCGTCCAGCCAGACCTGATTGGGATAAATATTTTTGTGCCAGAAGTTCCCCTCTTTCGTGCGCGGCATCTGTGCAACCTGACTGTAAACAAGATCAATTGCTTTTCTGTATTTTTCTTTTCCTGTCAGGTCAAAAAGCTCAAACAGTGTTTTTCCCGCATTCACATTATCAATATTTAATTCATTGACATCATACCCCTCAATTGTCCCATCTGCATTCACTTTGCAGTCAATAAAATCATCTGCAAATTTCAAGTATTTATCCTCTTTCGTGATCGCATACATTTCCAGAATCGCTTTGATCATACATCCATCAATGTAATTCCATGTGGATTTTAACCCCTGCATGATTTTTTCGATGTTCCAGATGGGACGATCCGGTGTACTTTTTTCCATTAGTTCCTCAATATACTTTTCGATTTGATCCATAGTTCTTCTCCTTTTTTAACCTTCTATATCTAGGCGTTTGCGAAACTCATCTACTCTTCTTTCAATTGTTCAAAATCAACAAAAACATTCAAGACACGCTCTCGCTATGTGTCACTCG
>OJMM01000415.1_pt1 | contig 28661 bp, 24 predicted proteins | sample 1597231 | NCBI WGS metagenome assembly OJMM01 (sample SAMEA2452128, study PRJEB22498) | human gut metagenome | reverse complement strand
CTGTGCATATGTAATCATGCAGAATAGCAAGCTACATAATAATGAAGAAAATCTGTTCATATAAACTTGGCTTTTATTAGGGGTTTGTACATTGCCATTTTTCAGGCATTATATATTGAACTCTCTTTCTAAAATTGTGATACTACCTTTTTTATCATTATCATATTTCCTAATAGTGGTTTTATGGCCATCCAAACCTCATTAGGGTCTCTTTTTGCTTGTGTATTTTATAATTGTTATATTCAATAAGGATCGCAAATATATGTATTTTGATTTAAATAGGATAATATATTTTAATATTTTTTTATGGTGAACCTGTTGAAAGTCAAAACTATACGGAATTTTATTAACGTAGTTAAAATAGGAATTGTCTTATTTAAATATTGGGCGGATAGATCAAATCTATTTGTTTATCGCATTCCTGTGTGTTGATTTGTTTAATTTGATTTCAACAGTAAATCTACTTGAATATCAAAATGAATAAAAATATTTTTTAGACATATTTTATTGCTTGTTGTATGTTTATTCGTTTGTGGACTATTCGTTTTTCAGTCGGAAAAGTATCGTTTGCAGAGAGGAGATATAGTAAATTAAGGTAAGATAGGAAGGATTTCGCCTAAAATGTCTATCTTTGCAATCCAATAACAAATAAGTGTACGTACATATTATGAATATAGAAGAAAAACTCACCACGTCCATTATCAGCGCTATCAAAACGTTGTACGGACAGGATGTACCCGGAAAAATGGTACAACTGCAAAAGACTAAGAAAGAGTTTGAAGGACATCTTACTTTGGTTGTTTTCCCTTTTCTGAAAATGTCTAAGAAGGGGCCTGAACAGACCGCACAGGAAATAGGCGGATACCTGAAAGAGCATGCTCCCGAATTGGTTTCAGCCTACAATGCAGTGAAGGGCTTTCTTAATTTGACAATTGCTTCGGATTGTTGGATTGAACTTTTGAATTCTATTCAGGCTGCTCCCGAATACGGTATTGAAAAGGCTACGGAAAACTCTCCGTTGGTGATGATTGAGTATTCTTCTCCCAATACAAACAAGCCGCTTCATCTGGGTCACGTCCGTAACAACCTGTTGGGAAATGCCTTGGCAAATGTCATGGCGGCAAATGGCAATAAGGTGGTCAAGACCAATATTGTGAATGACCGTGGTATCCATATCTGTAAGTCCATGCTGGCCTGGTTGAAATATGGTAACGGTGAAACACCTGAATCATCGGGTAAGAAGGGGGACCATTTGATTGGTGACTATTATGTAGCTTTTGACAAGCATTACAAGGCTGAGGTAAAGGAACTGACAGTTCAGTATCAGGCTGAAGGCTTGAATGAAGAAGAAGCTAAGGCTAAGGCAGAGGCAAACTCTCCTCTGATGCTGGAAGCTCGCGAGATGCTCCGTAAGTGGGAGGCGAATGACCCTGAGATCCGTGCCTTGTGGAAGAAGATGAATGACTGGGTATATGCCGGATTCGATGAAACGTATAAGATGATGGGAGTTAGTTTCGATAAAATTTATTATGAATCGAATACTTATCTGGAAGGTAAGGAGAAAGTGATGGAAGGACTGGAAAAAGGTTTCTTCTACCGGAAAGAGGATAACTCTGTATGGGCTGATTTGACTGCCGAAGGACTGGACCATAAGTTACTTCTTCGCGGTGACGGTACTTCTGTTTATATGACCCAGGATATCGGTACTGCCAAATTACGTTTTCAGGATTACCCCATCAACAAGATGATTTATGTAGTGGGTAATGAACAAAACTATCATTTCCAGGTACTTTCTATCTTGCTCGACAAATTGGGTTTTGAATGGGGCAAAGGATTGGTTCATTTCTCATACGGTATGGTAGAGCTGCCCGAGGGCAAAATGAAAAGTCGTGAAGGTACAGTAGTGGATGCGGATGATTTGATGGAAGCAATGATTGAAACTGCTAAGGAAACTTCTGCTGAATTAGGTAAATTGGACGGCCTGACCCAAGAAGAAGCCGACAATATTGCCCGTATTGTTGGTTTGGGTGCTTTGAAATATTTTATCCTGAAGGTGGACGCACGTAAGAATATGACTTTCAACCCGAAAGAATCGATAGATTTCAATGGCAATACAGGACCTTTCATTCAGTATACGTATGCCCGTATCCAGTCTGTATTACGCAAAGCGGCTGAAGCAGGTATCGTTATTCCCGAAATCATTCCAGCGGGTTTGGAACTGAGCGCAAAAGAAGAAGGTTTGATTCAGATGCTGGCTGATTTTAAATCGGTTGTCAAGCAGGCAGGCTCAGACTATAATCCTTCCATTATAGCAAACTATGCATACGATTTGGTGAAAGAATACAACCAGTTCTATCATGATTTCAGTATTCTGCGTGAAGAAAACGAAGCGTTGAAAGTCTTCCGTCTGGCATTGAGTGCCAATGTGGGCAAGATTGTGAAGACAGCAATGGGCTTGCTGGGTATTGAAGTGCCTGAACGTATGTAAATGGCAAAGAAACAGAAATATTATGTAGTATGGAAAGGTGTCAATCCGGGAGTTTATGACTCCTGGACTGACTGCCAGCTACAGATAAAAGGTTATGATGGCGCACAATACAAGTCATTCGAGACCAAAGAGGAGGCGGAACACGCCTTGGCTTCTTCCGCTTTTCATTATATAGGCAAGAATGCTGTTAAAAAAGAAGATACTCCTAAACAACTTCCCGAGAACTTTGATATGAACTGCCTGGCTGTGGATGCCGCTTGCAGTGGAAATCCCGGACCGATGGAATATCGGGGCGTTTATTTGCTTACGGGACAGGAGGTTTTTCATTTCGGTCCTGTTTATGGAACGAATAATATTGGAGAGTTTCTTGCCATTGTCCATGCCTTGGCATTGATGAAGCAGAAGAATATCAGTATGCCTGTTTACTCGGACAGCCGTAATGCGTTGAGCTGGGTGAAACAGAAGAAATGTAAAACTAAACTAGAGCGGACTCCTCAGACGGAGAAACTTTTTCAAATGATAGAACGAGCCGAAATTTGGCTGAAAGAAAATAAATATACCACACCTTTATTGAAGTGGGAAACCGACCGATGGGGAGAGGTCCCGGCTGATTTCGGACGGAAATAATAAAGAACTGAAGATATGAAAAAGAGGATTGCTTATATCAGCTTGTACTTTTTTACGGTCTTACTGATATTTATTCTACAGAAACCATTATTCATGCTCTATAATGGTTCCATTGAAAAAGGATTCGGGTTTGCCGATTATATGCAGGTAATGATTCATGGCGCCAGTCTTGATGCCGCTACGGCGGGATATCTTACTGCATTTCCATTCTTGTTGGTACTGATAAGTATTTGGTTTAGGAAATTCCCTTTGAAAAAAATACTTTACGGGTATTATATTTTGGCTGCCGCGCTTATTTCTATCATTTTTGTGGTAGATATGGCATTATACACATTCTGGGGATTTAAACTGGACGCATCTGTTTTTCTTTATATCGATTCACCGAAGGAAGCTTTGGCGAGTGTTTCCGTCGGATTTATCTTGCTGAGGGTTCTTGCCATCTTGTTACTCATAGCCCTGAATAGTTGGGTCTTGCTGAAAATCACGCCTTCCGTTTTGACCGCCACCCGGAAACGGATAGCGGGAACTGCGGGAATGCTGTTATTAGGAGGTGTGCTTTTCATCATTATACGTGGTGGTGTAACGGAATCCACTTCTAATATAGGGCAAGTATATTTCAGCAACGAACCTTTCTTGAATCATTCGGCGGTCAATCCCGATTTCAGTTTGTTGTCTTCTATGGGTAAATCCCAGGATTTTGCATCAGAGTTCAATTTCTTTGATGAAGAGAAGCGGGCTGCATTGTTTGACGGACTTTATCCTACAACAGATGGGGATAGTATTATTCAAGTCCTGAATACCAAGCGTCCCAATATTCTTATTATTTTGATGGAAGGTTTTGGAGGTGCTTTTGTAGAACCTTTAGGCGGTCTTCCTGATGTGACACCCCATTTTAACCGTCTGTCAAAGGAAGGGGTCTTTTTTACAAACTGTTATGCCAATAGTTTCCGTACCGACCGTGGAACAGTCTGTACTTTCAGCGGTTACCTTGGATTGCCTACGGCATCGGTAATGAAAATTCCTGCCAAGAGCCGTACGCTGCCTGCTATAGCTGAAGGATTGTCCAAGGCGGGTTATAAAACAGATTTCCTGTATGGAGGTGATATCAACTTTACCAATATGAAGAGTTATCTGCTGAGTACCGGTTATCAGCGTCTTACAGCCAATACAGATTTTTCATTGGCCGAACAGACCAGTAATGCCTGGGGAGTGAATGATGATATTACTTTTGAATATTTATATAATCAGTTAAGAAACCGGAAGGAAGAAGGGCCTTGGCATACTGCGTTTCTGACACTTAGCAGTCATGAACCTTTCGAAGTTCCTTATCACCGGCTGGAAGATAAAATTCCCAATGCCTTTGCTTATACAGATGAATGCTTGGGGAAATTTATAGACAAGTTGAAGCAGACTCTGGTTTGGAAGAACCTGCTGGTCGTTTGTCTGTCCGATCATGGCTTCTATTATCCGCGTGTAGGATTGAACACGGCTCCTGAGTTTTATCATATTCCGATGCTCTGGCTGGGAGGAGCGGTGAAGCAACCCATGAAAATAGACAAGATAATGAATCAGACCGATCTGGCCGCCACTTTGCTGGGGCAGTTGGGCATTGATCATTCTTCCTTTATTTTCAGCCGCAATGTGCTGGGCAGTGATTACACATATCCTTTTGCTTTTTATAGTTTCAATAATGGTTTCTCTTTCCGCGACAGCACCGGTGTAACGGTATTTGATAATAATTCGGAAAGTATCTTGTTGGAAGAGCCCGTCGGCAGCGAGCAACGTATAAATAAGGGGAAAGCTATTTTGCAGAGTGTGTATGATGACTTGGGCAGACGATAGGAATAAGACCTGAAACGAAAATAATCAGCTAAAAGCATTCATATACACAAAAAATGTGCTTACTTTGCACTTTAATAAAAAGCAATCTCAATGGAACAAGAACTGATATTTCTGGATAGGAACGAATTTAATTATTCACCTTCGGAAGAAGTAATACAAGCACTAAAAGATTTTGACATAAAGAAACTTTGTTTTTACACTCGTATTTATGATGAAGGAAAGAAGAGCATATTTTCTGTTTTCCTTTCTGAACTGTATGGAGTTGATGAATCACAGGTATTGTTAGGCTATGGTGGGGAAGATATCCTGAAACAGTCTGTTCATTATTTTCTGACTCAGGCGGATGGTAATAAAACTATGTTGATTCCTAAGTTCTCGTGGTGGTATTATAAGTCCATTGCTGATGAAGTAGAGGGGCGTACCTTGCAATATCCATTGTACGAATCCGGGAATACATTCAAGTATGATATAGCCGCTATTAAAAAAATGGTGGAGAATGAGTGTCCGAAGATTTTTTTGTTGGCTTCTCCCAATAATCCGACTGGTAATGGATTGACACCGGAGGAATTGGATGAGTTGCTATCCTTTATTCCCAAAGAAATCATTGTACTTATAGATGAGGCCTACGCTTCTTTTGTAACTGAAGACAATTCGTATATCAGTAAATTAGTGAATGAATATGATAATCTGATTATTTCCCGTACTCTTTCCAAATTTTATGGCTTGCCAGGGCTGCGTATGGGATTCGGGTTTATCAGTAAAGGACTTGAGAAATTCATTCGTTACAGCAACAAATATTTGGGATATAACCGCTTGTCGGAAGATATCGCCATTGCCGCATTGAAATCGGATGCGCATTATCGTGAAGTAGCACGTATGATGAATGAAAGCCGGAAGATGTACGAAGAAGAAATAGGTGCGTTGCCCGGATTTAAAGTATATGATTCTGTTGCTAATTTTATTTTGATAAAATATCCTATTGAGTTGAAACCTGCTCTGCAGGCTGCTTTTGCTGAAGAAAACTATAAGGTGAAGTTTATGAATGAACCTGATATCAATACCCATTTGCGTATTACGCTGGGTCGTCCTGAACAGAACCGTATTGTAGCTGACACCATCAAACGAATCGCCAGACAATGAAAGCCATTATTTTAGCCGCAGGGATTGCTTCCCGCCTTCGCCCGTTGACCGATACAATGCCTAAATGCCTCTTGCAAATAGGACAGAGATGTTTGTTGCAACGTGCTTTTGACGGACTGATTGCCAATGGAATCAGTGAGTTTGTTGTAGTGACAGGCTATCGTCATGAACAGATAGAGGATTTTCTTGGTGCGCATTATCCCGATCAGAACATTCATTTTATATATAATGAGGTATTCGCTTCAACCAATAACATTTATTCGTTGTGGCTCACCCGTTCCGAGACGGAAGGGCAGGACATCCTTTTGTTGGACAGTGACATCTTGTTCGATCCGCGGATTGTATCCCGTGTACTGGCATCAGAAAAGCCGGATGTGCTGGCTTTGAACAATCATTCTCTCAGCGAGGAGGAAATAAAGGTGATAGTGGACGAGAAGGGAAATGTAAAAGAAATCAGCAAAGTTTGTTCTATCGAACACTCTAAAGGTGAATCTATTGGTATAGAGAAAATGTCATCAGCCTATACAGCCGCCCTTTTTAAAGAACTGGAGCAGATGATAGAGAAGGAAGGCTTGGACAATATCTTTTATGAACGTGCTTTTGAGCGCCTGATTCCGCAAGGGCATACTTTTGGAGTTATTGATACCACAGACTTGTATTCTGTAGAACTGGATACAGTAGAGGATTTCAGGCAGGCGCAGCAATTAATTCCTTCATCTTTATTTTGATCCTATGGCAACATACGATATACGTCCTTTGCAGCTGAGAATCCTCGATATTCTGATGGCTGTCGATAAAGTCTGCAAGGAGCACAACCTTCGTTATTACATTATAGCCGGCACGCTGCTGGGAGCAGTCCGTCATAAAGGTTTTATTCCTTGGGACGATGATTTGGATATCGGTATGCCCCGTACGGATTATGACCTCTTGATGGCTCATGCAGCCGAGTGGCTTCCCGCTCCGTTCGAAGCTGCCTGTTTTGAGAATGATACGACCTATCCGTTGCCTTTTGCTAAAATCCAGGATGGAAGTACTACTTTGATTGAGCGTATGCATCTGAAATATTTGGGCGGCATCTATCTGGATGTTTTTCCTTTAGACGGTATGCCAGATAGTAAACTGGCCCAGCGTCTTCACTTCATGCAATATTTCTTTTATAAGAAGATACTGTATTTCATTTACCGTGATCCCTACCGGCATGGAAAGGGCATGTCCTCATGGATACCTTTGCTGTGCCGGAAGTTTTTTACATTGAAAGGAGTGCAGGAAACGATGCGCCGCATGATGAAGAGTTATGATTTTGACCGGTGCGACTGGGTGGTGGATCATGACGACGGCTTCAAGGGGGTGATGCCCAAACACATTCTGGGAACTCCGGCTCCCATCTTGTTCGAGGGAAAGGAAGTATGGGGTGTGGAGCATCCGCATCTTTATTTAAAACAGAAATACGGCGAATATATGGTTGTTCCGCCCCATTCGGGACAGCGTCAGCATAATTTCCATTATCTTAATCTGGATAAACCCTATAGAGAATATGAAAAATAGACTGTTTGTCTTTTTAGTCTTGATTTGTGTCGTCACTCTTCTTCCTTTTTTGGGGCTGACGGATTTTCACACCAAAGGAGAGCCTCGTGAAGCTGTAGTAGCTTATTCAATGTTGGAGACCGGTAACTGGATTCTGCCCGTAAACAATGGAGGGGATATTGCTTATAAGCCACCTTTCTTTCATTGGTGCATCGCGGCGGTTTCATCTGTTGCAGGTGAAGTGACTGAATATACATCCCGTATGCCGTCCGCTTTGTCGCTGATAGCTATGGTGTTGGCGGGCTTTCTGTTTTATGCCAAGCGTAAAGGTGCTTCTCTCGCTTTTTTGACGTCCGTCATCACTTTATCCAATTTCGAGGTACACCGTGCAGGTATGAACTGTCGTGTCGATATGATGCTAACTGCTTTTATTGTAATGGCACTTTATCAGCTCTATACATGGTGTGAAAAGGAGCAGCGGGGTTTTCCGTGGATGGCTACGTTGTTCATGGGGTGCGCTACTTTAACTAAGGGTCCTGTTGGCATTATTCTGCCTTGTTTGGTTACCGGAGTCTATTTATTGATTCGTGGTACAAAGTTTTATGAGGCATTTCTTTCCATGCTACTGGTCGCTGTTGTTTCGTGCATTTTACCGGCTATCTGGTATGTTGCAGCTTATCAGCAGGGAGGAGATAACTTTATCGCTTTAGTGATGGAAGAGAACTTTGGTCGTTTTATGGGTAAAATGACTTACGAATCGCACGAGAATCCTGCCTATTATAATGTATTGACCGTATTGGCCGGATATGCACCTTATACTTTGTTGGTATTATTTTCTTTGTTCAGTTTGAAATACAAAAAGATTTCCGGCAAACCACGTGAGTGGTGGAACAAGTTCATCACCTATATGCGTGAGATGGATGATGCCCGGTTGTTTTCATTATTGAGTATTGTTTTAATCTTTGTTTTCTATTGTATTCCCAAGAGTAAACGAAGTGTATATCTGCTTCCTGTATATCCGTTTATCGCCTATTTTCTAGCAGAATATATTGTGTATTTGGTCAGGATTAGTTCAAAAGCCATTAAAATATATAGTGGTTTCTTGTCCGTAGCTGGAATCTTGCTACTTTTTACTTTTATAGCAGTGAGATGTGGCTGGGTTCCCGATAGCATTTTTCAAGGCAGGCATGCCGCTCAGAATATTCTCTATTTGGATGCGTTGGAAAATATGTCTCTTACTCTTGTTCATTTTTTGCTTATCTTATTGCCATTGTGCATGGCTCTGTTTTATTTTATCCGGATTAACCAAACCAGACATTGTGATTCTGCTATTTATTGTGCCATTGCCATAACATTTGCATTATTTATGTCTTTGGACGGAGTTTATCAGCCTGCCGTTCTCAATGTCAAGTCTGATAAGGATTTGGCTAAAGATATCCGTGAGATTGTTCCTGAAGGGAAAATATACTCTTATATCAGTGTAGAAATGCTGCGCTTTTATGTGGTCAATTTCTATAATAATGACCGTGTGGCGTTGTTTGAGCGAGATATGCCGCAAGAAGGATATCTATTGGTTGGTGCTAATGATTTTAATGGATTTAAACCCCGATATGAGAACGAATATACTTTTAATGAAGTATATAGAAGTAAAAAACGGGGATGTGATATTCACGATACTATTTATTTGTATCATTTTGCTAAGAAGTAAACCCGTTAAAGGTTTACTTCTTTTTCTATGAAATAACGTGGGCGGCGTTTCACTTCTTTATAAATCTTGCCTACATATTCACCTATGATTCCGATTGCAGTTAGAATAGCTCCACCGATAAACCATACAGAAATTAATAAGGAAGTCCATCCCGGAAATACATGACCGCTGGCAAAGGCAGATAAAGCATAAATAATGGCGATAATGGATGACAACATAAATACCAGTCCGGCAGCGGTTATCAATCGTAGCGGTTTAACGGAAAACGAGGTGATACCATCCAATGCGAAGTTAAGCATTTTGGTGAATGGATACTTGGATTCTCCCGCAAAACGTTCTTTACGGTCATAATAAACCGCAGCCGAAGGATAACCCATCATGGGAACTATCCCCCGCAGGAAAAGATTACGTTCAGGATAAGAAATGAGCGCCCGCAAGGCCCGTTTGCTCATCAGTCGGAAATCGGCATGGTTATAGATAATATTCCCTCCCATTGTTTTCATCAGTTTATAAAAAAGCTGTGCGGTATGTTTTTTGAAGAAAGTATCTGTTTTCCGTTCCTTTCTTACGCCATATATGGTGTCTATACCTTTATTATAATAGTCCACCATCTGAGGTATTGCATTTATATCATCCTGCAAATCCGCATCAATGGATACGGCAGCATCGTATCTGCTGTCCGCTACCCATTCCAGTCCGGCCCATAACGCTTGTTGGTGTCCCACATTATGAGCCAGTTTTAATCCCATTACACGAGGGTTGACATCAGCCAGTTGCTCTATCAGAGTCCAGGTTGTATCTTTGCTACCGTCGTCTACATAGATTATTTTTCCCTCTTTTATCTTTCCCTCATTCTCCATCAGGGCAAGGATATCAGACAGTTGGCGGGTCGTTTCCTTCAGCACCTCTTCCTCATTGTAACAAGGAACGACAATGATAAGTTTAACGGTGTTCATAGCTTTTTATGTTTAAATACCAATCGGACTAATAAAAAGTTGATAGGAATTGCAATGGCAAATATCGGAACGGGTGCCCATGCTTTGGCGATTCCTATAAACAAGAATAAATTGAGTAGAGCCATATGCAGCAAGTAGTTGGCTATATGTGCTCCTCCCATTCCCATTAACTTTTTCCAAGAGGGTTTTGTTCCGAAAGTAAAATAGGAAGTTAAATAGAAATTGGCGATGAAGCTTAGTACATATCCTGTTGTATAGGCTATATTTACATTGATGTAAGGTTGTAATAAATAATAGATGCCATAATGCAATGCTGTGGCAGCTATCCCCACTATACCGAAACGTACAAACTCATTGACAACTGGTCTGGTATTCATAAGGCGTTATAAATTAGTGGGTTTATTTATAGTTTTATGTTCCTTTACTAAATATTCTGTACTTTGCAACATGGAGAAGCAGTACCTCTTCAATTGTTCGAAAACTGGGTCATTTTCTGCAAGATGAAGTTCATTCTCTATCTGTTTGTACCGGAATTCCTGTTGGTTCTCAGGAGAGTATATGTACAGATGGCTGCTATCCTTGGCTGCGATTAAGTTATCTGCTGTATAGAATATACAAGGGCGTTGCTCTTTCAATAGGTTAATGCCGAAATTATTTTGTATATAACCGATATTCAATAATCCGAGTAGGGTAGGAGCCACGTCAATTTGTCCGCCGAATTGGGCTCTTATTTCGGGTTGGATACCTTTTCCGTAAATCATTAAAGGAATATGATTATAAGATTGTGGAATCTCACTTTCGGGAGAATCTACCAGCTTGCCATGGTCTCCTAAAAGAACAAAAATCGTATTATCAAACCAAGGTTGTTTTTCGGCTTCTGTCATAAACTGCTTGATGGACCAGTCAGCATATTCTACAATCTGGTCTTCGGGCTTGTCACTATGAGGCTTGAAGTAATCAGGTATTATATAGGGAGGATGATTACTGATAGAAAGCAGTACCGTAAAGAAAGGACGTCCGCTCGTCGCTTTCTTGTTTAGAATAGGTAGGGCATATTGGTATAAAAAGTCATCCTGTACTCCAAAGCTGTTTACCACTTTCTCAGCCGGATAATTTTCTTGTGCATAAATTTCGTCAAATCCGTTTGTACGGAAGAAAGCGTTCATGTTATCGTATTGGGATTCATGCGTCATGAAGAATAGATTCTGGTAGCCATTATCTTTCAATATGGTAGGTAGTCCTGAATAGACAGGTATTACAGAGCCTTTCATGGCATTCCGCTTCATAATGGCAGGAAATGAATACAGAGTAGAGTACATGCCATGATTGGTGTGGATGCCCGATGAATAAAAATGGCTGAAGCTCAGTGATTGATGATAGAGGCTGTCTAGAAAAGGGGTGAGACTTTTGTTGGAACCAAAACTTTCCATTAGGTTAGCAGACATGGATTCCATAAAAATCAATACTACATTTCTGAAGGTAGTGGTATCCGCGGACTGCTTTATTTCACGGGCAATGGGAGAGATTTGGGTAATTCCTTTTCTTCCTAACAGTTTTTGTACTTCTTCAATAGCCTCTTGCTCAGGCATCAGATGCAGATAACGGTTCTCTTTCCGGTTGTCATCCAATGTGCTGGTCAACAAGTTGAATACAGGGTTTACTCCTAATTGATTTAAAAAAGGGTCTTCGCAGTAATAAGCCTGACTCACTTTGATTGGATTATATCCCATACGTCCTCGTATTCCGAAAAGGCAGAGTCCGATACAGGCTACTCCGGTTATAAAAACGGAGATACGCTGAATACTGCTGACTGTGTTTGGAACCTTTATACTCAAACGGTAAAAATAAGCGGATGATGCAGTTATACCCCAACCAGAGATAAGTATCGAGACTAATCCCAGAAAAATAGGAAAATAAAAAGAGGTTTCACCGAAAATCATTCCTGCCGTGGTGGCTCCATAGCCGAACCAATTATAAATGGACGAGTTGATCGTTTTGAAAAAATAGCTGAAATAAGGAATATTGGCTGCCGAGATGATGAACGCCAGAGAATAGAGTGTAATAAAGTAAGCGGCTGTAGATCGGTATAACCATTTGGCGGTATAGTTACATATACCGGCTACCCATAATACAACCAATGGCAGAAGTAATACGTAGCAGGCAATCACATTATCAAACCATACTCCTTTGATGAATGCGATAGCTTGTAAGGCTATGTTATTCTGAATATTTCCGGAAAACTGATGGCCTGTTGAAACGAACAGGATGAACCGGAACAAGAAGAAGAAAAATAAAGCCCCTATATGTATTGTCAATAAATACAGTAAAGATAAACCAAAGCGTTTTGCCAGTATCCTTTTCATTGATGTCTATAAAAAAGTTATTTGTAATATGTTTGCAAATATATATATTCTAAGCGCATAAACCTTATTTTAAGCAAGGTACTTTTCTTTTTAGCTTATTCTTTGTATAAGAGAAGGGAAATCTCTACCTTTGTGATAGATAAATAAAGGAATATGAGAATAGGATTTGATGGTAAACGTGCTGTTCAGAACTTCACCGGTTTAGGGAATTATAGTCGGTATGTCATAGATATTTTGTATCGTTTTGCTCCTGAGAATGAATATGTGCTTTATGCTCCTCGCAGGCGGTTGAGCCGAGTCTTTGATGAGTTGCTATATCGTTGCCCTCTTCTGAAAACCATCTATCCGGAGGGCATGTGGAGGCATTTCAAGTCATTGTGGCGTGCCTGGGGGATGACTTCGCGTCTGGACAAGGAGGGTATCGATCTGTTTCACGGGCTCAGTAATGAGTTGCCTTTAACTATCAGAAAAGCCCGGCATACCCGGAGTGTGGTCACTATACACGATTTAATATTCTTGCGCTATCCGGAGTATTATCAGTGGATTGATCGGAAAATCTATGCTTATAAGTTCCGCAAGGCTTGTGAATATGCTGATTTGGTCATAGCAATCAGTGAATGTACCAAACGTGATATCATTTCTTATTTTCATATCCCCGAAGAGAAAATAAAAGTGGTGTATCAAGGTTGTGATGTATCATTTACCATACCGGCCACTGATGAAAAAAAACAGGAAGTGCGTGAGAAATATAGTTTGCCTGAGCATTATATCCTTAATGTAGGAAGTATAGAAGAGCGTAAGAATGTGCTTCTGGCTGTGAAGTCCCTCCTTCGTCTGCCTGAAGAGATGCACTTGGTTATTTTGGGACGGCGGACTGCCTATACAGACCGGATAGATGAATTCATACACGCCCATCATTTAGAGGAGCGTGTGAAAATATTAAATGGAGTTCCTTTTGCCGATTTACCTGCTATTTATCAGCAAGCCAAGGTATTTGTTTATCCTTCTCGTTTTGAAGGCTTTGGTATTCCTATCATTGAAGCTATTTATTCCGGTATTCCCGTAGTGGCGGCTACTGGCTCTTGTCTAGAAGAAGCGGGAGGTCCTGCTTCTATCTATGTCCATCCGAATGATGTGGAAGGAATGGCCGAGGCCTTGAAGCAAGTATCCGGTAACCAGATTGTTCGCGCAAGGATGATTAAAGAAGGGAAAAACTACGTGCGCCGCTTTTCGGAAGAAGAGCAGGCGCGTCAATTGATGCGTATTTATTCCGAATTATGCCAGTGATTGCATGTCATTCAATCGCTTGTAGTAGCCGTTTTTCGCCAATAATTCATCGTGCTTGCCACGTTCTACAATTTTACCTTCATAAAGGACACAAATTTCGTCTGCATTCTTGATGGTGGAAAGACGGTGGGCTATAGCGATAGTGGTACGTGTCTTCATCAGACGTTCCAAAGCCTCCTGAACCAAACGTTCACTTTCCGTATCAAGAGCGGAAGTCGCTTCGTCAAGGATTAATATAGGTGGGTTCTTCAAGATGGCACGTGCGATGCTGACACGTTGACGTTGTCCGCCGGACAGCTTGCCTCCGCGGTCACCGATATTTGTGTCATATCCTTTCTCTGTTTCCATGATGAAGTCATGTGCATTCGCAATCTTGGCGGCAGCTATTACTTGTTCCAAGGTTGCATTTTCTACACCGAAGGCGATGTTGTTGAAGAAAGAGTCGTTGAACAGAATAGCTTCCTGGTTCACATTCCCTATCAGGCTGCGCAGATTGGCTATGCGTAGCTCTTTGATATTGATTCCGTCTATCAAGATCTCTCCTTCCTGTATGTCATGGTAACGTGGCAACAAGTCCACTAATGTTGATTTTCCTGAACCCGATTGACCCACTAAAGCAATGGTCTTCCCTTTAGGGATCGTAATATTGATATTCTTCAATACCTGATGTGTTCCGTCATAGCTGAAAGATATATTTTTCAGCTCAATTTTATCATTCAGGTTATCCAGTACTTTCGGATTGGCTATTTCTTTTATCGGGTTCTCCGCTTTCAGAATCTTGTCCACACGTTCCATAGAGGCTAACCCTTTAGGGATGTTGTAACCGGCCTTGGAGAATTCTTTCAGTGGATTGATAACACTGTAAAGAATCACCATATAGAAGATGAAAGTCGGTGCGTCAATGGAAGATTGCTCTCCTAGAATAAGTGAACCTCCGAACCACAAGACTAGAACAATCAGTAAAGTTCCTAAAAATTCACTCATCGGATGTGCCAATGCTTGGCGGGTAGCAACACGGTTTGTGGCGTCACGTAACTCGTTACTGCATTGGGTAAAACGGTCTATCATTTTCTGTTCGGCAATGAAAGCCTTGATAATGCGGAGGCCGCCTAGCGTTTCTTCCAGTTGGGTCATTGTATCACTCCACTTGCCTTGTGCTTCCAATGACTGACGTTTCAGCTTCTTACCTACTTTTCCCATCACCCATCCCATTCCCGGAACTACCAAAAAGGTAAACAGTGTCAGCTGCCAGCTGGTGGCTAGCAAAGTACCAAAGTACATGACAATCAGAATCGGATTTTTGATAAGCATATCCAGCGAACTGGTGATGGAGTTTTCCACTTCTCCCACGTCACCACTCATGCGGGCAATGATATCTCCTTTTCGTTCTTCCGAAAAGAATCGTAACGGCAGGCGCATCACTTTGCTATACACCATGATACGGATGTCACGAACAACTCCTGTTCGTAGGGGAATCATGACGGCAGATGAAGCAAAATAGCAGGAAGTTTTTAGCATGGTCATGAAAGCGAGAAACAAGCCTAAGAAGAGAAGGCTGTTTGACGAGCCGTAGCTTTCAATCATCTGGCTCACCGAGTAATAGAAATTATTGATAGCTACTTCTTTTATCCCCATATCGCTGTTCCAAGGGATAAAGCTGTAGGTTCGTTGATCTATTTTAAACAAAATCTGCAAAATAGGGATCAATAAGGTGAATGAGAATATATTAAAAACAGCCGAAAGCAGGTTTAACAGGACAGCCCAACCTAAATATTTTTTGTAAGGTGATACGAATCGTCGCATCATTTGGAAGAATTCTTTCATCTATCTGAGTCTTTTTTAGTGACAAGGGGAACTATGACTTTAAGGTGGCAAAAATAGACAGATTTTTGCTATAATCAAAGAAATAGGCGGTTAAATATGGATAATTCGGAGAAGTTTGATTCTGGGCTTGCTTGGAATGCCGCTATTACAACAGCGGTTACTGTAACCGTGGTTGCGATAAGGGCAAAGTTCGTGATTTTTTTAGGAAACAAATAAAAGATAAGAAATAATGTTATGCCGTCGGGGCTAAATTTATAGGAACTAAAGTGGGTGTCGCTTCGTCCGGACGGCTTGTTCACAATATGCAAAGGAATATTGGGAAGAATGGTCGTATTCAGATGAAAATATATTATGGCTTAATAATGTATCGGTAAATAAAGGGGGATTTAGATTTTCTTCTTTTGAGATGTTATCGACTTTAATAGAATGAGCCATATTAGAAAGAAGTTTTTGGGCATCCTTTCCTGCGCAGTTAATGGATTCGGAGAAAGTGGAATTTATGTGAAATATACGGTTGTCAGGTACCTTTTCCAAATCAATAATTGGGGCCTTGACCGCATTAAAATCTAAATAGCCAGCTGCAACATCATATCTGGCACCCAAAATTTGCTTTTTATTGAATTGAAAGTCTTTATATTTATATATTATTTCTTTGTCAGAAATAGATTTTAGTTTATAAAAATCAGAACTTGTTTTCATGTCTTCCTCTATATCAGAGTCGGAACAAGCAAGTATGGTGTATGCTATAAAAGTTAGGCAGAATAGTTTTTTCATTGTTGTTTTATGTTTTAATATGGTGATTGCCACTATGTTTTTAGCGCTCGGAGTTAGTGAAAATTATTATTTAGCAAATGATTTCTATACGAAATTTGCCCTGAATGGATATGAAGAGTTCATTGTGATATTTTGTCTTATTTTGCAGACTTCTCATATTATTCCAATATTTTATAATGTTTGTGGATATTTTTCTATCATAATTTTATTATATACTTCTTCGGTTTGTTGTGCTGCTTTATCCCAAGAATATAAATAGAGCCGTTTTTTACCTGCCGCTATAAGTTGTGTGCGCATCTCTTTATCTTTTATTACTTGCAATAAAGTATTTGCTATACTTTCAACAGAGTAAGGATCGAAATAAGCTGCTGCTTTTTCTGCTATTTCAGGAAAACAACTGGCTTGGCTTAGAGCTATAGGGCATTGACAGGCAAATGCTTCTAAAATAGGAATGCCGAAACCCTCATATAACGATGGATAGACAAATACCAAAGCTCTGCGATATAATTCACAAAGAAGTTGGTCATTAACTGACATTTGTACTACTTTGTCTCTAACTTTCAGTTCTTCCATTAATTGTAATTCATTCCGTTCAAGTGGTTTCCCTGTACAGATAAGGAATAAATGAGGATTGGTTTGGCTGATGGATGAAAATGCTCTCAACAGATTTAAGAAATTTTTATAGGTGACTCTGTCTCCAACAAACAATATGTATTTTTCTGGCAAATAGAGTTTGTTTTGTTGGCCAATTGCTTGCATGTTTGTACCATGATAAATGACATCTATCTTTTGCGGATTGATATTTAGCAACTTAATGATGTCTTTTTTAGTATTCTCACTGATGGCAATAATTCGTGTGGCTTTAGTTATGATTTCTTTTTTGGCGGCAATGATTTCTTCTGAATCTGGAAAATAATGGGGAAATAATTCATAAATCATATCGTGTACGGTAATCACGTAAGGATGAGAGCCTATGTGATTCAAAAAATAAGGATCATAGTAGGTGGGATGAAAAATATAGGGAGTAGGTTGTTCTAACAACTTTTTTGTTAGTTTATGGTTCTGTCTATATAATAGCTCGCTATATTTCTTGAAAAAGAAATGCGGAATAGGTAAATAATATTTGCTGAGTTTAGAGTGTGATAAATAATAGTTTTCTGTATAACGTACAGAGATTGTGTAATCTAGGTGAAGCCTAGGTATAATTTCGCAAAAATATCTAGAGATGCCTCCGAACTTTTGGAGGTCAAACATTTGCGAATCGTATAAGATGTGTATTGGATTCATTATTTTTCTTAATTTTTATAGAGTAAGTATTATTGATATTTAGATCTATGTCTAGTGTATCTGTGCCGAAAATACATGATAAATAAACTTGGAAAGTATGTATATAGAAAATTATAAATTCTTTTGTTTTTATGCAATGTCGGATTTAAATGTTTCAGCTTCATCTGTTTAATCATTTCAGATTGTATGGTACTTTCAAAAAGGAAGCTGTTTCTTAAGTTCATCAAGAGTTTGGAGGATATCTGTTTTGCCAATGCTTGTTGGGTCGGTATTTCTTTGATGTACTTACTTGCAAATTGTTGCAGACTGTCCATGGCTTTGATATAATCAAAGAATCCTGTTTCTTTATAGTTTTGTATGAAGGATGTTTCGCTTTGAATGTAATGATATGCTGTTAGATTTATATGTTTCACTTGATTGGCGAAATAGAAACATCTAGGGATAAATTCTTCATCTTCATGTCTGATGGGGATAAAATGCAGTTCTTTCTTTTTGATGAATGAGGTTCGATAGGCCAATGTCCAAACGGTGGATGGTAAGGCGTTGACTTGGATATAGACCTGTCCGGATACTATTTCTACAGGCATATTATTTCTTTCTCTCCAATCAAATTCTCTTAGTATTTTCCCTTGTTTGTCATGATAACAATAGTTGAATACAAGAAGGTCTAATTGGTCTGCTTCCATAGTATGATGGATGGTGGATAAAACATTTTCAGCCATGTAGTCGTCTGCATCCACAAAAAGTAGTGTTTTACCTTGGGCAGTTTTTATACCTAAGTTTCTGGCTGCGCTTACTCCTTGGTTCTTGGTCGTAAGAATATGTATATTAGGATATTCCTTAGATAGCCTTTCTAGTATGGACAATGTACTGTCAGTAGAGCCGTCATTTACAACTAATATTTCATAATTGTCTTGTGGTAAATCTTGTCGGGCGAGTGATATAATACATTGTTGGATATATTTTTCTGCATTATATGCCGGAATGATAATAGATATAAGTATAGAATGGATCATTATAATAAGTTTTTGGGTGGATAATATATGATTTTCTTTATATCTTCTGGATTCTTCTTATGTCGAGAGAAGAAGGAATGGACTTTGAGCCAGATTTTTACTATATTAAAAGCTCTTTTTTGAAAATGCATTCTCAGATTCATCATAGGTATCAGTAACTTAAAGTAGGAGGCATTGTACTCTATGGAATCGACAATACTTTGATATAATGGTTCGGAAAGATTCTCTTTGAACCATTTTAAACGTTCAGATTGTACATGAAGATAGATAGAGCTTATACCACTTCCGTCACATTTGGAAATGATGAAAGGCAAATGCTTATAACTACAGTTTTCCATGATTATGGACTGGAAGCTATGTGCCCAGTCCGAAATAATTTTGTATTGGGTGTCATATAGTCTATGGACAAATAAGGAGCGGTGTATGAAACAAGATTGATGAGATAATGAATCATAGAAAAAAAACTGTACGGTAGGGTAATCGGGAGCTACTCTCTTACGTTCGCTTTTTTCTTCAACAAGTAACATATCTCCATATATATACTGTATGTTTTCATTGAATGGTATGCGTTTGAGGATATCTCCTTGTAGGCAATCCCCTGAGTTGAGAAAGTATATATATTCTCCTTTAGCTTGTTTTATGCCTTTGTTCATACCATCATAAATTCCCTTGTCTGATTCTGATATCCAGTATGTTAAATGAGAGCTTTCTTTCTCATATTTTTCGATTGTAGTTTTACTACCATCAGAGGAACCGGCGTCTATAATGATATGTTCGTAATCTGTAAATGATTGCAGTTTGATACTTTCTAATGTACTCTTTAAACCGCAGTTATTATTGAAATTTATTGTGATGATGCTAAGTTTGGGTATTTCCATTTATGGTTATTTTTTAGAAATTTAGGTTGATTCATGTGGCTCTTCTAAAATCCTTTTAAAAAAGAATTGTCATTATTAGCTACATGAAGTGTTTCTTTTAGCTAATTGTCTATATATATTCATTCTCTGAACTAGCATTTTTGAGGGATTATATAAATTTTGTAGCTGTTCTGCAGCTTGTTTCGCTAATTTTTCTTGTTCTTGAGGGTTTTGGGCTAGATGTATAATTGCTGTTGATAATTTTTTAGGTGTATCAGCTATCAAGCATTCTTGCTTATGGCAAAAATCAATACCTTCTACCTCCTTCGTAGTTGTTATAAAGGGGATTCCAGCCAGCACTGCATCTAGAATCTTCATTCTCATTCCACTGCCAATGCGAATAGGTACTAGAAATATGCTTCCTTGAAGAAAACTATGCAAATCTTTTACATAGCCAGTCAGTTCCATTTCTGGACAAATATTTTGTAATTTATTAATATATTTATTATGCCAATGACCTACCACTTGGAAAGTGAAACGGAAGTCTTTCTCTCTTAAAATAGGAGCGATTTCCATGCAAAACCAGTGTACAGCATCAAGATTCGGTAAGTGATCTTCACTTCCAACAAAAGTGAGTCGTTGTATGATTGTTTCATTTCTTTTGAAAGAACATTGTTGTGCTTTGATAATGGCGGGAGAGGTATAAATACATTCTTGTCTTCCTATAAATTGGGAGAGTATCTTTCGATCTATTTCTGTTAAGGTTATAATATGCTTAAATTGTTGTAAAGCTGATCGCTCAAAATCTTTGGCTATTTGAAATAGCATTTTTTCCTGGTGTGTTATTTTATCCAGGAGGGATATTTCATTTTCATTATGGATATATCTTAATTCATGGTGTACAAAAATGGTTTCCGCTTTATGTGGAAGTATGTATCCTAATGAAATCAGTTCATAGAATTCCACTTGGATGATGTCAAATCCTTGGTTGGAGATATTGGCTACATACTCTATGTATTGAGCGGGAAGTGGGTAGAATATGGAAGAGGAAAAAGTTCCTTTTCTTCGAATCAAGTCATTTTCATCTACTAGTTGGCGTTTTATTTTGCGGGTAGCAGATTCCTTGATTTTCTTTAGTAGTTTATAATACCAAAGGTGCTTTGCCTTTACTTCCTCTGTTTTCTCTTCAAAAATATAAAAATTCACGTTGGTCCATATTTGGCATAAATTATCTATATTTCCTTTTTCTGATTTTGATTGAGGGAAAAGCAATATAGATACTTCCATTTCATATCGGATATATTCTATCATGTGATAGAAAGCTTGATTTCCACCCGATACAAGTGGGTATGGAATGTATGGAATTATGAAAAGAATTTTTTTCATGGGCATTGGTTATATTATAGTTTTTTGGGTCATCTTGTTAATGTGGAATGATTATAAAAGCTTATGACTATAATACTTCGTTAGAAAGTCTAGTTCGTATTTAGAATGCATAAAGCTGTGAAACTTAATTCGGTTCTTGTATACTTTATGTTATATATTGCTCTATCCCTTTTGGACATTTAATAATTCCTTTTTGGTTATTCTCATTAAATATTTTTTCATTGGTGCTCATATCTTTTTTAGTGGCAGCCGCTTTATGGTGGATATGGTATTCTATTGCCTTGAATTTGATGAATCTTTTTTTAACACCTAAGCGACGTAAACGTGCAGGTAGGTCAATATCTTCAAAACCATATCCGATAAACCGTTCGTCGTATCCGTTAACTTCTAAAAGATCTTTTTTCCAAAATGAGATATTGCATCCACGTTCTTTTTTATTTTGTTTGTAGGAATGAAATAAAGAGGAAATCCAAGGGAGTCGTAATGCGTTGAACTTTCTATATACCCCCTTTGTTAAAAAAGATAATTGATAGTTTCCCTCTTGTAACAATCGGCAAGATAGCTTCTCGTTTATTTTGCTACGGCTTCCTACCAAAAAGTATCCTTGTCGTGCTTCGGATATATGGTCTTGTATGAAATGGGAGTGCATGATGATATCTCCGTCAATTTCTATAATATAGTCACCTTCACAAATGGCAAATGCTTTATTCATAATGACACATTTTTTCCAGCCGTCATCTTCATGCCAGACATGTTTGATGGGGCATGGGAAGTGATGTTGGAAATCTTCAATAAGAAGTCGGGTGTCCATCCGAGAACCATCATCAGCTATGATTACTTCAGTGGGAATTAAAGTTTGTTTTGTTACACTTAGTAAACATAATTTTAATGCTTCTTTCCAATTATACGTAGAAATGACTAGGCTTACTTTCATCATTTTGTTGTGTTAAAAAAGTTTGTAATCCAGTGGTTTATTTCGTATTGTTCCTTTATTTCATTTGGAATAATATGTAAAGGAGCACTCATGAATGCCGGTATATCTTCTTCTTTGTCCTCACCCATAATAAAAATATTATTAGAATGATAAAATGGATAATTTCTGATATTCGGATTGTTGGTTATCAGTTTCTTGTTAAAGAATAGGGCTTCCAGTGGGCGTAATGAAAGCCCTGTCTGTTCGTCCGTATTTATGATATCTACCAGACATTTACTGTTCATGGTGTATTTCAGGTTATCTTGATAGGTTATTTCTGCCTCTCCTTTCTTCAAAATCAGAAACTGACAGATAAGCCCGTGGCTTTCTAGTTTTTGTTGGCATTGTTCCAGCAATTCTGCACGGTCTTTTTTATAACCGATGAAATAGCAATCCACTTGTTTTTTTGGGGAGGGCAAAAGTGAAGTGACATTATCAGGATATCTGAAGAAAGAACCTTTATAAATCAGTTGGTACTGATGGGCATCAGGATAATTGAAAGTACTCAGAATAAAGTCATGTTGCAATAATTTGATAATTTTATTCCTTGATGATGGATCATATCGTTTATAGACCTGATAAATAGGAGTCCAATAAAATAAATATTTGGTTGCCTTTGAAGTGATTACATGATTAATGATTATCAGTTCACGCAGGCGGAATATGTCCATGACAATGACATTAGCTTCCGGTTCGATGGAGGCTAAGGCTTGTAATGACTCAAGGGTAAAATATTTCCGCTTTTGGAGGAGTAAGAAACCACATTTTTGCATGATTTTTCTAACTCGACGTTGCAAAAATGTAAGTTTGGTACTTTCTAAACGTATAATTTTTATATGGTCATTGTATACTCCTTGCAAAATATAATCTAAAGGAGGATATGCCAAATAAATAATATAGGTCATTTATTTTCAGTCTTCTCTTTGTTTTAATGTATTTACCGCTTCCAGCAAAGCTTTTTTCGCAAATTCTCCTTCACTCAAAAGTTTACCTATCTGGGCTGTTTTCTCTTTCATCTCTAGGTATTGCTTTTCACTCAGTGAATTTAGAATCCCCTCTAAATCCTCCAATGAATCAATACATATCCCTATGCCGTTGTTTTGTACAAAATCAGCTAATGCCGCTTTCTTCCAAATGATAACAGGCAATTCGCATCGGATATACAAGGAAGTTTTGTGCGGATTGTTATATTGAAGATACTCCCCAAAATTACCAGTGCAGGCAGAAGCGGAAAATCCGTCCCATACTAGACCGAAATCACCTTGGGTAGTGGCTATCAGATCGTCTGATTTCACAAACCCCATGTATTTAAAATGTTCTTTTCCTTTAGCTTTGTCAATCTCAAATCCATTACCATAGAGATTGAAACTGAAAGAATGGATATATTCGCCTACTTCATACAGGAAGGTATTCTTGCGCACGTTTAGTGCGCCGGCATATAATACACTGTACGGCTTCTTGACATTTGGTTTGGGAGTTGCCTTGGACTCAGATAAATAGTCAAAAATCTCAAGTACACCCAGTTTCGCCTTGCATCCATTATCTTCCAGCCATTTTTTCATCTTTTCATTATGTGCAATGATATAATCGGCATGATTCAAACGTTTGATTTCCTGTGCTACTGTCAACGCTTTACGTCGGAAACTTCCCAAATCATGAATGAGTACAATCACTTTCGCACCTCTCAGATGGGCCATGTTGCAAACAAAGGAAAAATATTTTTTCAATGGGTATTGAAGTACCAGTTTGTCTCCCTTGTGCAGACAAAAAGGTGATTTTAATACACCGGTTAATGTGGCGAGAAATGATAACACCTCATTAGTGTAGGTGGTTTGTCTTAAACCTACATTTCTGAAGGACATCTTTTCCATAATCTGTTCAATATCCGTCTTTGCCTTATTACCGGCACTGGACAGTCCTTTGTAATTACGTGACAAGTAGCAGTTCATAGTTTATTCTTTAGTTTGTTTTCTCCATAAAGTAAGGGCGGCAGCCACTGTGTCGTCCATATCGGCGTAGGCATATTGTGCCAGACGGCCACCGAACAGCACTTCTTTTCTTTCTGCCGCCAGTTCTTTGTATTTTCTTACCATTTCCGTGTTTCGTTTGTCGTTTACCGGATAGTAAGGCTCTTTGCCCGGTGCAAAATCATCGGGATATTCATAGGTGATTACTGTGGTAGGTTGCGTACCATACTCAAAATGTTTGTGCTCGATGACTCGGGTATAAGGAACGTTGCGTTCGGTATAGTTCACTACGGCATTACCCTGAAAATCTTCCATATCCAATTGTCGGGTATCGAAACGAAGGCTCCGGTATTCCAGATGACCACATTGATAGTCAAAGAATTGATCCAGACAGCCGGTAAAGAGAATCTTGTCGGCCAATGCATTCAATTCCTGACGATTGTTAAAATAATTAGTGTCCAGACGGACTTCGGTTCCTTCCAATAGCGCATCGATCAATACGTTATAACCGCCTTTCGGAATGCCTTGGTAAGCATCGTTAAAGTAGTTATTGTCATAAATGAAACGGAAAGGGATGCGTTTGATGATGAATGCAGGTAGTTCTTTGGCAGAACGGCCCCACTGTTTTTCGGTATATCCTTTTATCAGGTAACGATAAATATCTTTTCCACAAAGCTTAAGTGCCTGCTCCTCCAGGTTGGCAGGTTCCGTTATATGTTCGTATTCTTTACGTTGCTCTTCTATCTTGGCTTTTGCCTCTGAGGGGGTCTTCACTCCCCACAGCTGGTAGAAAGTATTCATATTGAAAGGAAGGTTGTACAGCTTTCCTTCAAAAGAAGCTAAAGGAGAGTTGGTATAGCGGTTGAACTCAACAAAACTGTTCACATAATCCCATACTTCCTTGTTGTCTGTGTGGAAAATGTGTGCTCCGTATTTGTGCACATGGATACCTGCTATATCCTCACAATAGATATTTCCTCCTCGGTGGTCACGTTTGTCAATGACCAGGCAACGCTTGCCCACTTTTTTAGCCTCATGGGCAAACACTGCTCCGAATAAACCAGCTCCTACTATTAAATAATCATATTTCTCCATAGCTATTTTTTTTCTTCTTGTTGTCTTCTCTCAAATTCTTCTTTCGTACGTTTCCAGCGGTTATGGCTCCATAACCAATATTGTGGAACGGCGGTTATCATCTGTTCCAGCTTCTTTGTATATTTATCAGTCAGTCCGTAATCGGGAACAGACTTGGCATTGTCTGTCAGTTGCCTGAACTCGCAGTGATAATATCCTCTTTTGATCCGTTTTACATCAGCATAATAAATCAGTGCGTCTACTTGTTTGCCGATTCGTTCTGTACCGATGAAGACCGGAGTTTCCCGATGGAAGAACTCTGTCCAGTGGTGGATGCTATTCCATTTGGGCGTTTGGTCGGATATGAAACCGATAATTGTCTTTTGCTTTGCTCGTCTCAATTCTATAATCCGGCGGAGCGTTTCTTTCATGGAGATACATTCACCACCGAACTGATTGCGCAGACGCAGGAAAAGCTTGTTGAATGCCCTGTTGTACAAGGGATGATAGATTTGTCCGCAAAGGATATCGTCAGGAATCCAATAAGGCAAAGAAGCTATCCATTCCCAGTTGCAATAGTGTCCCAAATATACAAAACAAAAATTTTTCTCCTCTGTTTCCATTTTCTTCACTATTTCTTCCACCCCTCCGAAAGTCATCCGTCTTTTCAATTGTTTCTTCGATATGGAGAACAATTTAAGAGTCTCTATTATATAATCGCAAAAAAAGTGATAATACTGCTTTTCTATGCGAATTATTTTTTCTTTTGACAGTTCCGGGAATGATTCTGTGAGGTTTTTCCTTACAATACGGCGACGGTAACGGACACAGTAGTATATAGGAAAATAGAGCAGGTCAGAGAAAACATACAGAACCGACAGTGGTAAGAGCGAAAGCAGATACCAGACGAAAAAGATAATATAGTATATAATCTTCATTAGCAATTATTTTTTATTCCTATCCACGACTGAAGCTTACGTTTCTTTTTTCGTTTCTGTTCGAACAGCAGCAGATAGCGGAAAACTTCAAGAGTACATTCCCGAGGGTTCCATTCTCGCAAAGTGGCGTATTGTATCACAATATAGCGCAAAAGAGCTTTACTGTGCGTTAAGCGTTTCAAGTTCTCCAAACACTCTTGTCTGTCAGGAGCCGGTTTGAACTTGGAACGGTTGGTGTCTATCAGGGTGAACTCATATTGCCCTTTCTTGTCTGTGTGATACAGAATATTGGTCAGGTTCAAGTCGCCATGAAGCACTCCTTTTTTATGTAATTCAACCATGTAGGCAGCCAGTTCATCAGCAGGATGTCGGTCAAAATCCCGTTTCCGCAATAATTCCGATAACGGGGGATAGCTACAGTTGAGTGACACAAAGTAGCCGTCTAGAAACAAACCATTCTTCCTCTGTTCTATATAAGCTACTTCATGGGGGGTGTCAAAACCTCTTTCCCGCAACATCCCGGCAAAAAGATAAGCTCTTTCAGTCTTGCTTTTCTTGAAAAAGGTATAAACGATTCTTTGTATCATATTAGGTCGCTTGTATCTTTTGACAACCATATCTTTACCATTCACCCTATATCGTTTCACCTTATTCCGGCTGTCGTACAATAATTCACCTTCCTGTTCAAAGAACTGGGGAAGTTGCTTGATGAAACTGGCTGCATCAGCGAATTCGGGATGAATCACTATTTTCATACACAGTTATGTTCTTTAATCAATTACACTTTCAATGCGTTGTACTACCATTTCGGGAGTGATTCCCTGAAGGCAGGCATAATCCTTCCTTAAGCAAGGCTTGTTCCCGAAAACGGAACAGGGACGGCAGGGAAGATCTACCTGGACAGCATGGGTAGACAGCTGCTTCCAGCCCATGAATCCGGCGTATGGATGGGTTGCCCCCCAAATGGAGATAACGGGAATATTTACCAAAGAGGCCAGATGCATATTGGCAGAGTCCATAGACAGCATGACATCTAGATGACTCATCAACGCCAGTTCCGAGTTCAGTGTCAGTTTGCCGGCTGTAGAAATGACATTAGTGAATTTTTTCGCCCATTTCTCCAATACCTCTATCTCTTTCCTTCCTCCGCCAAACAGGAATACTCTGGTGTCTTTCCGTGTGGAAAGCTGTTCTATTACTTGCTCTTGTTTGGACAGGGGATAGATTTTTCCTACATGTGCGGCGAAAGGTGCGATTCCTATCCATTTGTCTTTTCCCTTATTTCCGGTTAGTGGATTCATGCATTGAATATCTCCCTTCTTGTTTCCGAACAAAGATACGAAATTCAATTGTACGGGGTAACCTATATCCCTTAATACATCTGCATAACGCTGAAAAGAGGATTTCTGGCATTGCATCACTTTATGTTTGGGGCGTACCAGCTTTCGTTTCCCACTGCGCCCTTTGTCTAGATGCGCTACTTTGACGCCCGACAGTTTGAAACGCCAGCGCAGGTATTTGCTGCGAAGAACGTCATGAAAATCGGCTACAGCGTCAAACTGTTCTTCCTTCAGATCATTGTACAGCCATCCCAATCCCATCACTCCTGCATGTTCCCCTCTCAGGTCCACACCACGGAAAAGGACATTGTCGGGCAGTTCCTTGAACAGGGGGGCAAGTGTATCCCGGCTCAACACCATAATTTGGTGTTGAGGGTATTGGGTGGCTAAAGAATAGATGACCGGAATGGTCATTGCCACATCGCCGATTGCTGAGAAACGAATTACCAGAATTTTGGCCATAAAATTACTGTTTATTTCTTTCCGTATAGTATGGGGTTCAGAGCAGGGTCGTTATACATTTTCATTTGTTTATACACTTTCATGTATTTGTATCCGGCTTTAATATCAGCGATCAGCTGGTCTATGGCAGAGGACAAATCCTTTTGCTGCTCCAGCAGGATGCTCAGTTTCTTTTCGCATTGTGTGTGATGTTCGGGAGTTGTGTCGGTACGTTCCACTTCCTGGCGCATGTGGTATATTTTCAGTGCCAGAATGGAAAGACGGTCAATGGCCCATGCGGGGCTTTCGGTATTGATTGTGGCGTCAGCGTTGATCTTTACTTCTTTGTATTTGTCAAGGAAGTAACTGTCTATCAGTTCCACCAGGTCGGTACGGTCCTGATTTGATTTGTCAATGCGTCTTTTCAAAGCCAGGGCTTCCACCGGATCGATATTCGGATCACGGATAATATCTTCGAAGTGCCATTGCACTGTGTCAATCCAATTTTTCAGATAAAGATAATACTCTATACTTTTCAACTCGTATGGGTTGTTGATGGGAGTATCCACATTATCAGTTTTGTGATAGTCATTGATGACTTGAACAAAAATAGGGTTGCAAAGTTCTGTAAATGTCATAGCTGCGTATTTTTATTATTATCGTTATAATAATTGAGAAGACAAATCTATGCAAAGTTTTCTAATCAACCAATTATTATTCGGTAAAAGTGCTTACCTTTGTTCTCCGGAAAGTTTTTTTAAAAGATGAAAGTAATTGTAGACAATAAAATACCCTATATACATGAAGCTGTCGAACAGATAGCCGATGAAGTGGTGTATTTGCCCGGCA
>OJMM01000411.1_pt1 | contig 28877 bp, 25 predicted proteins | sample 1597231 | NCBI WGS metagenome assembly OJMM01 (sample SAMEA2452128, study PRJEB22498) | human gut metagenome | reverse complement strand
GGTAAAGAATTGGCCGATGATCCGGAATTCCAACGCAGAGTAAAAAGCGGAGAATTTCAACCGTCTACGGCAACGATACCCGATCGTCAATTCCCAAGTAATGCCAAGCGAGCCGTAGCTGTGTTTGCAGTGGGCTTGGTCTTGGTCGTCTTCTACGGTGCTTTACCTGATTTATTGCCGTCTTGGACGGACGCTTCCGGTAAGGTGACCCGTTTGTCGATTCCGCACATGGTGCAGATTCTGATGCTGTTGATTGCAGGCTTAATCATGATCATCGCCAATGTGGATAAGAAGAAGCTCTCTACCGGGTCGGTGTTCCAAGCAGGTTTGACCGGAATGGTAGCCGTCTTTGGTATCTCGTGGTTAACCGATACGTTCTTTACGGCCTATAAGCCCATGTTCATTGAAGCGTTTGGAGAAACGCTTAGTGCGATGCCGGCATTGTTTGCTTTTGTTCTGTTTGCGCTGTCAGCGGTGCTGTTTAGCCAAGGTGCAACGGTAACGGCCTTGATGCCTCTGGGTTTGGCATTGGGTATTGTGCCGACGGATACGATTTGGATGTTCCCGGCAGTCAACGGTTACTTCTTCATTCCTGCGGGCGGAGCGATCATTGCGTGTGTGGCTTTTGACCGTACGGGAACGATGAGAATCGGGAAATATGTGTTGAATCACTCATACATGATTCCGGGGCTAGTGGTGACGTTTATGCACTGCTTGGTTGCTTTCCTGATTAGTCAAATGGTGTTCTGATAGAAGAGTATGTAGCCTGAAGTGGGCGGATGAGGTTAATGGGAAATTAAACTCCTTTCCTCGTCCGCCTCTTTTTATGACATATATCGTTGTTTTAATTTTTCTATCGTAGAATTTAGCAAAGCGAATCAAATAAGGGCTGATTTCAAATGAAAGTGAAAGATTGTAATGCGGATCTGTTTGCAGATTTACAAAAATATGTTGAAAAAATAGCTCAGGAGCCCGGAGCAAAACTAGAAAGTGAAAATATATTGGCAGAAAAATTCGGAGTAACCCGTTACCGCATTAGAAAAGCTTTAGATCGTTTACGTCAAATTGGGGTATTAGATAGCGTAAAGCGTCGAGGCAGTATAGTCAAAAGTGTTGATCAATCTGCCTTATCTGAAAATCTAACTTTGCAAATGAATGTGGCTAGATTTAATGAAGATGAATATAACGAGGCTAGGGCAGTCCTTGAGTGTGCAGTCATACCTCTTGTTTGTAAAAGACAGACTCCGGCATTAATAGGTTCTCTTACAGACGAGGTTGCTGCTGTTCGAGCGTTTGCAAATTCACCTTTAAAGGCGGATAAGCATTTAATGAACTTTCATTTACTTTTGATTCAAGGATGTGGCAACAGGGTCTTACAGACGTTATCTTCTATTGTTATTCGTTATTTTTCTTCAACACACGAGCTAATAGAAAATGCACCAACCTCTTATTTTTTAGAGGCTGCGAGTCGTTTGGAGGACATTATTTTCAGTATTAAGGCAAGTAATCCTGATAAAACAGTCAAACTTTTAAATCAATATCTTGTCAGGTATAGGTCTTATAAAGACAACAAGACGAAATAAAAAACCACCCTTAGCAATATCTGCTAAGGGTGGCAGTGTAATTGGGAAACTAACTTAAAGCATTAACGACAGTCATCATATAGACTTTGATGAAGTTGAAATAAGCATTCAGAGAGATGCGTTCATTGGGTTTAGCCATTGCCCAGTCAGAAAATTCCTCAGCTCCTCCATAATGAGGCATAGGTGTTTTTGTTACTTTATAGATCCACGCAGCGTCAGAACCTCCGGGACACACGGCAACTCGAACATCTTTACCCATAATTTCTTTATATGAGCGTTTCGCTAGCTCGATGAACGGATCGTTGTAAGGAATATCCAGAATAGGTCTTCTGGAGGTAACGACCAAATCGTACTCATAAGATGGGTCTTGAGCTTTTAAAGCATCCAGACGATCTGTTATTTCTTTTAAAGCTTGGTCGTGTGTTTCACCCGGTATCAAACGTCTATCAAACCAAAAAGTCACTTTGGAGGGATAAACATTTGCAGCAGTTCCGCCATTGATGAGTGCAATGGTCAGGTGGGGAGGGGGAACATTATCAGCTACGGGTCTTGAAGTAAGCTCTTTATTTAATTCATAGAGCTCTTGGATTGCCTTAATGGCTTTTTGAATACAGGTTTCTCCGTCGTAAAGAAGTGCAGTATGACCAGGATTGCCAATAAAAGTAACTGTTCCTCTAAGAATTCCACATTGTTTAGGGTAAAGAATTCCATCGGAAGGCTCCGGACAAATGCCAAAATCACCAGTTAAAAGCTCGGGATAATTTTTCAGGATATATTGAACCCCTAGAGCTCCGCCATTTTCCTCATCACACATCCAAGTTAAGGCGACACTTCCTTTTGGATCAAACCCCATTTTTCGTAAGAAAAGCACACACATCATGGCGCAGGCATCACCGCCCTTCATATCACAGGCGCCACGACCGTATAGGTAACCATCTACGATCTTTCCGGACCAGGGACCATAAAATCCTGGATCACGGTTATCAGGCGGGAAAACGTCCATGTGTCCATTGAATACGAAACGTTTGCCTTTTTGACTGCCAAACCATTCCGCAAAAAGATTAGGCCTGTGTGGTTGCGCTTCAATTCGTTTAACCTCGAGCCCACTTTCTTTCATCCAGCGTTCAAACACAAAACTGACTGCTTCTTCGTCGCCCGTGACACTAGGCGTTTGGATGATTTCTTGAAGGAATTGGATTGCTTCGTCCTTGTGAGCATCCACAAAATCAGAAATTTCTTTTGCTGTGATTGTCATGGTGATCTCCTAAAGAGCCGGTTGACAACTTCAGGGTAATTCAATGCTCTTAGGATCACAATGATTTTTAGTGTCAGCTTTAAATTTAAAAGAGCAGTCACTTAAAATCAAAAATTCATCCCCTTGGTGACAGGAATCATTCTCTCAATTTTATTGATCAGATCTTCTCTGAGAACTGAAATAGCTTGCTCGAAATAGTCAAATATCGATCTGGGTGTTGTTTTGGTACAGGCAAGCGAAATTTTTCTTGAAAAACTGGGAATGCATTCAAAGTGAATTTTTGCCCACAACTCTTCATTTTTAATAAAAGCTGTCGGGTAAGAAATTATCCATGCTAAACCTTGTGCAATCATTTCCAAATGAACTAAATTACAGTCTATTTCCAATCTGTTTGGAATGTCTAAATTGTGTATTGCTAAAAATTCAGAGATGTCTCTTCCACTCCCGGTTTTATGAGGAGAACGTATAAAGGGGAGTTGAGAACGTGACAGTACCTTGACAGAATCAAAAACAGTTGCCGGCAGTTTCATTGAACCGGGAGCAGCAAGAATAAGCGGTTCAATGAAAATTGTTTTGGTTATCAGGTCTGATTCGTTAGATAAATTTCCGCTTGTAACAATAATGTCTATTTCATTGTTACGTAACCGTTTTAATAAAACGTCGGATGTTCCCATTAAGTGCTTGACTTTATAGGACTTTGTGGAGAGATTTTTAATCAATTCAGTCCCGATGCAGTCAGTCATTGAATGAATCATTCCAAAGCGAATTTCCGGCAACTTATTTTTCTTAAACTGAATAGTCTGGACAGTTTCTTCAATTTCCGCGTTGTACCGCTCAATAACCTCCTTGAGCATTCGGGCTTCGGCTGTGTTAGTTAAAGGGCGGGTTGATCGATCAAATAAAGTTACGTGAAGTCTATCTTCCAGTTGGGAAATTTTTTGGCTGACCGCACTGGGAGACATGGATAATTGTTGAGCTGCTTTAGAAAAAGATCGGGTCTTAGCAACAACAAGAAAGGTTTCTGCAAAAGGCGCGATTTCAGAAACTATGCTCATAATATTTATCCCGAATCGATGATTCTTTAGTTTAGGCTTAAGTTAAACCTGATTGCATTGATTCTAAACAGAAGTTAATCAATTCAGATGAAAGAGGCAGTGTTGTAGTTGATTTACTTTGGTGAGGTTATTACACCGTATCAGAGATTAAACTTTCGTACGCTAACTGTTCGTTAATGGATTGAGTGATAATGTCAGACTCTTCCTTACTTTTCCCATTATTCAAAAGGACATCGGAAAATTTAATAGCAATGCTGAAGCCGTGAGGATCTTGCCATTCGGGACATACTTCCTTTGTCTGTGTTAAATAGCTAATTTCAGAGTCGCTACAATGTCCGTATTTCTCATAAACAGCATTCATTATCTATCTGCTTGCTTTTGACAAGCAATCTAAATGAAGAACTGGAAGGTTCGGATTTCTAAGCCCAACGCTATAGTTTCCGATATCTTCAATTATTTCGCTCCAATTATTTTCAAGTCCAAGCAGTGTGGCGTTCAGTGTTTGAGATAAAGCCGGACCGTGGGGAAACGACATGTATACATCGCCGGTTAAGAGCGAACCATATTTAGGCAGGTACTCTCTATCTGCTAGATACATCAGATTCATGAGTTTAAGAGCTCTCATATTCCCTCCCTCTTTCAGAAGAAAATATGCAGTTATTTGAGAAGCCTATTCAGGGTGATACATAGAGTCTCCAGCAACAATTATTGAGTTTATCGCTGTTTAGCATTGAGGGCATATATACCGTGGCTATAAAACATGACGTTCAGAGTCCAAGATAAATTACAATGAGTTTTAAGTCTTGTAAGTGCTTTACTGAGTGGTTCCCATGACGACATTAGCCGAACAGATCCTCGTCATCGAGTCAGAACTTAGTCAGTTAGAAACCAAGCGCAAATTGTTACTCCAAAAGCTCTACGATTTGAAAATTGCCCAAAACGCCGGGGAGCAAAAGAGTAAGTATTCAACTTTAGAGAAACTCAATATCTTTAACGATCTATTTGCAGGGCGCAGAGACGTTTATGCACAAGGGTTTGAATCCAGAAAATACATGAAAATGGGTTATTACCCGGCCTGCGCCAATGCAGATAATATGACGCTTTGTAAGAGGGGAATCATTCGTTGCTCAAAGTGTCCCCATCGAAAATATGCTCTGTTTGATTTTCAAGTTATTAAAAATCACCTTCAGGGTCAAGATAAGAAAGGAAGGCGTTTTATTGCGGGTTTGTATCCGATGATGCCGGATGAAACTTGCAAGGTATTGGTGGTTGATTTTGATTCAGATAATTATCAAAAAGAAGCTCTGGCTTTCTTAGACACATGTGACAGTCATGATATCCCTGCTTATCTTGAGCGAAGTAGGTCCGGTAACGGCGCTCATGTCTGGTTTTTCTTTAATGAATTTATTAAGGCTTCTGTTGCTAGAAAGTTAGGTTTCCTTCTGTTGCAGGAAACGATGAATAAAGAGTCAAGCCTTTCTTTTGATTCATTTGATCGAATGATTCCTAATCAGGATACATTGCCTGAAGGCGGGCTGGGTAACCTCATTGCATTACCTCTACAAAGACAGCCTAGATATCAAGGCAATAGTGTTTTTGTTAATCGAGAATTTCAGCCCTTCCCGGATCAATGGGCTTATTTATCTGGAGTTCATAAGCTAAGTTTTATTGATGTCAAGAAAGTTCTAGATGAATTCTCAAGAAACCCTCAATATCTAAACTCGGATATTCGTCCGTTAATGCCTTCAACACAAAATCCGGACGAATTTGAAATCAAGCCTTGGGAACCTGTCTCCGTCAACAAACAATGGGAAGAGATTGCAAAAACACAGAATCAAACGATTCAGATCGTATTGGCTAACGGATTGTATTTTCATAAAAGTAGCCTGAGTCCTAGGTTAAGATCTGCGCTAATACGATTGGCCTCTTTTTCAAATCCTGTATTTCATGAAAAGCAAGCGAAGCGACTCTCAACCCGCAATGTCCCGAGATTCATTTCCTGTGCAGAAGAAAAAGGGGAATATCTTTTCATTCCACGAGGGTTGAAAGAAAAAATCCTCTCGCTATTTGATGAATATCAGCTGAAATTCAGCTTGATTGACAAGCGTGCAGAAGGTTCCTCATTGCCTATTCTCTTTAAAGGGAAACTGAGGGTAAAGCAACAGGCGGTGGCTAACCACATTCTTCAGTTTGAGAATGCCGTTTTGTGTGCCGGCACCGGTTTTGGTAAAACCGTGTTGGGGCTCTACGCTATTGCTAAAAGAGGAGTGTCTACGCTTATCATCACGAATCGTAAGCAATTGGCAGATCAGTGGTTATTAAGCGCTCAAATTTTTTTGGATACCCCTAAAGAAATGATCGGCACCATATTAGCCGGGAAGGTTCGTCCGACAGGTCTCATTGATGTGGCAATGGTTCAGACTTTAGCCAACCCAAAAGATTGGCAAAAAGAGATAAACCGATACGGGATGGTAATCGTTGACGAATGTCACCACGCCGCAGCAAGGCAATTTGAAGAAGTCTTAAAACGGTATAGAGCGAAGTATGTTTTGGGGCTTTCAGCCACACCCAATCGGCGTGACGGACATCAGCCGATTGTTTACATGCAGTGCGGTCCGGTACGTTACCGTGTCAATAATAAAAAGGAGAATCAGTCACAACCTTTAATGCATGTTCTTCAAGTTCAGGAAACATCTTTCAGATCTCAAATTAATCAAGAAAACAAACGGATCAAAATCCAAGACATTTTCAAAGAATTAATTCACGATGAAAAGCGCAGTCAGCTTATTACTGATGACATCTTAAATGCATATCGGGAAGGAAGATTTATCCTCGTCATCACTGAAAGGAAAGAGCATCTGGATATCCTTTTAGATAGCCTTGTCGGAGTTGATCGACTGTCAGTCTTATACGGTGTGATGAAAGCCAAAGAGCGACATAAACAGATTGAACGCTTTAAATCCTTTTCGAAAAAAGAAGGTGGTGCAATTCTACTGGCTACAGGTAAGTTGATAGGAGAAGGCTTTGATGAAGCAAAGTTAGACACGCTCTTTTTGACAATGCCGATTTCTGATCGATCATTACTGATTCAGTATGTCGGGCGTTTGCATCGCTTGTGTGATGGGAAGGAAGAGGTACGTGTGATTGATTATTGCGATACCCAGGATACAAGACTCAAAAAGATGTTTATTAAACGGGAAAAGATTTACAGAGCAATTGGTTATAAAAATTTAACAGAAAGGGGTAGTGATTTGTTTAACAATGATAAATAGTTTAAATCGGCGTTTGTTTAAATTGGTGTTGCATAAAATCGAACACTCATCTAAAATGTTCGACGAAATCAAACAGAAATCAGAATGTTGAGATTAGCAAATGATTAAATCTTGGAAACATAAAGGTTTGCAAAATTTTTATGAAACAGGTTCTCTTGGAGGCATTCAACCATCCCATGAAGTAAAACTTCGACGAAGGTTGGAAATGATAAATAGAGTTAGAGATGTTCAGGAGTTAAATTTGCCATCTTATGGGCTGCATCGGCTAAAGGGAGATCGAAAGGGAATTTGGTCTATTGTTGTTACTGGAAATTGGCGCATCACCTTCAAATTTGAGAATGGAGATGCTTACATTTTGAACTATGAGGACTATCACTAATGGCAAGAATGTTTAATCCTCCGCATCCTGGTGGAATTTTAGCCGAAGAGTTGGAATTTCTAGGTATTAGTGCTCGTGATTTTGCACGTCACATAGGAGTTGCTCCTAGTTCTGTCACTCGTATTCTGAATGAGAAAGGTCCTATTACACCGGAGATGGCTGTTCGGATTTCCGCAGCACTAACAGGCCCCGATCCTTCTACGTGGTTGGCGATGCAGGCTGACTATGATGCTTGGCAAGCCTCTAAGCGGGTGAATGTATCAGGTATTTCTAAATATACTTTCAAACCTTTACAGTTAAATCACCTTGCGACTTAATTAGTTTATTTATTGAAAGCACCACGAAATAAGATGTGGTGCTTTCAGGATATAAGTTTTTGATATCTATGATTTTTTAATCAAATAAACAGGGCTATCAGGAGACTTCCTAAAAGGCTTAAGGCACAAATAAAAATTTGCCAGTTTCTATTTTTTCGATAGGTTCTTTCGAGTTGCAACTGATTATCCTTTTGTATTTTCAGGCTTAACTCATTAAGAACAATTGACATAGTTTCAGCAGTCTCTTTTGCGCTTTGTTTTAACTCATTTTTTCTATTCTGTTGTCTAAGTATTTCCTGCCGTTTTTTTATCTTCTAAGATTTCAGCTAGTTGACTGGCGCTAGAGATTTCTTCAATCCGCATTATATTTTTACTTTTCTTTTCTGACACCCTTAAATGGGGTTTTGTCATGTTTTACATCCATGAACCTACCGGTTGTGGTGTTTCGTTTCACATAATGACCACTCGGTGTTTGTGTTTGAGAACGATTTCTTACCATTCCTCGTCTAGCGTTATCCCCGATTGGTTTATTTATGGCCATAATTTTTGCCTCCTTTTATTTCCCCAATGTATATTATAATGCGAATTAAAATGAAAATGTATGTTATTACCGTACAATTTAAAAATGAAACAAATAAAACATCCTGGTTCCTTTATTCGTGAAAAAATTCTTAAACCCCGAAATTTGACGATTTCGGCATTAGCACAATTGTTAGAAGTCAATCGGTCGAATTTATCAAATTTAATCAATGGGAAAATTTCTCTCTCAAAAGACATGGCATCCAAGTTGGAGAGTTCCTTCGGAATTTCGGCGGAAAATTTACTGACTATGCAATTGGAGTTTGATTCTGAACAACAATGTCAGGAAAGTGTAAATGTTAAAGCACGTACCTATGTTGCACCTTTTTTAGAGATTCATGCTAATGATATCGAATTGACGTTTACAAATTCGATTGATATGCGAGCTAGATTGGCCGTATTCTTGAGAATTTTAATTCACTCGACAACAGGTTATTTATCTAAAGTCGATTTTCCAGGTTTCGAAGATTCTCAAAGACCTGGCTGGGATGGTTGGGTAGAAACTCAATTAGGTTCTGCATGGGTACCGGAAGGATTATCTGGTTGGGAATTTGGAGTCGATAGAGACATCAAAACTAAGGCAGATAAGGATTTCTCGAAAAGTGTTAAGGAAAATTCAGAAGAATTAAGACTAGCCACAGTGTTTATTTTTATAACACCTAGACGTTGGTCAAATAAGAAAAAATGGATAGAACCAAAGAAGAAATTGAATTTATGGAAAGATGTAATTGCCTATGACTCTAGTGATTTAGAGCAATGGGTCGAACAATCTATAGAGGCACAAGTTTGGTTAGCAAATCAAAATAAAGTACCTTCTCACGGAGTGAGAACATTGAAAACCTGTTGGGATGATTGGGCAAATGTTACAGATCCAGAATTACCAGGGAGTTTATTTTCAACACAAGTAAAGAAAAATATAGAGAAAATTGAAAAATTTTTAACTGATCACGAAAAAAAGAATTTGATCATCGCGGCAGATTCAATAGAAGAAGGAATTGCTTTTTTAAGCCAAGCATTCAATCAAATTCCCCAACACCAAAACAGAATCCTTGTTTTTGATGAAGAAAGAGTTTTACCGAGGCTACTTTTAGGCAAAGTAAATTTTATTCCAGTGATCCATTCTTTTTCCGTAGCAAAAGAGTTTGCACCTTATTCTTCACAAGTCAAATCAATTCTAATTTACCCTAGAAATTACACTTTAGAAATTGACATTCAATTAGAACCTCTTGATCGTAGATCCTTTAAAGAAGCTTTAAAAGATATCAGTATCGAGGACGATTGGATAGATGATCAGTACAGACGATCAGCGGGGTCTCTTACTATTCTACGTAGGCAGTTAGCTGTATTACCAACTATTCGATCACCTGAATGGATTAACCAAAAAGATTTGATTGAGTCGTTGATTCCTTTGGTGTTGATTGGGGCGTGGGATGAAAAGAATGAGTCGGACAAAGAAGTATTGTCGCTCTTAGCTGGGAAACCCTATGAAGAAATCGAGAAGGATATTAATAACTTGTTGTCAATAAATGATTCTCCCCTTTGGGCAGTTGTACATGATCGAGGTGTGGTTTCAAAAGTTGATTCATTATTTGCAATTTCTAGGAAGATCACTGCGACACAATTAAGAAATTTTTTTGATATCGCACAATTAATACTTAGTGAAGATGATCCTATCTTAGATTTGCCGGATCATTTAAGATGGTGTTCAACTCTATATGGCAAGACCCGAGAATTTTCTTTGAATCTTCGGAAGGGAATCGCAGAGACTTTTGTATTGTTAGCCGTACATGGTGATTTTTTGTTTAGCTCATCACTCGGGGTAAGTTGTGAAGAGTTAGCTTCTCGTACTATTAGAAATATTTTGTTGCCTTTGAATTCAAGAAAACTTGAAGCCAACCGTAATGAGTTACCTATTTATGCCGAAGCTGCTCCGAATACTTTTCTAACAATAATTGAAGATGACCTAAAAAGAGAAACTCCAGAACTAATGACACTATTAAGATCTGTTAATACAGGTTACTTAGGAGTATTCTGTCCTAGAGCAGGGTTGTTATGGGCACTTGAATTATTAGCTTGGAATGATAACTTTTTACCTAGGGTAGTTATTGTTTTGGCCAAATTGAGTCAGTTTGAAATTAATGATAATTGGTCAAATAAACCAATCAACTCACTATCCCATATTCTAGATAAATGGATGCCACAAACAGCAGCATCTTTGGATGAACGAATAGCAGTCTTTGAGCAATTATTTAGCAGGTATCCGGAGATCGCTTGGCAAGTTGCTATGCAACAATTTATCTTTATTACCTGGGTAGGAGAATTTACATGTAGACCAAAATGGCGTCGAGACAGTTATAACCATGGCCTTTGTTCTAATGTGCAAGAAGGGCAAAAATTTATGGAATACCTTTTCAATAAAGTTATTACCAGAAAGACTTACTCGGTCGAGATGCTTTGTGATTTGGTGTCTAAGTTGAGATCAATGAATGAAACTCAACAAGAGAAAGTTTGGGAAGTTATTGATAACTGGGTATCAATTGGGCAAAACGATAAAGATTTGGCGCAGTTGAGAGAGAGAATAAGAGTATCAGTTCTGGCAAGAAAGATCAGGAAAAGTGCATTGGAATTCGAATTCCCCCAATTCACTGTGAAAGCATTTGAAGTGTATAAAAAATTACAGCCGAAAAATATTGTTTTTAAAAATTTATGGTTATTTGAAAATCAATGGGTTAGAGACTCTGCTTATGAGTCTCTTGACGAAAAGGTAGATTACATCAAGCGTGAGAAATATGTTAAAGAACTTCGTATTAATGCACTTTTTGAGATTTTCAATAAAGAAGGTGCAAAAGGAATTCTTCGGTTAGCTCAGGCAGGTAACGCATCTTATGTAATAGGTTCACTTCTTGTTGAAGCTGAAATTATTGACGTTGAAGTAATTAAGAAAATTATTTTGAATGACGAAATAAAAGATAACGAGTTACTCAAAGGAATGCTTGAAACACTGAAGAAAGATTGTTTCAATCAATTATTAGAAGCAATTTTACTTCTGGCGAATGATTCTCAACTCTTGAAATTCTTATTGTTATCTCCGTATGATAAAAATACATGGCAGGCAGTTGATAAAGCGAGCTCAGAGGTTAAAACTCAATATTGGCTCAGCATTAAACCTCCGTGCAGATATTTTGATTTATCTAATTTTGAATTCGGTGCAACAAAACTGTTATCAGTAAATAGACCCATTGCTGCCTTTAACTCTATCGAGCTTGATATCGAGCAGATTTCTCCTCAATTAATTTATAAGTTACTTGAAGCAATTCCAGAGAGTTCGGAGCTGAATGCCTCTCAATTTCAAATTGATAGATACGGTTTGGAAAGGGCATTAAAGGTAATAAATGAAAGCCCCAATTTTTCTTTGCAACAAAAAGCTAATTTGGAGATGCTTTATATACGTCAACTTTCAGTGGATCCATTTAATTTAACTCGTACTCGTATACCTAATTTAGAAAAATACGTGGAATTACACCCTGAATTTTTTGCTTACCTAGTTTGTTCTACTTACAAAAGAGATGATCTTAAAGATGAAAATAACTCGTCATTATCAAACACTGATGTGAGTAGTTGTAGCTTTTTATTAAATACTTTGAAACGAATACCAGGGTGCGAAGAGGGTGACATTGACAAGAGTATCGAAAAACTATTGAATTGGGTGAATCTGGTAATCGAGTGTTGTGAAAGACAAGGGAGGTGCACTTCTGCCTATCGTTGTATTGGGAAGTTACTGTCCAAATCTTTAAATGGTACAGATGGGATTTGGCCAAATGAACAAGTTCGAGGATTCTTAGAAAAGTTTGACCAAGAGGACGTAGTTGATAGTATGCGAATTGGTCGATATAACAATCGAGGTCCGGTATGGAGAGACCAAGGCGGTAAACAAGAATGGCAACTCGCAAAACAGTATAGTGACTGGGCTGACGAATTGATGATGCAACATTTCACTGTAGTAACAAGGTTACTAAGGAATTTAGCCAAACTTTACGAAAGCGAAGCAAAAGAATTTGATTTGAGGCAGGAGAAAGAGCTTAGATTATCGTACGATTAGATATAGATATCTTGAGGGATTAAAAGTGGCAATTACTTTTGAATATGTTGACGTTAAAGATGTGGGCTTAACAATAGACAAATTTGTTAATGAGAAAAAATTCGATGCCTTAGAGAGCTATTTAAAACCCTTGCAAACCTTTGTGAATAGTTGTCAAGAGCCTTTAAAGTACGTTTTGTTTTACTACATTGGGACAGGCTATTCTGAACTTTTCAATTGTTATTTACAAAAAAACGACCATTTACGCTCAAGGGAATTTAAAGAACTATCGTTTAAATACTTCAGAGAATCAATTTCGCTCATCGAAGAAAATAATAGTCTAGCTGCTAGTCATGTTGAGGTAATGATATATATTAATTATGGACTTGGTTTATTGAGTTGTGGTCGTGTAATTGAAGCAATTAGAGTGTTAAGAATAGCCTTAATACATAATCCTGAGTTTGGAATGGCACAAGCGAATTATGGGTACAGTCTTAATCACTATGCCAGACTTTGTAACAATGCGAACGACAGGAAGATTTTGAACCATTATGCGAACGTATACATGAAGAAAGCGCTTTCACTGAATGACCCCAATATGTATCCTGAGGCTAGAGAAGTTTTTCAAAAGTTGTCTAATGAGTATGACCGAGAAGTTGAAAATTATTTAAATAATTTAAAAAGAGGGAAGAATTTAGGAAGAAGTAAGAAGGAGCAGTTATATCGAAAATGGTGTTTGCAAAATCATTTATTCCTAACCCCTTTAAACGATTTAATAGAAGTCGATTGTTGTGATGCTACCGACCCACTGACTATTGCTCAATGTATTGATGAGATAGGGGTGGAGCCTCCGAGATGGTTTGCAATGTTAAATCAATTGAAAGAAGAGTACATATACTTGAGATATCTTTATTTTGAAAGTTTAGATTCAAAGAAGAGACCTCATTTTGCTGATAAAGGTGTTGCAATAGCGTTCGCGAGCTATGACTATGCGTCTTATTCGATTCGTCTAGAACAACTTAAAATGTGTTTTAAAAATTTGTTCTCGATATTTGACCAAGTTGCATTTGTTGTAAATTCATATTGGAACTTAGGGCTTAAAACAGATTTTGTTTCGGCATCACGGGTATTCAAAAACCCAGACCGTTTTCAAGAAAATTTTGCACTTATGGGGTTGTATTGGAGTTATCGAGAATTTCGCGAAAAGTACGCAAATTCGTCAAAGGCGTATGAAGGAGACTTGAAAGAATTACGAAATGCTCTAGAACATAGATTCGTTAAAGTGACCAACAGTTACCAGAACTCGAAATCTCTTATTAAAAATAATAATTTTGATGTTATTGAAGAAATGTTGTTGAGAAAATACACCCTTAGGTTATTACAATTGACCAGGGAATGGATAATAAATTTAGTGTATGCGATACATCTCGAAGAAAAAAATAAACCTTTTCATTCAGATAAATATCTAGATATAGCCGTTAATGATTTCCCCGATAATCTAAAGTTGTAAACTTTCTGCGTTTTCAAGACAATAAATTACCCTAGTTGTTCTCTAGAGTGGAATTCTTATCTTGAAGTAAATTTATCAACGTAAAGAATAGAAGACCGAAAGATTTATTATTAAAATCACTCCTGTAAATTTGAAAGGAGCCCCAAATGGCTGACATTGAAAAAGTCTTGCAAATGATCCAAGACAACGACGTGAAGTTCGTCGACCTCCGCTTCACTGATATGAAGGGTAAGGAGCAGCACGTGAGTATTCCTGCCCGCGCTGTGGATGAAGACTGGTTCGAAGAAGGCCAGCCTTTTGACGGTTCGTCGATGGCAGGCTGGAAAGGCATTGAAGCTAGCGACATGATCTTGATCGCAGATCCTGATAGCGCTCGCTTAGATCCCTTCCGTGAAGAAAGCACGCTTATTTTGACGTGTGACGCAACCGATCCTGCTACAGGTAAGGGTTACAACCGCGATCCGCGCTCTATTGCTAAACGCGCCGAAGCCTATTTGAAGTCCACTGGTATTGGTGACACGGCTTTCTTTGGACCGGAGCCCGAATTTCATATTTTTGACTCCATCGTTTGGGGAACAGACCCCGAACATTCTTTCTACAAGATCGGTAGCGATGAAGCCGGCTGGGCTTCCAAGATCGAATACGAACAAGGTAACCTTGGCCATCGTCCGGGTCATCAAGGCGGCTATTTCCCTGTGCCTCCGATTGATTCCTTCCAGGACATGCGCTCTGAGATGTGCCTTTTGATCGAACAACAAGGCGTTCCCACTGAAGTGCAACACCACGAGGTAGGTGCCGGTCAGTGCGAAATCGGTACGCGTTTTAGCACGCTGGTGAAGCGAGCCGACTGGACGCAAATTCTGAAGTACACGGTTTGGAATGTAGCTGCTGCTTACGGCAAGACCGCAACCTTTATGCCAAAGCCCGTTGTGGGCAGTGCCGGTAGCGGTATGCACGTGCACCAATCTATTTGGAAGGACGGTCAAAACCTCTTTGCCGGTAACGGCTACGCAGGTTTAAGCGATATAGCTCTCTTCTATATTGGCGGTGTGATTAAGCATGCTAAGGCCCTCAACGCTATTACCAATCCGTCAACAAACTCTTATAAGCGCTTGGTGCCAGGATTTGAAGCTCCGGTGAAGCTTGCCTACTCCGCTCGCAACCGCTCGGCTTCTATTCGTATTCCGCATACGCCAAGTGAAAAGGCTCGCCGTATTGAAGTGCGATTCCCGGATCCGATGGCCAATCCCTACCTCTGCTTCTCGGCACTACTCATGGCAGGGCTTGACGGCATCATGAATAAGATTCACCCGGGTGAAGCTGCAGACAAGAACCTCTACGATTTGCCGCCTGAAGAAAACGCCAAGATTCCGACTGTGTGCGCTTCTTTAGATGAGGCCTTGGCAGCTTTAGCTGCCGATCACGAGTTCTTGACGCGTGGCGGAGTGTTCTCTGAGGACATGATCGAAGCCTATATTGCATTAAAAGCAAAGGAAGTGGAACGCTTCCGCTTAGCAACGGCCCCGATTGAATTTGAAATGTACTATAAGCTCTAAGAAGACCTTTTCAATCTTTATTAAAATGGGCGATGAAAACAAAAATTCATCGCCCTTTTTATTACACTCATCAATGACACTTGAGACTCTTCACCAAAGATTATTAGCTTTGGGTGCTAAGCCCCTTCATTACGGATATCTTTATCGAGCGCTTTTTGGCATTGTGCCTTGGCCAGATGCAGATAATCCTAAGTTTCCCAAGTCGCTTCGCCAAGCGTTGCCCGACATTAAAGCTGAAATTAATGCTGTACTTCAGGTTGTAGATCACCAGCAGGGTGAAGAGAAAGATTCCTTAAAGCTTTTATTTCAATTAAAAGACGGTCACACAATTGAAAGTGTGCTTTTGCCAAGAGAAGGGGTCTGTGTTTCTTCTCAAGTGGGTTGCGCTGTGGGGTGTGTTTTTTGTATGACGGGACAGTCGGGCCTTATTCGGCAGCTCACAGACTTAGAGATTGTTGCCCAGGTAATTGAAGCGAAGAGGCTGCGTCCTGAGACTCGCAAAGTTGTCTTTATGGGGATGGGGGAGCCCTCACACAATTTAAAAAATGTGATGTCTGCAATTGATTTTTTGGGTGCCTACAGTCAAATTCCGCATAAAAATCTGGTCCTCTCGACCGTTGGCGATCAGCGCGTCTTTGATGCGTTAAACGCTTCAACGGTAAAGCCAGCGCTTGCGATTTCACTTCACAGCACGATTAAAGAAAAAAGAGAAAAGCTTTTGCCTCGTGCGGGCAAAATTTCGATTGACTCGCTTGTTGATCAGGCAGAAAGCTATGCTCGTCAGACAGGCTATCCGATTCAGTATCAGTGGACGTTGATGCATGGCGTCAACGATAGCGATGAAGAGTTAGCTAATATCCGAAAACTTTTAACCGGTAAATACGCTTTGATGAACTTTATTCCTGTCAATGCCGTGGACAACAGCCCTTATCGCCGACCCGAATGGTCACGGTGTCAGGAAATGGCGCGAATTTTAAAAGAAGCGCACATTTTGGCGAAGTTTCGCCACTCTGCTGCTCAAGATGTAGAAGGTGGGTGCGGACAGTTGAGGTACCGTCATTTGCAAAAAGAGGGCAAGAGCTTATGAGTGGATTTGATGAGTTAGGAATTGGTTTAGCTCTTTTTACTAAGACAAAAGAGTTGGGATGGGAGAAGCCCAGCACCATTCAGCAAAAAGCGATTCCGGTGATTTTAGCCGGGCGCGACTTGATGGCGATTGCCCAAACGGGGAGTGGGAAAACGGGGGCATTTTTATTGCCTATTTTGCAGCGCTTGTCTCAAAATAAATCCAAACAGAATCAAAATCCCTCTGTTTTAATTTTGGCGCCCACCCGAGAACTCGCTATTCAACTTCATAAAAATGCTGAAATTTTTAGTGAAGCTGTTGCTAAAAGTGCTTGTCTTTTAGTCGGGGGGTTGAGTATTCTCACGCAAAAAGAGGCCTTAACCCTCAAACCCGAGATTGTGGTTGCGACACCCGGCAGGCTTCTCGATCACCTTCGAAGAAACCATCTGAATTTATCTGGCATCCAATACCTCGTACTGGATGAAGCCGATCGGATGCTTGATATGGGTTTTTTGCCCGATATTAAGAAAATTTTGACTAATTGCCCCGAGCCCAGACAGTCTCTTTTATTTTCTGCGACGTTATCAGACGAGATTCATCTTTTAGCGCAAAAGCTTTTAAAGCGCCCGGTTCTCATTGAAGTCAATGCCAACCGCGATGCGGGAAGTATTGAGCAAAAAGTTTTCCGAGTACCAGAGCGTGAAAAGCCGACATTTCTTCGAGATCTAATTGTCGATAACAGTTTGAATCAAGTGCTCGTTTTTACACGTCAAAAAGAAAGTGCAGCAAAGCTTGCGAGTCACTTAAAAGAAGACGGCTTTAAAGTGGAGGCCCTTCACGGAGATAAAACCCAAGCCAGACGTACGAAGATTCTGGAGGCGTTTAAAAATCATGAATTACGAATTCTTGTTGCTACTGACCTGGCCTCTCGTGGCATTGACATCAAAGAGCTCCCTGTTGTGATCAACTATGAATTGCCTCAGGACCCGCATGACTATATCCATCGAATCGGCCGCACGGGGCGGGCTGGGGAAAAAGGTGTGGCCTATTCTCTAGTAAGTGAAAAAGACACTTATAAGCTAAAAGCCATTGAAACTTTGATTAAAAGAAAATTGTCACTTGAAACGCCTGTGGTCTATAGAACCTATTTTGAAAAAGAAGACAGAGTTGAAGATGCTCCAATGGCTAAGTCTTTGACACGAGACTCAAAACCCAAGCGCTCAGTTTCAAAGGAAAGAACACATAAAAAAGACCGCAAAGCATTTTCAGGTGAAAAAAGATCGCTTAAAGAAAAGCGCAATACGGGACTAGATTCTTTTGATTACATCTTGCCAGACTTTTAAGTCGCAAGAAAACGATAGAATATCCACCATGAAAGAAAAGATTCTCATCAAAAAAATTGGGCTTTTGTGTTTCTCGGGTCTTGTTGCAGCTTGCCTTTTGACTGGTTGCACTAACGGCCCTTCGGATCCCTTATTTGATGCGCCTTTGGGAGAGCGCACGATTTGCAGTGCCGTTAATCCCGTGCAGGGTAACGACGTTTTAAGTGTCGTGCCCTTTAATTGTCCGGATCTGGAAATTTCTACAACGCTTAACGAACTGCGTGATGCTGGTTGGCGCTTAGAGACTGTGCATATGGGAGAAGACGTAGAAGTAAACGGTACCTTAGCTTCTGAGGTCTCTATTACGGTCAGAAAGGCTTACTGATATGACGACTGATATTAAAAACCGAATTCAAGATTTGCGCCAAGCGATACTTCGCCTTGGCGCAAATGCTTTTTATTGCACTTTGTCTGATGCGCACCTATCGGAATATATCCAAGAGGCTGATCAATTTTTAACCTATTTAACGGGTTTTACCGGATCAAACGCTCAAGTGCTGATCACAGAACATGAGGCCTATCTTTGGACCGATTCGCGCTATTGGGAGCAGGCTAGCAAAGAATTAGAGGGCTCAGACATTGTTTTGATGAGGCAAGGAGAAGAAGGTGTCCCGGAAGTTTATCAATGGCTTGCAGAACACAATGCGACAACACCTTTTATTCTTGCGGCACCATTAGAAACTTTGTCTTTAGTGACATTTAATAGCTTGGCTCAAAGCGCTTCGAGGATCATGGATTTTGATGATGCTTTAATTAATCAGCTTTGGCCCCTAAGACCCTCTCGCGCTGTGCGCCCCCTTTATGTCCACAAGGCAAGCTCGGAAAGCGCCAAGGATAAGCTTTTGCGTCTGAAAGCTTATCTGTCAACAAAGGGTGAGGGCCAGGGAGCGCTTCTTTTAACCCGGCTTGATGATATTGCGTGGCTGACCAATTTACGGGGATCGGATATTGCCTTTAACCCCGTCTTTTTAAGTTGGGCCCTTATCAGTCAAGAAAAAGCTCATCTTTTCGTCCATCAAAAAGTATTAAATTCTGACATCGTTTCAGAGCTTACGTCTTCCGGGTGGACGATTTGTGATTACTCAGAGTTGCATGAGAAACTCAAAGAGCTGATTAATCAAAATACTCCCATTTTGGCTCGGGAAAATGATCTTAATGCCAAGCTTTTCACTGAGATTAAAGACAGTTTTAAAGATTTTAAGCACCCGGTTGCCCTTTGGAAATCGATTAAAACAAAGGAAGAAATTGAGGGTTTAAAAAAAGTGATGAAAGCCGACGGTCAGGCCTTGCAGGACTTTATTGATGAAGTAAAGGTTAGGCTTGCCCGAGGAGAGAAATTAACTGAAAACGATGCTGTAGACATTTTGCATCAAAAGCGCTCTGCTATAGAGGGTTTTATCGGTGAGAGTTTCGGGACAATCGCTGCGGTTAACGCCAACGCTGCACTGCCTCACTATGAACCTAAAGAGGGTGAAGGTGCGCTTATTCAAACGCCTTGCGTTTTGCTCGTGGACTCCGGTGCTCACTATGATAAAGGCACCACAGATACAACGCGGGTTTGGTTTTTAGGTAATCCTGAAGATTTTCCCAAAGAGGATTTGAAAGCTTTAAGGCGCGATTACACTGCTGTTTTTAAGGCAATGAAGGCTCTTTCGGAGGCCACATTTGCAGTCGGAACCACAGGTTTTGACTTGGACAAAATCGCTCGCGCACCCATTCATGCGATCGGTGCCGATTTCGGGCATGGAACGGGGCATGGCATTGGACTGACGTTAAATGTTCATGAAACTCCACCTAGTATCTCTCCCAGAAAACGAGAGGGGACATTGACGGCTTTTGAACCTGGCATGATTGTGAGCGATGAACCCGGCATCTATCGGCCGGGCAAATGGGGCATTCGGATTGAAAATATGCTCGTTTGCGTAGAAAAACCTAATGGTCTTTTAGGCTTTGAGACACTGACGCAATGTGACATCGATCAGACGCTTTTAGAAGATTCTTTAGTCGGTTAAAGTGATAGGATTTCAGATAGATCAAATAATGTATTAAATTCAGAGATTATGGTCAAGCAAGCGCCGTCAACCACAGTTGCTAATCGCACCTACCGAAAAATGACCGAGGAGCCGGTTAGCCGATTGGTTATTGAATTGGGCATCCCCACAATGCTCTCGATGCTGGTGACGGCGCTTTATAACACGGCTTCTACTTATTATGTTTCATACCTTGGCACTTCTGCCGTGGGTGCTATGGGTGTGGTCTTTGCCCTTCAAACCATTATTCAGGCAATTGGCATCATGATCGGACAGGGGTGCGCTTCTCAAACATCAAGGCTACTGGGCGCACAAGACTATGTGAGGGCGAACGCCTTGGCCTCTTCCGGGCTTTTTCTGTGTTTGGTTTTTGCGTTAGTCTTTTCTCTCATTGGGTTTCTTTTTATAGAAAGCTTTATGTTTGCCATGGGGGCAACTGACACGATTTTGCCTTATGCCGTCACCTATGGCGAAGTGATTTTGTTTGCTGCGCCCTTTATGGCAGCCTCTTACACCTTAAATAATCTTCTGCGCTCCGAGGGGCTGGCGCTTGTCGGTATGGTGGGTTTAGGTGTGGGCGGTCTGCTCAACATCGCGGTTTGTCCCGTTTTTATTTTTGTTTTTGATTGGGGCATTGCCGGCGCAGCTTGGGCAACCGCGCTTTGTCAGGCTATTTCCTTTGCAATTTTGCTTACGCACTATTTACGAGGTAAAGGAACGCTTCAGATGCACTGGAGTTTTATTTCCAAAAATCCTCTTCTTTACGCCTCAATCTTTAAAAACGGTATGCCATCTTTAACCCGAAATGGTTTGGGAGCGGTCGCCGCTTCTGCTTTAAATCTTATGGCCGGGCAATACGGGGATGCGGGAGTCGCAGCCATGAGTATTGTGGGGCGAGTGATGATGATCACAAACGCTTTTTTGATTGGTCTTGGTCAAGGCTTTCAACCTGTTTTGGGCTACAACTGGGGTGCAAAACTTTTTACTCGGGCTAAAGCTGCACTGGATACTACCATCGGTATTGGTACCTTGATGATGATTTGCCTGGGCGCTGTGGGTTTTATTTTTGCCGATGAAATCGTTGCTTTTTTTGAAACCGATGACCCCGAAGTGTTGGCTATCGGTGTTTTAGCCCTAAAACTTCATTGCCTTGCCGCGATTATCATTCCGGTTAACGTTATCGGCAACATGTCTTATCAGGTCTTGGGACGCGCTGCAATCGGAACGCTCTTAGCTTCCTCCCGTCAAGGTCTTTTTTTCCTGCCCTTGATTTTCTTTTTGCCTTCTCAAATAGGTCTTTTAGGGGTTCAGTGTGCACAGCCCTTAGCAGAAGTCGGCGCATTTTTTGTCTGCGGTTTCTTCTTGTGGCACTTCAGAAAAGAGTTGGACAATCGGATCGCTATTGCGAAGGAAAGCAAAAAAGATTGAATCTTAAACAGATATTCGTCTGGATTTCGCAGAGCGCTTTAAACGAGTACGCTTAGATAAAAATTTCACATTGTAGAATCTGAGTCAGCGCTCGGCAGTTTCATTGAAATCACTTCGATGCTTTGAATCATAGGGGTAAATTTCTCCCAAATTCCTCGTTAACTTAGCTATAGCTCTTAATCAGGTGCAGGATTTTGAAGAGTTCTTCGGAATTGAGGAAAAATCGATTTGTTTAAGCCTGAACCTAAACAAAGACAGCCTCAACAGCATCGTCAAAATAAAATGACATTAAGTATTAGGATGATGTTTATTAAAAATCTCTATAGGAGATATTTGTAATTTATCTTTATCTGAGATATTATCGAAATATCTTTAATGGAGATATTTATGGTGAACCAGACAACAATTTATTTGAGTAAGCAGTTAGGCACTTTATTAAAGAGCTATAGAAAATCAAAAAATATTTCGCAGGTGGATTTTGCTCAAAAAGTTGGTATTTGCCAATCCAGAGTGTCGTACTTGGAAAATCATCCAGAAGATATGAGTTTTGATCAGCTGATGCGATGGGTCTCTGTTTTGGGGCTAGAGATTCGCTTAGCTGTTAAACAAAAAGATATAGTGGATACGGAGTGGTAGCGGTGAAACAAAAAGTTAATTCCATCTAGATGAAGATTCTTTGAGTTTTTTATCTGTATTAGTTTTTTCTGGCTTTTAAGGGCAACGGATGGTCATGCAAAAAATTTCAGTATCAATCTTTTGCCTCATGGAAACTACCGTCTGAGTAAGTTTTATGACATCGTTTCGACTTGGCCGGCTGTGGGCAACGGAGTTCATCAGCTGAAATTGCAAAAATTAAAATTTGCAATGGCTCTGGAAGGAAAACGCAGACACTATCGGATGGATCGAATTAATCTTAGTCATTTTGTCAGAACTGCAGCATTGGCTGGAATTAGCGAAAGTGAGGCAAAAGAAGTCATCGGTTTGTTGCTTCAGAGTGTTCCATCGGCTTGTGAGTCCGTTTCTAAAATTCTGCCTGATGATTTTTCTCAAAAGGTCGCGGATAGAGTATTGGAAGGTGTTTTGAAATCATCTCAGGAATTGTCCGAACAAATCGATTAATTTCAAAGAAGCCCGTTATACTTAAGACTGAATTTTTCTTCACAACTTCCGGAGGTCAATCCATGCAATCCGCCCTTAAAGCCATGTTTGTTGCAGGGGCCTGTCTTGTTGCCGCCAGTTTTTCGGCTCAAGCCGCTCAAACTATTCGCCTTGCGCATACGGCGGCGACGAGCCACGCTCACCATGCCGCAGCCCTTCAATTTGCTAAAAATGTTGAGGCTCGTACCAAGGGTGAACTCAAAGTGGAGGTTTATCCTTCGGGTGAATTGGGCGATCAGCCGGCATTGGCCGAACAGGTGACGATGAGTGCACTAGATATGGCGGTCGTGTCTTTAGGCAACATGGCGATGTACTCTAAAAAACTCAATGCTATGACGGCACCGTTTCTCTTTAAGAGCTACGATGAGGCCCACCAAGTAATCGACTCCTTTGTGATGCCCTGGATGAATGAGGGACTGGCCAATTACGACGCGGTGGGTTTATCCATGTTTGATTACGGTTTTCGCCAAACCACTACTCAAGACGTCGTCGTGAACTCAGCTGATGATCTCAAAGGCGTCAAGATCCGTGTGCCGCCTGCCACAGGTCTTTTAGCCGCTTTTGATGCGATTGGTGCCAACACGCAAAGCATTGCTTACTCTGAGCTTTATACGTCCTTAAAGCAGGGAGTTGTGGTCGGTGAAGAAAACCCCGTCTTTACGATTTTGGCCGATAGCCTCTATGAGACGCAAAATCAATTAGCGATGACCAATCACTACTTTGACTGCCAGGTGCTTTTGATGAATAAGACCCTTTTTGAAGGGTTGCCTCAAGAGCAGCAAAAGATTCTGAAGGAAGAGGCCGTTAATGCCCAAAACCTCACTCGCAAGATGATTAGTGAAGGGGAAAGCGCCGTAGTTGAAGAATTAAAGAAAAAGGGCATGAACGTTACTTATCCGGATCGTGAGTCTTTTGTGAAAAAGATGGCTCCAGCCTATGCCAAAGTGGCTGAATTGGCCGGCAAAGACGCGATGGATGAAGTAGTCAATGCCGTAAAAGCCGTCCAATAACTAGGAAAGATCTCTTATGGTGATGTTTGCGATTTTTGCGGGTGTGTTGCTGCTTTTGCTTTTGGGCGTGACAACGGCTGTCACAATGGGTTTTGCCTCCATTGCGACCTTTTTGATGGCCGGAGGCGACATGTCTCGGCTTTTTCTTGTGCCCCAGCGCATGTTCTCGCAAGTCTCGGGCATCACCCTGATGTCCATTCCTTTCTTTTTGTTGATGGGTAATCTCATGAGCGTGGGGGGCATCTCCCAGAGCTTATTTGGTTTTGGCAGAGTTTGTTTAGGCCATAGGGCCGGAGGTTTATCTAACGCTGCGATTGTCGCCTGTATTGTGATGGCAGCTATGTCCGGGTCGGCTGCAGCGTGCGCTGCCGGAATCGGCATGATAGCGATCGCTGAGATGACAAAATCGGGCTATGACCGAGCCTTTAGCTGTGCAACGATTGCCGCAGGCGGTGCTTTGGGTCCGATTATTCCGCCTTCCATTACTCTCATTCTTTTTGCGGGTTTGACGCAAACTAGTGTCAACGCTCTTTTTGCTGCCGGTACTGTGCCGGGGCTTCTTTTGGGCTTAGCCTTCATGCTCTGGTCTTCCTACGTTTGTAAAAAAGAAGGCTATACGGTGACGCCCAAAGCCACGTGGACTGAGCGCTGGGAGGGCTTTAAGGATGCGTTTTGGTCCCTTTTGACTCCTGTGATTGTGATCGGAGGGATGTTTGCCGGGCTTTTTACGGCAACTGAAGCCGCTGCCGTTGCCTCCTTTTATGTTTTTATCCTGGGGCTTTTTGTTTTTAAGACCCTTAAACTGAAGGATCTTCCGTCCATTTTTTGGAATACCGTTGAGCAAACCGCAAAAGTGATGTTCGTAATTGCTACGGCCGGCTTTTTCCAATATGTGCTTTTGTACACGCGTATTCCGCAACAAACAATTGCGTTTGTTTCAAGCACTTTCTCCTCGGTAGCAGTGGTCCTTTTAATCATCATTGCGATTTTGGTGATTATGGGGTGCTTTATGGAGGGAACGGCAATTTTGCTCATTACGGTGCCGATTTTCGTGCCCATTGCAAAGAGCTTTAACTACGATTTGATTCAGTTGGGTATCGTGATGTGTATTGCACTGGCCGTTGGAGTACTAACGCCTCCGGTTGGGCTTAATCTTTATGTAATGGCGTCTATCACCGGAGAAAAGGTGATGATGATTGCTAAGCACGCTCTGGGCTATGTGGTGATCATGATTTTAGTGGCGATAGCTGTAGCGTTTATTCCGGGGCTTTCTTTGGGCTTGGCAGCTCTTGTGGAGTAGCAGATGATTGAGTTACTGAAAACTATTGATCATTGGGTTAGCCGCATCACGCGCTTGATTTGTGTGGTGGCGCTCGCTGCTATCGTCATCATGTTTTTGGCGAACGTTTTTGTGCGCTTTGTTCCCATCTATAACTTCACGCAGACCGATGACTGGATTCAGATTTGCCTCATATGGATGATCTTTTTGGGTGCACAGGAATTGGTGCGCACAAGAAATCACTTCGTAGTGGAGGTCATGACCGAGCGTTTGGAAGGAAAGACCGCGAAAATTTGCCGTGGAATTGTCTGCGCAATTGAACTCATCACTTATGTGCTCATCTGCTACTACGGCTTTGTCTGGGTGATGAGAGCACACGCCTATATGCAGTCCATCCCCTGGATGCAGGTCAAAGTAGCCTATGCCGCTATTCCGGTGAGTGCCTTTTTTATGTCATGCTATGCACTAAGAGACTTCATTTTGGCGATTCGCGGCAAGTATGATGACTTTGAGGCTTGATTTAGAGTTTGGCTTTAGTAAGCAGAAACACCGTTGAGAAAATCAATAGAGCTCCCACGACTTCAACTGTCTGAAAGCTCGTGCCTAGAATTATGACTGAAAGCAGCACCGCTGAAAGCGGTTCAAAACAATTGAGAATTGAAGTAATTGAGGGCGGGACAAATTCGAGGCTTTTTAAATAACACCAAAAGGCAATGATGGTGCCAAAAAGAACGATGTACCCATACAAAGCGATACATTGCACATTCCATAGAACATTCATATCAAAGGGGTTAATGACTACGCATCCTACAGCACCTCCGATGAGCATCCCCCAGCCAACAACGGTGGTGACAGAGACGCGTTTGATGAGTTGTCTCGGTTGAATAGTGCAGAAGGCTCCGCAAATGGCAGAGACTAATCCCCAGAAAACGCCGATACTTGAAAAATTAAGTTGAGAAAAATCCCCTTTTGTAATAAGGCAGATGACACCCACGGCCGATAAGCCGATTGCCCCCAACTCAACGCTCTGTACTTTTCGGTGATCAATGAAGGCTAAAAAGCTAATCACAAAAAGCGGACCGGTTAAAACCAAAATACCGGCAGTGGCCGCGTTGGCGTGTTCAATGGAAAGAAAAAATGCCCATTGAATACCTAATACGCCCAAGCCATAGATAGCAATATCTCTGAGGTTTTCCCATTTAAAAACGGTCTTGAGATGATTTTTGGGCGATAGGATGCAGTCAATCATGGCTAAAGCAAGCCCGGCTCCAAAAACTCTGAGCGCAGTGAGATTTTCAGCCGAAAAGCCGTAATGCGTCATTAGGTACTGGGCTGCCACAGCCATTGAGCCCCAAGAGGTTCCAGCCGTCAGCGCCAGAAGAAACCCTTTGAAAATTGCAGAATGCATCGCCATTTATTTGAATTGAAATATTTTTATTATTGACCGCGGTTAGTAAAACCTCAAACAGTATTGATGTTAATTATTTTGGGTTCAAGATGACTTTTGGGGAATAAATAATTTTTTAATTGAGTTGACTGAGTTCGATACAATGCAATCATGTTTGTCTTTTTGTAGTGAGCCGTTTATGTGGGAGTCTGAGTCGTTAATTTCTGCCCGAGAGCACTATCTGAGCCAACCTGAAGTGCAAGGGTTTACTGACTTTTTAGCTCGATTTATTGTCGGTCGTGTTTTTGATCCTCCTTACCTGACACAAACTAAGAGACCTAAAGCACAGTACTGCTTTACAAGTCTTCAGGATGCTTGGGAGCAATACATTCAGGAAGAGCCAAACAGGGCATTTCAAGAGCGTCTCATAGAGTATGAAAAGCCCCTAAAGGAGGCGCTAAATAAGCGCGACGATGCCGCTTTTATCAATATTGTAAATACCATTTTCGGTCCCACAAGCCTTTTGTATCACTCAAACGAAAAGACACTTTTAGAGATGAAAGATTTATGTGAGTCAGTGGCTTTCGCAGTGAATCAGCTTTCAAGCGACTCGCCCAATGAAGACGCCTTCGGGCGCTTTTATGGTCCAAGAATGACGAGTTTTTTCTCTCGCATTTATGCCACGCTGATTCCTGATTTTTTAGCCTATGAGAGCCGCGTAGCGGGCGGTCTTTGTTATTTGATTCGTCTCTATTGCATCGAAAGAGAAATTTCTTTGCCCTTGACGCTGAAATTAGGCTGTGTTCATGGATGGGGAAAGGATAAGAAAAATGTCTCCCGTAATGCCTCTTGGGGTGATAATGACTTTACGTCTTTAGATACCATTAAAAAGCGGCCTTTGCGTGAAAGAACTTTTGCGCACAGCAATTACTTAGCCACGTGGCTTGTTGTAGAAGCCCTTTGCAAAGCTAAAGCCATGGATGAAAAGGGCAGTAGTTGGATAACTGGCTCTCACCCCATCCGCAAAGTGGAGGCTTCGCTTTATATGTTGGGAGCGGAGCTGCCGCCGGTTGATTAAAAAACTTTTCGACTTGAACCTAACAATACATTAGAAAGAGGCAATCTGACCGTCGGTGCGTTTTTCTGTACCGGCGCAAAGGATTCCCGTCTTTTCATCACGCAAAATCACTTGACCGCGTCCCATGTGATAGGGATCGGGTTGCACAACGATGTCGTGACCCATGCGTTGAAGCAGGCGAACAAGGTGATTGGGCATATCGTGTTCAACTTCCACCTTCTTGCCGCCAATCCATTGCCAACGCGGGGCGTCGAGGGCCTGTTGGGGATTCAAATGGAAGTCAATCATATTCATGATGACTTGCAGGTGAGCCTGGGGTTGCATCCAACCGCCCATGATGCCCATGGCAGAAATCGGTTGATCGCCCTTAGAGATAAAGGCCGGAATAATCGTGTGGTACGGGCGCTTGCCGCCTTCGTAAGCATTGGGATGCTTTTCATCAAAGCGGAAGTTTTGGGCGCGGTCATTGAGCGAAATACCTGTGCCAGGAATGACGATACCGGAGCCGAATCCACGGAAGTTACTTTGAATCATGCTCACCATGTTGCCTTCGGCGTCAGCCGTAGCAAAGTAAACGGTAGAGCTGTAGCGCGGATCACCCACTTCGGGCATCAAAGCAGAGTCAGGCTTGATGAGTTTTCTGCGGTCATCAGCATACTTTTGGCTCAAAAGCTGCTCGGAGGTAACAATCATGTGTGAGGGTTCGGCCACATATTCCATCGTATCGACGAAAGCAAGCTTCATAGCTTCGATTTGCTTATGAAGCGTGTCGATGGTGTCGCGTTCGCCGAATGTGAAGCCCTTCAAAATATTCAGAGCCATCAAAACGGTGATGCCGTGGCTGTTGGGCGGAATTTCCCAAACGTCGTAACCGCGGTAATCGGTCTTTAACGGCTGAACCCATTCGGGATGGTAGGCCGCTAAGTCTTCTGCCGAGAGGAATCCGTTATGCTCCTTCATGAAGGCATCGATCTTTTGAGCAAGCGCACCGCGATAGAAGGATTCACCCTTGGTGCGGGCGATTTCACGAAGGGTTTCCGCCATATCATGGCTCTTAAAGACGTCGCCCGGACGTAGCCAAGTATCGTTCGGAGCAAAGGTATCAAACCAGCCTTTAAACTCCGGACGGTCACGGTACTTGCTGTAATTCTTATAAGCTTCTTCCCACAAGCGGCTGATGTTAGGTGAGACCGGGTAGCCATTTTCAGCGTAGTCAATGGCAGGGGCCATCACTTCTTCAAGGGGCAGACGACCAAAACGCTCATGCATGGCCATCCAGCCGCCCACTGCACCCGGCACATCAATGGGTTCGACGCCATAGGGCGGAATGCTGTCAAAACCGCGTTCTTTCAATTTAGCAATGGAAGCAGCCTTGGGCAGCGGACCTGAACCATTGATTCCGTAGAGTTTGCCCTTATACCAAATGAGCGCAAAGCAGTCAGCACCCAAACCGTTACCCGTGGGTTCGACGACAG
>OJMM01000409.1_pt1 | contig 28990 bp, 29 predicted proteins | sample 1597231 | NCBI WGS metagenome assembly OJMM01 (sample SAMEA2452128, study PRJEB22498) | human gut metagenome | reverse complement strand
CCCGGTTTATCAGCCGGTTGACGTCTTCCTCGCTTAAACCGCGGGCCGCACTGATGTCGCTGACCGTTTGAGCCAAAATCGTTCCGCCTAAACGAAGCATCTCCTGTCGAAACGGCTCAGACATCCGCTCGTCCAAAACGGAAGCCATTGCGTTCTTATATTCATGTCGGGCATAAAATTCAGGCTTAATTCCGACTTTATCCAGCAACTTCCGGAAAAAAGGAACCTCCATGGCAATTCCGGTCAATCCAAGGTCAGTGTTGGGCTGCATCCAGATTTCGTCAAAGGCCGAAGCCAGATAATACTCGGAAGTACCACCGCCGAAACTGCCAAATCCGGCGGAAAAGATATAGGCTTTTTTGCCTTTGGAACGAAAAGTCGCCACCGCCTGCCGCAATTCCTGAATTTGAGCCAACCCAAGCGGAGAATTGCCCACTCTGCCGACCAAAACCTTAACCCGGTCGTCAATTGCCGCTAAATTGATGGCCTTGACCAAATCGTAAAACGACAACGGAGACACCTCGCTGATTTCCGTCAGCAGATTATCGCTGCGCACCTCCCGGTAGGCCTCGTCAAAATTGATTTTAAGCACTGTTTGCCGGGGAATTGTCGTCGCCCGTCCCGGCTCCTGCCGCAACAGTCCCAAAATAACCAGCAACAGCAAAATAAACAGTATGCCGAAAATTGCGAATGCATAAACCAGTGATTTGATTAAAATTCTCACGGCCAGCTTTTTCTTTCTTTTTGCAGTATCCTTAGGAAAAGGCGTAAGCTTCTCAGACATGTTTCACACGGTAAAAAAATAAAGACCATTAAACAATGGTCTTTATTCTAAACTTTTTCAGTTTTTTAACAACTTTTAATTCGGTTTTTCACCAAATTTCTGTTGATTTTACTCACTCAGCATTGCTGCTGTTTCGGCAGCGTTATCCAAGCACAGCATACCCTGAATATGATAGCCGCAGTCCACGTGGATAACTTCTCCGGTAATGCCGGTGCCGCAGGGAGACAACAAAGCCATCGTGGTCATACCGACTTCCTCTTGGGTAACATTGCGGTGCAGCGGACAGTTTAATTCGTTCCAGTGCAAGATTTTGCGGAAATCGCCGATGCCAGAAGCCGCAAGCGTCTTAATCGGACCGGCGGAAATAGCGTTAACCCGAACGCCCTGCTTGCCCATATCCATGGCGGCATAACGAACCGAAGCTTCCAAGGCGGCCTTGGCAACACCCATAATATTGTAGTTTGGCAAAACCCGTTCGCTGCCCATATAGGTCAGAGTAACGATGGAACCGCCTTCGTTCATAATCGGAGAAGCATATTTGCAGGCTTCGATGAAAGAAAAGCAGGAAATTTCCATGGTCATTTTGAAATTGTCGCGGGTCGTGTCGATTGTACGGCCTTTGAGCTGATTTTTGTCAGAAAAACCGATAGCGTGAACCAAAAAGTCGATTTTGCCCCACTTTTCGCCGAGTTCTTTGAAACAAGCTTCAACACTGGCAGAGTCCGAAACGTCGCACTTAATCAGCAGCGGCTCTTTGTCCAGTTGGGCGGCCAGAGGCTGAACCCTTTTTTCCAGAGCCTCGTTCTGATAAGAAATCGCAATCTGAGCACCCTGAGCATTCAAAGCCTGAGCTATGCCCCAAGCGATTGATTTGTCATTTGCAAGGCCCATAATCAGACCTTTTTTTCCAGCCATCAAAGCTGCAGTTCCAGTCATAACGTCTTCCTTTACTTCTTTATCTTTACTCTTTGGTAAGATTAACAGTTTATTTAATTAACTTGAAATCTATGGTAGATTTCTATAAAATTAAACCGAATTTGTAAACAATTTTTTTCATAGGTGCTGAATGTATCTGAATAAGTATCTCCGTTCCGGAATCTCCCGCCTGCGGCAAACAGCTTCCGGCGCAGGGAATTTCATCGTTTTCCTTATGCGCAGAGCCCAAAGCGACACTATATTCCGAGTTGCGGCTTCCTTAAGCTATACGTCTCTGATTGCCATTGTTCCCCTGCTTGCCATCGGATTGGCCATTTTCTCGGCTTTTCCCGTCTTTCAGGGGGCCAAAGAACAACTGCAGGAAATCATCCTGCAAAACTTTGTTCCCAACATCGAACAGGAAATCAGCCAATATTTCGCCGATTTTATTAATGCAACGGCTCAATTGACCGCCATCGGTGTCATCGGCATCGCCGTCACCGCCATTTTGATGCTCTCCACCATTGAAAACAGCCTCAATTTCATATTTAAGGTATATAAACCCCGCAACATCAAAACTAAAATCACCCTCTACTGGACCGTAATCACCCTTGGGCCTCTGCTGCTCGGTACCGCGCTCTCTCTGCGCGGATACGTCTATACGCTGCAAAAATTTATGCCGGAAGACATCATCAGTTCCCAGTTTTACCTCAGCACGCTGATTCCCAGCCTGTTCACCACCTTGGCGCTGGTTCTGCTCTATGTTTTGGTGCCCAACAAAAAAGTACGCCTCTCCAATGCGGTTATCGGCGCTGTGGTTGCCATGATGATGTTTTTCCTGCTCCGCAAGTTCTTCGGTTTGGCCATCTCGGCCAGCGCCACCTACAAGACCCTTTACGGCGCCATGGCGACGCTCCCTATCCTGCTCATTTGGATTTATTGCTCCTGGGCGGTGGTCATCTTCGGCGCCGTTGTCACCGCCGCAATCGGAGAATATCGCGAACACGAGGCTTTCTCTTCCGAAGAAAATGCCGAAGATTCTTATGTTTCCCGCCGTAGTCGCAGAAAAAAACGCTATTACGCAAAAAAGTTCTTGCCAAAAGAACAAAAATAGAACATATTACTTTTCATAGGGATAACTGAGAGTCGGAAATTGTATTTTTCTGCTGTCGGTTTATAACAAAACCATTACTAACATCTAACTTACAAGGTAACTGTCAAATGGATAAAGATAAAGCGCTTGATGCGGCACTAAGCCAAATTGAAAAAGCCTTCGGAAAAGGCTCCATTATGAGACTCGGACAAGATAACGCCCATGCTGACATTGAAGCCATCTCCACCGGCTCCCTCGGTTTGGACTTGGCCCTCGGTATCGGCGGTATGCCCCGCGGCCGTATTGTCGAAATTTACGGTCCGGAAAGCTCCGGTAAAACAACTTTGGCTTTGAGCGTCATCGCTCAGGCTCAGAAAAAAGGCGGTACCTGCGCATTCATCGATGCCGAACACGCTTTGGACCCTTCTTATGCAAAGAAAATCGGCGTGGATATTGAGAACTTGCTGATTTCTCAGCCGGATGCCGGAGAACAGGCTCTGGAAATCACCGACACTCTGGTCCGTTCCGGCGCTGTCGACGTTTTAGTCGTTGACTCCGTTGCCGCTTTGGTTCCCAAGGCCGAACTTGAGGGCGAAATGGGCGATTCCCACATGGGGCTTCAGGCTCGTTTGATGAGTCAGGCTTTGCGTAAACTGACCTCAACGGTTTCCCGTTCCAATACCCTCATCATCTTTATCAACCAAATCCGTATGAAAATCGGCGTAATGTTCGGCAACCCCGAAACAACCACCGGCGGTAACGCATTAAAGTTTTATGCCTCGGTACGCATTGATATCCGCAGCATCGGAAAAATTAAAGATAAGGAAGATATCATCGGCAGCCAGACCAGAGTCAAAATCGTCAAAAACAAAGTGGCTCCTCCGTTCAAAATCATCGACTTTGACATTATGTACGGCGAAGGTATCTCCAAAACCGGAGAATTGCTGGATCTCGGAATTAAAGCAAACGTTGTCGAAAAATCCGGTTCCTGGTTCGCCTATAACGGAGAAAAACTCGGCCAAGGCCGCGAAAACGCCAAAATTTTCCTGAGAGACCACCCTGATGTCGCTCTTGAAATCGAAAACAAAATCAAGGCTGACGCCGGACATTTGACCTCCGAACTCATTGGGGACGACAATATCGTCTCTGACGAAGAGTAAACACCAGCGTTTTTTATCTGCCCTCCCCGGTTCTGAACATTCAGACCGGGGATTTCTTTTTGCAGAATTTAGTCCACCCGCTATAACAGAGCATTGACATTTTACTGATGATAAACTAAAATTTTTTGGGTTTCGGGTTCAAAAATTTTGAGCGGCATAACGTCTGTCTCAGTCAAATTTACACATCACACCGACTTTTTGAACCCGTCTCGCCCAAATTAGATTTTCAACGTCGCATCCCTGATGCACTCTATCAAAACTTTAACTTCCGGACGCTGAACATAATCTTTGCGCGTAGCAATCCAAAAGTCATGTTCCTCTTCATATCCCAGTTCAGAAAGGAATACCAAATCTTTTTCCCTGCTGGCAGAACCGATTGGATGCAGGCTGACTCCGTTGCCGTCACGGATTAAACTAAGCAAAACAGCCGTAGCGTTCGTTGAAGCCACCACATTTTGTGCTCCGTCCAGAATCTCTTTCCACCTCGGCCAAACCGACGCAAAATTATCTCTGGTACAAATTTTATGATTCTTTTGCAAATCTTCAATGCTTTTGGGGCGTCCAAACACCGACAAATAATCCAGAGAAGCAAACAACCCGAATTTCAGCCGTCCTTTAAAAACAGTTGTCATATCCGCTCCCGGCTCCTCATAAATGATGCAAATATCCATTTTATCAAGATTTTTTGGCCGTTCCAAACTGCAAACCATATCTACGCTTATTTGTGGATATTGCAAATAAAAGTCTGACAAACAAACGGACACATAGCCGGCACCCAATCCGTCGCTTGTCCAAAGTCTCACGGTTCCTTGCAGGGTGTTGTTCTGTCGTTTGTAGTTTTTCACGTCATACATAATACGGTCAAATCCCATTATGTAATTGAGAATGTCCTTGCCTGCCGCAGTTAACACCATCTTGTTTTTAATCCGGTTAAACAACTGCAAACCCAGATTCGCTTCCAAGTCTGCAATACTGGCTGACACATTTGACTGTTTCATACCGTTATCGTCCCCGGCTCTGCTGACGGTTCCCTTTGCACAGACTTCCCGGAAAACCCTCAATTGTCTATATGTAATAGCATCATCTTTTATACCCATTTTATATACCTCCTATATGAAATCAGATAGTTATTTATAATCATTTTATGAAATACAATGACATACGTAAAATAAAATTACCACCTTAAAATTCTACTTATCAAGAGGGACTATCGATATGAAGAAGAAAAACAATACTTTGGCGGGCTTCGTTGCAGATGACAACGCTCGTGAAATTAGCCGCATCCATTATCAATTTGAAGATTTAAGACACAATATGCTGCACCGGGGTCTTAACGACGCCGAATTCTATATTAGCGTTGCATATCTTCTTTTTACGAGAGACGTGGATAAAAAATTAAAACAGTCGAACCGCTGATTTATTTAAAATATGAACGAAACAAAGGAATAATGTCTAACAGAAAATCAAGAGTTTTGCTGTTTAGCGCCTTTATCTCCTCATAAAGTTTAAGCTCCTTGGCTATTCTTGCCGGAGACTTGTTTGAAATACTCTTAAGTTCCAGCATATCGTCAACACTGGCGTTAAACTTTTGTGCAATACTCCGAAGCATTGTCAAATCGGGAACCACCAGGCCGCGTTCCAAATTGGAAATGGTACGCCAGCTAACGCCGCACTCTTCAGCCAGCTGCTCCTGAGTCAGCTTGGCTCGCTCGCGCATAATTTTGACCTTAAGTCCCATATGTTTTTTCACTGCTTCTTCCATATCGTTTTTATACCCGCAATGCAAACAATTCGCCACGAAACTCTTTACATAATAAAACGTTTAAATGAATTACATTTCATAGCCCTATTATAAGTTGAGGTAATACACGTTTAACAAATTTCAAGTGCAAAAACTAAAGTGAACTTTATTTCAGATTTATTTATTGAATATACAATGAGTTGGATAACACCCAAAAAAGAGCTCCCAAATTAAGCAGCCTCAACAGCACATAACATATTATATAAGCTCCAGATTATAAAACAATGATATACTTCTTATAACCCAAGGTTATAAGAAGTATGAAACCCATCATCTCCAGAGAATTTACCCTCTCAATCAAGCCTCAATGACCAGGCTTGCCATAAAGGCCAAAAAGATGAAGAGCATCAGGCCGATACCGATAACAATCATTGTCGGCGAAGATTTGGTTTCTCGGCGCAAAATCCAGTTTGCCGAAAAAACGGCAAGATAACTGATAAGATAAGCGGCACTGGACAGATTGACGATCTGATTAAAATCAAACCACAGCGTTGCCGCCAGCATCAGCAACACAGTGAGCAGATTTCCCCAAGTTCCCCGTTGCCAAAACCGACGGTGATAAAATTCCGGAAGAATATGTTGCTGGGATAAAGCATATGAGATTCGAAAAATGCTGAAATAAGTTGCCCCGATTCCGGAAATAAAAGCAATAACCGCCGTTATATACATCAAAGCATACCCCCAGTCTCCCATCAGACGATTCGCCGCCACCGCAACCGCAATATCCGCGTTCGCCATAAGTTCTTGGGCCGGAATAAAGTGCAAAGCGACAAAAGCCAGAGCAAGATACAAGCCAATAACGATAAGAATAGTCAAAAAAATGCCCCAGGTGATAGTCCGCTGCGGATTTTTTACGTCTCCGGCAGCATTGGTAATAACACCGTAACCGGCAAAGGCAAAAAACGTCACGCCGATGCTTCCCATAAACTTGACTTCGTTAAACGGAATGGTTTGCATTTTCTCGGCAATGTCATAATGAATTAAAGCAGCAATAATCAAACTCAACAAAATTCCCATCTTGATGGAGACCATCACAATCTCGGTATTGCCGACGTCTTTGGAACGCTGCATATTTAAGGCCGCCAGCCCCACAATCAAAAAGCATGCTGCAGCGTTAATAAAAAAATTTGTATCTTGCACATGAGGAAAAAGTTTTACGGCATAAATGCCAAACGATTTTGCCATCATACAAATGGAAACGGCTGACGTCATCATATAAATAAGAGAAAACGTCCCTACGACCCACCGTTTTTTGAATGCAATATGAAAATAATCGGTCAGTCCTCCGGAATCTGGATATGCGGCGGCCAGCCGGGAATAAGAATACCCCGAAAACAAAGCGGCAACCCCGGCGATGATAAAAGCGTAATAAGTCTGGTCTCCGGCCATCATGATGACCTGTCCCAAAAGTGCAAAAATACCGGCACCGACGACGGAACCGATACCCAATGCCGTAACGCTGATAAGATTTAAACCATATTTTTTCAATTGCATCTCACCCTCACCTTCCTCGATACATTTAATTAATGCTCACCAGGACATTTTCAAGCGAGATTCACTTTCAAATCAGACCACAAAGACAGTTTTTTAACGTTTTCCCCACTGTCTCAATCTCTTCCGCCACTTTTTCATCGGAACAAACAAGCATACAAATTTAATCAAATATTTGAATACAGCAATTTTAACCATAAGCACCGGAGGCACAATAAGCTTATATTGCTCAAATATCGGCCGAACCAACTTTTCGTTTCCTAACGTTGTAGGTCTTCCGTTTTCATCATTCATTTGACTATGACAATACCACCTAACAATGTTTTCTGCCAACCGGATACACTGTGGTTCAAACACACCTTCCCGATGTTCAATTATCAAAAAGTCTAATTTCTTTCCTACTTTCGAACACAATTTATCGCAATACTCTAAAACAATACTATCTGATGTAGAGCCAACTTGAGAAAACCAAATCAACAAAACTCTATTTTTTGTCAGGATATTATCATAAAAGCGTTTAATTCTCCGATTATACTTCTCTTTTACGATATTAAAAGATTCTTGTAACGGAACACCAGCAGGAAAATCATGCCAATAATACAAACCCGTCTTTACATTTTCATAATAATCATTATTTTTATCAGAAGGAAACGCTGTAGGTTTATCCATTGGTTTCAAATCACTTTGCTCCAAGAACTCATCAAAATTATTAATCATTAACTCAAAGCGTTTTTCAAAACCGGCATTTGTCAGCCAGTCAAAAGGCCCTGAACAACTCCTCAAATTTGTTTGTCGCATATACATCGCACAAGAGCAATCTCGTCCTAAAGAATAAATAATATTATATCTGTTCATTACATAATACCTTTATATTTAAGGAAATTATAGACGGAATAGTCCTTACTGATTACACCTTTTGAAATTAGCATTTCTTTCATTTCTGGACCATAATACAAATTATAAAAATCTCGTAAACGACCTTCATTTAGCAGTTTGACGATATTTGTAAGATAATTTTCTCCCTTAGTTAAATATTTGGCACTTTCCGCCCATCTCCTAGCTTTTGCCTCATAGCGCTTATAGTTTGGAATATGATAATGATATAAAACAATATCTACATTATTTCCTAGACATAAATTTTTCATTTTAACACTATGATTACCCTTTACATTCATAATATAACCAGCTGTACTATGAAGAACCTTAGGACACGTTCTAACACTATTAATTGAAAAATATTTTAAATACTCGTTACCCCCCCCATAAAAATAAGAGTATTCAAAATCTTTTATTGGATTTGTGTTAAAATAAGGATTTTCAAAAAAATTATCTATATCTTCCGGAAACGAAAATATTGATTCCACTTTAATAGCATTTAATCGAGGAAATTTAACAATGCTTTCTTTCAAATTTAAATCTTTCGAATAATAAAATTCATCTGCATCTGCATTTATTACCCATGTTGCATGATATTTTTTCTTCGCTATTTTGATCATTCTATCCACCCAAATTTCTTGTTGATAAGTGGGATCGCTTTCATCGATTATTTCTAAAACTAATCCTTCATTTTTTAGTCTACTCAATACTTCAAGGGTGTCATCCGTTGAATTATTGTTTGTAACAATAAAACCATCTACTCCCATTGCCTTATGAAAACGTATATTCGTTTCAATAATATCAGCTTCATCTTTGACTAAAAGTGTCATAATGAGTTTTATATCATCCGGATGATATATCTTATATCCTTGCATTAATTCTTTTCTTTTATCTGTTCTTCTTTGTTTATCAAAAATCATACAGGTCAATAATTTTGCAAAAAATTTATTCATCTTAGTTTTCCTTACTTTCCATATAATCAAGCATCCCTTGTAAATTTAATTTATCATCAAATACTTCATATCCCTTATTTAATATCTTTCTTAAGCTCCATTTTTCAAAAATAAATTGAGCAATATCAATATCAAAATTTCCGAAAGCATTGACTAATATTTTTATTATTTCCTGATCAAATTTTGTTGGATATATTACTATATTTTTTGCTGTGCTGCTAACAGCAACTAAATCTGATATTCCACTTCTCAAGCTAATGAAAAATCCTAAATAATCTGTATAATATTTAAGATCTTCTCTTGATGGATATATCGTTTCATAATTATAAAAATTTTTTTCTTGCGAATTAAAAAGAACTTTATACCCATTTTGCGTAAGAAAATCAGCTATACTAATCCAAAATTCATCTGTAAGTCGCGTCGGAAGAGATACTGATTTTGTAGATATTAAGACACTTTTACCCTCTGGATAAATTGATAAAGCTTTTTCGATTTCTTTCTTTTTATCAAAATTTTCATATTTATATATGTCAAGATTTAACTGTGCATCCTTTCCAAGGTTAAGCAAATATTTTAAACCATCTAAAGCACAACATGTCTTATCATTAATATTCTGATAAATTATTGGTTGAAAAAAGTTTCCCATTAAAAATTTTTCATAATTATAGCTATATTGTGATTTAACCAAAGTCAAAAATGACGAACTAACTAAAATAACTCCATCGAAAGCAGAGACTTTTTCTGCTAAAAATTTTTGATGATTTGACCTGGCCAAAAATATTAATTTCTTAATTTTATGAGTTTTTTTAAATTCATCCATATATCCCAAAAGATAGATATAATCCCCCATACCATCACAAGATAAAACACCAACGTTATTCTTTCCTATTAAACGGATAAACACAGTTAAATATTCTAGGGTCAACTGACTCAATAAATTACGACATTTTTTTCGCCATTTTTTTACCGGAATCCAAAATGTTAAAAATCTAATTAATTTTTTCATCTTATAAATCTCTATCAATTTTAAATTTTATATCGAACTTTTCATCACGCCTTTTATTAATTGCATAAGCACACTTCAAACCACTTGGTTTATCATCATTAACTAAAATGCGTTCTCCCATCGGAGCATCAAAAATAATATGATTGTAACGTAAACCATTTGCCTTCATAAACTTTTCCAGTCTTAATTTCTCATCTGACTTACGCGACGTAACAAGAATAATCATATCATCGTCAGGAATTTTAGAAAAAAATTCTTTCACGCCGCCCAGCAACACATCTTCACCATTTTTATAACCGTTATGAATACAAATCGTTCCATCGACATCAAATATCCAGGTATGAGCTAAAGAAGAAAGCATTAAATTACTCTGCATAATCCAAATACTCCTGTAATTCTAACAACCCTTTATAAAATGCCCCACAAATAGCATCATAATCCTCCCAAGCATATGTTGTAAGGCTGAGCCAGATTATTGCATGAAGCAACTTTATCTTCTTTTTATTTGCTCCCGTCAGTTCAAAAAAATCGTTTTCTAAATCATGCCAATTATTAGAAACAATCATTAACTCAACATCATCGTCACGAATATCCAAAGAAAAGTTTTTACGGTTAAACTGATCATAATTACCAACAACACTGTAATACAACTTTGCCCAGTCATAATCAACATCGCCATAGAATTTCGTCTTTCCAAAATATCCTCTGGGATCAATTAAGATTGGACGAACGCCATTCGTCTCAATCATCATATTATGAAAAGTGCAGTCGCCATGTATCAAATGAAATTTCGACGGATACATCAAACGCATTTCTGTTACAATTTTATCTTTAACAGAAAAAATATTTGTACACTTTCTGCCATTTACAATAACAAATTCATCTTTAGCAAATGGCACAAGCTCCTGTACCACAGCTAAACGATCAAATGTTTTTGTTATATAATTGTTTTCACAATCTTCCGTTCTTGCCGGAATAGCATCAACCAAATTATGCAAATTTTTAAGCGAATTCACTATCCTGGCAAGTAAAGCCCTTTTAAATCCTTTTGTTAAAAAAGCATACTCAAAAACATTTTGTCCTTTTACTTTCTCCATAACCAATGGATCATATCCGTAAATTTTAGGAATATCATTATAACCAAGCTCCGTAACCTTTTTATACCAAGCAATCTCATCATCAGCTAGCTTTTTTCCTTGCTCATTAAGAGGATATTTCAAAACAATGTCACCTTTAAATTCCATTTTATTAAACGGACGACATTTGGGCTTATTAAGTTCATTCTGAAAATAAGACAACATCGTACCAATTTCTAAACCACCAAACATATTTAACCGTTCAAACGAAAGATTTTTCGTTGAAAGATAACGTACAAACTCACCTTCTTCAGGTACATCCTCTATTTGAGCTTTATTCTTAAAAATAAACATTCCTGCAACACCATTTTCTGTAGAAGGTGTTTCTGCAAATTCATTATTATAATACGACCAACGGCACGGAAAATCCCTTGATATCCCCAAATAGTTTAAACTACAGTCAAACACCCCCCCCGGTTGCATTCCTGAGAGAACTAAATCGCACCATATTAGCATAAATGAAGTATTGTCCGGAATTAAAGACAAACTTTTCCTTATTCCGGCACAAGTCCCTTTTCTGTCAGCATCAATAATCTCATAATCAACATTTGCAAAGGCCTTCAAATATCGTTTAAAAACATCTCTCTTGTAATCAACAATAATTTTGAATTTCGCACCAGGATATTTTTTAAAGAGATGAAATATCATGGGTAAATTATCTACAGGAACAAGCGCTTTAGGCTTATTGGCAGTCAGCGTTTCTAATCGTGTCCCTTTACCGCCTGCCTGAACTACAACATAGTCAAAACTAGTCATCGTATACCATTCTCCCCCAGTCTGTTAAAATTTTCTCTTTTCACCATAATATATACTCAATAACTCTTACCGATATGCCACCTTTGCTGTATTAGGTTTAACAAGTTTTCCAATCATAACAACAAACTCGCCAGTAACAATACCTGTAGCAATAAACAATTTTTCAAAAACTTTAACAACATCATCTCTCCACCAATTCCACTAACATCATATTTTTCATCATCACAAAACAAACACGTTTAAAATACACCGCCGCAACCATAGGTTTCACGACTACCCCCCCCTCTACCAATAGCCTAGAAACACTTCGTTCAATATCAACAGTTTCATACGCAAAATGATAAAATTTTGTTCTTTTTTGCAAAAAGCTTGTTAACGGTCCATCTGAAGATAAATTCTCTAATAGTTCTAAACACGGTTGTCCTCTAGCCTCAATAAACATTCCTCTAATTCCTTGAATTTCATCTATAAAAACCTCAGAACTCTGTTTATATCCAAGTTTCTTGAATACCTCAAACTCTTTTTCTATGTTTTTTGTTGCAACTCCGATATGATGTAACTTAAGATTATCCATTAATCACCTCCACTTCTAATCCTTCTAAAGAAACATCTTTACAAGGTAGGGAAATATTTCCTTTTTCTTTTAAATCTGAATTTGAATATTCACATAGCCACTTTAGTGCAGGAGCGTTTCTTTCACCTTTTTTATATGCTATATTTACAAAACCGGTACAACCAAGACTTTCGTAAGCAATCTTAAACATATATGGAAGCATAATATGTTCAAGATTTCGCCCCAAAGCTCTACAGCTAACAGTAAGTTCATTTACAAATAAATTATTATTTTCTTTTGTTACTAAGCAAATAGCAATAATTCCGCTATCTGACAGATTATCTGACATTTTTATTGTGATAAGAAGACTGTTCGGATTTGAAATAAACTCTTTTACTTGCGTTTCATTATAACGAACATATGATAAAATAAATTGATTAGTCTTGTTTAATAATTCCGCCACTCTAGGAAGTGACTCTTCAATATTAATACCATATTCCAACCGAATTCCCAGTTTTTTGAAATATTCCTCTGTTGTAAGAGATTTTAGCATTTGAAGCCTTTGCTCATTCGCCTGAATATCTCTAGAACGAACGGCATCTTCATCCGATGTTTTCAGTTTTAGCAATCCCGGATAATATTTAATGATTTGCGAAATATTATCTTTTGCCAAAATTGTTTTAATTCCCAAGCGTTCAACATTTTGAATTTCTGCAGGATTATCATCTATAAAAAGAATTGAATCTAAGCCAATATTAAGAGCTTGAGAAATTTTTATAATATTTTTTGCTTTAGAATTCCAATTAATTTGATACGTTGTAAAATCTTCCCATTTTAGAATAAAATCGGCCCTTTGATTAAACATCTTTTTAGCATCATCTTCTTCATTTTTAGATGCTATACATAAGAAAAATCCTTTATTTTTTAATTCTTTCAGCTGTTGTTGTAATTCAAAATTTGGAACTAAATTATCAACACCATCTTCCCCTAAAACTCCCTTATAAAGCGTATTATCTAAATCCACAACTATTGCCTTTAATGGTGTTTGAAGAAGAGCCGGAAGATATTTCATACCAAGTACTCTGGCTATTTCCAAACATGATTTACTTGAAAGTCGTGTACCAGAAAAAGGTTCTTTTACCAAATCATAGGCACCATCGCCAAAAACATTGATATATTCTGGAACATATAAAGCAAAACAATCTGTAGTAAGGTTATCTATCTCTAGCTTAGTATCGCCAGTATATGCAATTAAAATGGGGGATTTTGTTTGTAAACGTAAAACGCCTGCTCGTTCTTTAAGAAAAGATACTAGATTTCTTAACTTATATCTATTGGTATCAATCCATATCAATTGTAAATCAGCTTCTTTGAATTGAAAATTTAAGCTGTCATCATAATCACTATATAAAAATGATGCCTGTAGGTTAGTTTCACTTAAAAAAGCGTTTAATACATTAGATATCATTTCAAAAGAATGATTGCGATAAATAGCAATTTTAATTGCTTCAGTACCCCGAACAATTTTAAGCAATTCCAACCGCCTTAAATTATCACAATAAAGTTTTTCCGTTAGCATTTTAATTCTTTTACCTTTTCAATGATTTTCGATAATGATTTAAGCTGAGGTATATCTTCAGGAGCAAAAGAAATGCCAAACTCTTCTTCCAAAGTCATAATGATTTCAATATGCTTCATTGAATCCCAATTTGCTTCTGTATTAGCAGAAACTTCTTCCCCAACATTAATCTTCCGTTCTAACAGTTGTGACAGTATTAAAACAATTTGCTCTTCCATTAATTTCTCCTTTATTAAATTTTCGTAGAACATACTCTTCTTCTGCAATAGAATAACCAAAAACCAAATCTAGATTTATAATAGCCGGATTATTTGACGAAATACTTGTCTCCAACTTTCTCATTCCGTACCTTTGATAACTTTTCAAAGCAATATCAAACATCATAAATCCCAAACCTGAATCCTGATACTTTTCAAAAACACCTTCCAATAAATCATCAACAATACCTGTCTCTGAATTCATTTTAACTAATCCAAAACCTATCGGTACTTCTTTATGATTATATACAAACAAATGAGCTTCCGGATTATGAACCAAATCCATAATCCAATTTTGATAGCGTTTACACGATGTTCCTGATTTCAACTTAGGGTCAAGATATATCCTATCCGTATAAAACATATCACTGGTCATTAGATTAACAATCGATCGCCAACTTACATCATTTTTCTCAACTTCTTTCTGTTCCAAGATATTTTTCAATCGTGAAATTAATTCTGGTGTTTCATAGTTTATTAAATCCCTCACCATATGAAACTGAGTTTCCATAAAGCGAAAACCGTCATCTTCCAAAGAATGCAAAGCCTCAAGATTTCCTACCGGCATTTTTACCGTAACATAAGCTCCTGAAAAATCTTGTTTCTTTAATTCAGACATTATTGACGAAAAGTTTTTTAAATCTTTCCGCTCAATTTGTATCTCGTACGCATCACATCCCAGATTTCGCTTTTCCCATGTTGCATTTATGATTTTCATCTGTCCCCCTCAATAATCTCTACATACTTATCTCGAACTACGCTGCTTTCATACGTACTCAGCCAATAACGATAGTTTTTTTCTATAATTTCCTTACGCTTGTTTTCATCATATAAAAGTTCACAAATTGCCTTTTCCATATCTTTAACATCTTCAAACATATAGGGATAATCAGGCATCTGATATTCATGAAAAGAAAACTCCGGCTTATCCTTGTTTATTTTAACCACAGAGGCAATCTTGTTTCTCATTAAATCAATTTGCGTCAATGCCGATGAAATAGGAAAACTGTCAATAAAAACATCGGCACATTGAAACAAAATGTCAAAATCAGGACGATACGGAACAAATATCAAACGTTTTTTAGCTTCAGCATTCAATGCAAAAATTCTGTCAATAACAGCCTTCTGCTCAAAATTAAATTCAGAAATTACAATATGTTTCAACAAAGGCTCTTTCTGAAGCAGTCTCTTTATCATTTCAAAATATTCCGAACCATTTTCATCAAAAAACTTATAACTACTGCCACCGCTCATAGTAACAAGTTCTCCGGAATTTACCCCTAATTTAGCCTTCTCAGATTGCTTTTTTTCATCTGCAAAGTATACAGTATCATTTTTGTTTAGAGACTGTAACCCGACCACACAACAATTATTAAAATGGCGTTTTTCCTCTGTAATTTTTTTTGTACTTGGCATCCCCTCCAAAATAATATCAGCAAAACTCATACCCAAACATGGAAAATGTGATGCATGATTAAAATAAATAATTTTTACAGAGGTCATTCTTTTAATAAGAGACAAAACTGCTGTCCCAAACACATCATCAGGATGAATGTAAACCAAAAGCGTCTTCATACCATATCTGATTATGTTATTGGCAAACGCGGTAACTTTTTTACGAAACGACCACGAACTGATATCTGCATTTATTATTGTCAAATGCTGTTTAAGAACACAAACGGTTTCCGGCGCTTTTTTCATCGTCTCCGTCATCCGAGTCAAAAATAATGCTTCCTCATAACAATCAGACAAAGACATCGCCAAATCCCTGATACACTTGGTATGTCCACCCATGTCATAAAGAGCTGTTGCCAAAAAAGCAATTTTATGCTTGTCTGAACGACATTTAACCGTCTTTTGACCAGCAACCATTTCTGAAATTTGAGCATCAAATCTCCTGACATCAAAATCTCTGTTATTTTTAACCTCAGTAAAAAACTGTGATAACTTTGTTCGAACAACACAGAGTGGAATCCCCAAAAGATAAACACGCACACCTTTAGCTGTATTCTTAACTTTGCAAAGCGTAATACCGCAACACTTAAATTTATTAGCGTGCCAACAAAATAAATTCATCATTTGCTCCAGAATTTCAAAACTGTTTTAATAATTTTATTTTGTTCTTCGGCAGACAAGTCATAATATAATGGAAGCCGTACCAATGTTTCTGAAACTTTATTTGTAATATTCATTTCTGTAGCCGTACGACAAAAATTCTCACCTGCTGGTGACGAATGCAATGGAATATAATGAAACGGAGCATATATACCGTTTTCTTTCAAATAAGAAATAAAAGCCGTTCTGCTCTGCAAATTATTAAGCAACAAATAAAACATATGCGCATTGTTTGTACACTCAGCTGGAATAATTGGCCGACGAACCTTCCCCTGCCGCTCTAACGTCTCAAATGCTTGATAATAATTAAGCCATATCTGTTTACGCTTAGCTTGAATTTTACCGGCTATTTCCAAAAGAGAATATAAATATGCCCCAATGATATCACTCGGCAGATAAGATGATCCTTTGTCCACCCACGTGTATTTATCAACCTGACCTCGGAAAAACTTACTCCGGTTCGTTCCTTTTTCTCTTATAATTTCCGCACGTTCAGCCCAAATACTACTGTTCGTTACAAATAAACCACCCTCCCCGGACATAATATTTTTTGTCTCATGGAAACTGAAACATCCCATATCTCCAATGACTCCCAAAGGTTTCCCCTTATAATAAGAATCAAACGCCTGAGCGGCATCCTCAATAACCACCAAACCATGACGTTTGGCAATATCCATAATGGTATCCATCTCACAAGCTACACCGGCATAATGAACAGGAACAATAGCCTTCGTTTTAGAAGTAATCGCAGATTCAATTTTACCCTCATCAATGTTCATGGTATCTTCTCTGATATCCACAAAAACAGGTACAGCTCCTTGCAGAACAAAAGCATTAGCGGTCGAACAAAAAGTGTAAGAAGGCATAATAACCTCGTCTCCCGGCTTTAAATCCATCAAAACTGCCGCAATTTCTAAAGCCGCCGTACCAGAATGAACTAATAACGCCTCTTTGCACTCAAGATTTTTTCTGAACCATTCATGACATAATTTAGTATATTTACCATCTCCTGAGGTATGCGCTTCTTTAAATACATCCAAAATATATTTCATCGTCTCAGATGTATAAGCCGGTACATTAAAGTTTATCATTATCTCTCCTTCGGGTTTCCTCAATTGCCTCCTTTGTCGCCTGCAAATAGGCATATCCAAATTTCAGATCCGGTTCAAGATGAGCACCTTCTCCCCATTCATTCCATGCATTAACAAAAATTATACGCCTATCAGCTGGATGATGTGTTTTAGACCATGAGATAATAGATTTTAACCATCGTTTATACAGGCGTCATTCCATAAAAAATTTTTGCCTCACTACTATTTCTTGGCGTATTATCCCATGCAGGAAACACTCCTTTATACAAAGGATAGTCCGCATTATATTCATACTTTTTTGTCTCGATAAATTTTCGAATGTCATAAAATGTGCCTGCAAAATCAGGATTGGTCCACTCCTGTATTTGAGTATGAGAAACCTTCATACCACAGGGAGAAAATTCACATACAGCATCAAGCCCATATTTTTTCACATCAGATTTTTGTAGTCCATACCCTTGCCCGCAAAAATAAATTCCTGGAAACCCACGTTTAATAGCCAGAGCGTTAAATCGAGATATTATTTCTTTCATCTCCTCAGGTGTAAACATATCCGGATGATAAATGATAAAAAAAGGTTTTCCGTCAATTTTGATATACCTTTCATCTTCAAAAAAAGCTAATGTATCATTAAAAAAATGCTCAACCATCGAAGCGTCAAATTTAAAATCCAATATCGTTTTCTTATCGCCACCAAACCACCTGCTAACCCAGCTCTCATTTGCCCAGAACAAACAAAACGGAAAATCCAGATCTTTATTTTCCAACCAGTTAAACAACGGTTTTTCTAAAACTCTTTTACCTGAAAACCAATAATAATAAAAACAAAAGCCTCCTATACCATACTTTTTAGCCAACTCAACTTGTCGATACATCACTTTCGGATTCGACAAATCATAAAATCCCACATCAATAGGTATATGAGGTTGATAATGACCACAAAACTGAGGAACTGCTTTAGTTGTATTTGTCCATTCGGTAAATCCCTTGCCAAAATTTTGATTATTAATTTCAGTCTCATAAAATTGCGTCAAATAATAAGTTAAAATTAGAGGATCACCCTGTTCTCTGAAAAAAATATCTTGCGAAAAAGGAACAAAACATTCTTCTTTTCCTGTTCTTTTTGCTTTTGACAAAATATGATTGACATAATCACACATCCCTCGCACTGTGTTCCGTTTTGAAATCAGAGATTTTTTCCTTACACTATTCAATAATGCATTAACATCATTCCACTGTTCTTCAGAAATCCACCCTAAGCGCTTTAATACCTTAAAAAACTCTTTTCTTAGCACAACAATCACCTTACTGATCAATACTACCAATCAAAAAACCAAACAAATAAAATTTCTTTACATTTGTATTCCGAGCAATACGAAAAATTGGAAGTAAATTAAATAATTTCAAAACAACACCCTCAGAACACTCATAATAACGAAACACTGAAAACAGACCGAACAAATTCACCTTGTACTTTTTCCGCCCCTGTTCAAATGAAATTTGAAGCATCTCATTGGGAGAACAAACATTTGAAATTTTATAAAGGAACATACTCTTTAATGGCTCTTTTAGCTTGCTACCAAATAAAGATAGATGTTTTATTTTCCAACAGGAAAACTTTTCCATTAGTGAATTTTCATTTTTTTCTAACTCTCTTAAAACCTGTTCACAATGTCCTATAACATCAAAGATATCAAACGCCCTAAGAGAAATATTACTAGTGATAGAATCTCCTCTTTGATAATAATTATAGTAACATTTATTCAGAACATACATATGGGGAACACTCAACAATACTTTCAGAACAAACGGAACATCTTCACATAATGACAGAGATGGAAATAGAATATTATTTTCCACCAAAAATGACTTTTTATAAAAAAAGTGCCAAGAATGAAAAGAACTCTCAAACACCCTTTCAGAAATATCTTTCCAGCAAACTTCTCTATCTGTTATTCCAAAGTAATCCAACTTCTTCTTAGAATTTTTACTGACCTGATATGCGTTAAAACTAATTAATGGTACTGAGTATTGTTTTGCCTTTTTATAACATTCGTCACAAAGTTCTGGCTCAATCCAGTCATCACCATCAACAAATATCAAATATTCACCTTCCGCTTTGGAAATTCCCTCGTTTCTAGAAACTCCCGGTCCTAAATTATTATGACCAATTACCTTAATTCTTTTATCTGCAAGGGAATATTCATTCAAAATCTCTGCTGTCCCATCTGTACACCCATCGTTTATACAAATAATTTCAATATCCTTTAAGGTTTGTTTCAATACGCTATCCAAACATTTGCATATATATGGAGCCGTATTATAAATCGGAATAATTATAGAAACCTTAGGCATCAATACACTCCTCTAGAACTAATAACAGCTTACGCTTGCGCATATAATCAATCTCAAAAATTTTCTTAATCATATTTTTCGGATAATGAAAAATAGAACTTCGCTTATTTTTGGTAAATCGATACAAAACCAGTCTTTTGTTCTTTCCCCAGACAAAAGAAAATTTTATTTTAAATTTATAATCATCAATCCAAGACGCTTCAAAATGATGTACTGCATAACTTTCTGCAGAATCTATACAAAAATAATTTATCGGATATATAGTAGCTCGCCCGCCAATCTTTATGACGTCTTGGTCGCTGTAAACATTTTGAACTCCGTAATTTTTTAAGACAGAAACCAAACGTATCGTATTTGGCGTAAGCTCATACAAACCGTTTTGTTTAAAAAAACTTATTTCATCATATAAACAAAGCATATCCGAAATTATGGGATTTTCCTTTTCAGCACCTATAACCGCAGTACCTATGCTTTCAAATTTCCCATTCTTTTCAGAACCGATAAAAAAACTATGCTGCAAAAAATCATTAAAGCTTTTTCGAACCTCAACATCAGTGTCCAAATAAATTCCACCAAAGGTCTTAACTGCATATAAACGGAAAACATCTGCTACAAATGCCCACTTTTTCGCTTTATATGCCTGTTGAACATATCTATTTTCTTGAAATAAATACAAATCTTTTTCTGACCACTCTCTTATTTCATAGTCAAACAAAACACTCTTCCATGTCTTCATACATTCTTGTATTAAAGCACTTTTGTTACCATTCCCGAACCAACAATAATGTATAATTTTAGGAATCATCCATGTACCTTTCCAACAATTATCTAACAACTATTTCATTAAACTTTTAATTTTTACACGCCAAGACAAGAATGCACTTTTCAGCGCAAGTAAGCGCTTTGCCGTTAACGGAGCTGTTTTAGACAGCTCACGATTACGATTTTTTTGGACATACAGTTGCATATACAATTTTAAAAATTTTCTCGCATATGATTTTTTAACATAACCAATCATATCTGAATTAATGCTCATTCCGCATTTATTAGCATACCTCTTCAAATTTTCCGTTATTCCCAGAAGTACCGGACCGATACTATGCTCTATAGGAAAAGGATTCATATTGGCTCCCACACTGTACCAATTAGCTTGTATAGCCTGATGAATTAATGCTTGTTCCTTTATCGGTGTATCGCTGCGTTCCAAAATAATCGATTTTGTTCCCATCCGAGCAAAAACCTCCAAATGCGTTGCAGTACCAATAACTCCGGCAATTTCTTTGGCTCCTTTTATATAAGATATCTGTGTCTTCAAGCTCATCTGCTCAGGATAAAGAATCTGATAACCATTTTCCTTGAACACCTTTTCCAGCAATTCCTCCCCCATACACAAAGTACCATTATTAAATTTTGTTCGCGAAAGATAAATCTTGTCACTATCTCTAGCTGCTATTTTTGAAGATATGTAAGAAAACGGAAGTAAAAACTCTTTATGGTAATACGTACTTATCTGATGAGAAACTTCAGGAACATAAATCCTTCTGTATCTGGTAACAGAAGATACAATATGAACCTTATTTTTAGGAATTCCCAATATTTCCATAAACTCCCAAAATTGAGGAATAATCTTTTTATGTTTGGGATTAAAAAAAACAATATCAAAATTTTTCTCTTTATTTTGAACCCAATACCAAAAACGGCTTAATCCCTCCACCAGAAAATGCCCAAAATGATTAATTAAAATACCACCATATAAAACTTCAATATCCTCAAAAGAAGCTTCTGACATAGAAAACGGATATCCTTCCAACATCGCCCCGGAAATTCCTCCTCTCCAATGCCGGCTGGAAGCAACAAAATTGCCTTTGTTATCAACAACGCCACCCTTATAGCATTTATCACCATTATCCATTATACATTTTACTGGAGGAAGCAAATAACCGCAGTCAACAACATCACAAGCTAAATCACTCTTACGCTCGTAATCTTCTTCATAAGCCTGAAGAAAAACATCTCTTACCTCTTCATCAATATATAAACGTTCAATATCACTTGCCATTTGCACCATCAAATGTCCTAATTTGTAGATTTGATTTCTAATTCTGTCTGAGAGATAAGTTTGACCTGTTCGTAAAGGAACTTTAGTTTTTCCGGACTGTACTGGTTAATGGAAGCCAGAATAAAATCAACCATGTCATTACGCACACGGTCTTTTGAATAGGACTTCTTTTCAACCCTGTCCCTGAAAAATTCTTCATTGTCCGCAAACAAATCCAAGTAAGAAACGCCGAGAACCTCCGCTATTGACAGCAGCACCGACAAGTCGGGATTATATAACGCCCGTTCCAGATTCGAAATCGTTGCTATCCCCCATGGCTCTCTTCCGCCAGCTCCTTTTGTCCCATATGACGTGCCTGTCTCAGGCGTTTGATATTCGCGGCTACCAATCCCCGGTAATATAGTTGTCTTATCCTTTTCCGTCACATCAAAACCTTTGTCGTTCTTATCTTTATTTATGTTTTGTAATCTAGCATAATAAATTATTATTCGTCAAATAATATTTATATGCCTGCGACAAAATTCATTTTCCCTGCGTCATTTCCGCCATAAGCCATAAGAAGATAACAATTATATACAACTGCTGCTTTAGTGCACCTGAATACAAATCTGCCTAAAATTTCATGAGTCCCGAACTCTTTTTTGTAGATTTTTATACGGCTATAAGGTATTATAAATAATATCTAATGCCCCATACACAATAAGAATCTAAAAGAAAAAAAATGAGTGCCCAAATTGTCATTGGCCGAAGATGCCCAAAAACAAATGAAAACCCTGTTGGCTGGGAAGAAATTTCCCTTCAGAATATAACGTTTGACAAACCAACTGTTCTTTGTTTAAGCGGAGATGGAACGTTAACAGCCAAAGATGCAAATGCCATGGCCAAATATGCAGAGCAATTATTGGGAAGAAAAGGTCTTGAAGGAAAAGACGATATTCAAATTTTGTCTGCCTATTATAAAAACGCCAATGCTCATGAAATGACAAATAGCCGCCTTTGTCTAACAGCAAAAGACAAAAGCCGTTTCACGGAAGAAGAACAAAATCCCTCCTATATTTTCGACTTTTATCAAAAATGCATCAAAAAAATTTTTATACACAAAAACGGACGCCGACGGGAAAACAAAGAAGCTCAAAAACTCATGAGAAACCTAAATATTTTGAACTTCTGTCACGGAGATTACATTACCTGCAAGCTAAATGAAATAATACCCCAAGATATCACAAACTACGGCTGGTCTGATTTTGACATTGATAAAACACTCAAACAAGCCACAGTTATTTCCGTCGTTCCACAAGACAGTCTAAAAAAGTCATCTTTTACAAAGATTGGTTTTGCTGCTCTTGACGACTACCACTATGCCTCCGGTGATGCCACTGCATTAACAGATTATTATGAACTTGATTGCTGTGAAAGCTCATGTTTGGGAATTATTGAACGTCCGCGAGAAACAAAACCGGGACGTTCACGTCTATTTTACATTGATAACTTGCTGAACTATAACTCTATTGATGACAAATTTACTGTCTGGATGGGCAAGACAGAAAAACTACACCAAATGAAAGCCTATATTGATTTAGGCTATAAAAACGAATTTGGCAACGCATCAGAAAACGCCGATAATTTCGCCCGCATGATTTCCCGGGCATTGCAAAATGCTGTATCAAATTCCTGTCTCAACACCCATACCGAAGAACTGTGGGAGCTAAACTCTGGTGAAATTTTCAAAAGCCAGACGGCCCGCTTTCGTCAAGGAAATGACCAACAAAATCATGGCTACCTCTATCCGGAAGCAGAAAATATTGCCTTAGAAGCACAACATAAAGGAATGGAGATTGATAAAAAATTATATTCTTCACAAACAAATTTTAACATAATCTCCCATACACGAGATTAAAATACGTAGATTTAGAAAAATTTCAGTTCTGTTACTGCCGTCAGTATTTTGAATATCCCGATCACCTACTTACAGACTGAATTTAGTATAAATCCCTGCTTTTTTATGATAAAATTATAAAAAATTTTAAAGATAAAAGATGAAAGAAAAAGAACTAAATATTCAAGATATCGAGCGTCATCTTCGAAAACTTGGTTTCGAAGAAAAATCTTCTTATTTATCTCAAGTTTGCCCTCCCGATACAGCCGCTTTTCCCGGACAAACCATCGGACAATATCTGTTCTCCCGCGTTTGCGCCGTAAATGATAAATTTCACACAAACACAGAGGAGAAACTTCTCTTAGCTTTGTTAGGCTTTAGCTGCAACAAAGGTTAGTTGTTCGCGTAAGTAGGAAAGTAAAGCTTTCCGTAGCGACGCAAAAACAGCTCCCGTGATAGGAGCTGTTAACTATGGTGGACCCAGATGGACTGACCTTCGGCTTTTTCAAAGCCTTGGCCGCACAGGCGAACTTTTGCTCTCCCGAGCAAACCGGCGATACTCCCGTCTCGCCTAGTTCTTGTAGTCAAACCAACTTCTCGTTGGTTCGAGCAATTACAACTTACCATAAATAAAACCCTCCGCTAAGGGAGGGTTTTATTTATGGTGGGCCCAGATGGACTCGAACCAACGACCAGACCGTTATGAGCGGCCTGCTCTAACCAACTGAGCTATGGGCCCTGACGCATTCAAGAAAATATGCTAAAACCTATCCTTAGTCAAGACAATTTTTTTAACAAAAAAACAGTATCTGTAAAAAGATACTGTTTTTTCGCAAATCGGACAATGCTATTCCGCTTTGACAATTACGCCGTCCTTATAAACATAGCGTTCATCTTCATACCGTCCTTTTTCATCATGCATCAAAAAATCATCCCCGTTTTCAATTTCTATAAAATCAAAATTCGGTTCATTTTCAATGAGGTGCATCCTTGTAAGCAACGAATTTTTAGTACCAAAGGCCTTAACGTATACGATACCATGAAGATAACCGACCGGTCCCACTCCCTTGAAATCGCAAACAAAACAAGGACAACCGACCAAATCTTCACCTTCAATGTCACGGGAAAACTTGCCAAACTTAATACAATACTCTGGATTTTCCGAGTTTGGGTTATCAACCTCAAGCTCATTGTCCATCATGTTTGCAGCTAACATAGCCACCATTAGTTCCAATGCTTTCTGAGCAGAAGGAACAGTTAACTTTCTTTCCATAATCTTAAAAAATTTATAATATTAAAACTTTATCAGACTACCTCCAAAAAAAATTTTGTCAACCTTAATCTTAGATAAGGCAGTCAATTGTTTTATGGCCGGTTGCAAAATCCTTTACCAAAAACGTCGTCACCTCGACATTAGAATACTTTTGAAACAACAAACCGTGCCCTAAACACAAACCGACATTTATATTAAAATCTGTATTACGATCGTTAAGGTATCCGGCCTGAAAAACCGGATCGCAACAAGGCCCCGCCATTTCTTCGCAAATTTCGCAGCCATCAAAACCGCTTTCTTTGCAATTCACACTGATAACCTCAAACCCTTGCTCTGTTAAAATCGCTTTAAGCTTGTCCGCATACTCCTGCACACCTTTGCAATTTGCAATCCCCAACCTGTGATAACCGGCAAGTTTGGCAAAATCAATAAGTTCCCAAAGACGAGATTTGTTTTTTGCCTGAGCAGTCAGCTTCATCACCTTTTTATCATCATTGTTGTAAATACAGTCCATTTTTATCTCCGTTATTGTCACTAAAAACGTTATAACCAAAAAAGAAAAACACTCAAGCATCGGGCAAGAGTGTTTTTTCACAGAAGCATTTTATTATTTAAATAAGTTCAAATTTTTCTTGCCATAACTCAAGATATTCATCTATCGCCTTCCTTAGGGCCATAAAACTTTTTCCTTCAACACTGTCACTCTCTTTAAACCAAAGTAAAAACTCTTTTACTACAACGAGTTCCGAACAAAAACGATTTTGTTCCTTTAACATTGTTTCCGCATAAAGAAAAATCTCACTAATATCAGCTTCGCTCATCTGTTCTCTCAGCAGCGTCATAAAATCATACTCCATAAAATTATAATTTATGGCTGTATTTTGTTTATAAACCAGTTCCTCCTGAGAACGGGAGGTTATTCCCTTTTGATAGTTGTAAGCCCGGCACAATGCCGATGCCCTCCAACGCCAAATTTCAAATATCCTCAGCCAGTCAACAATTTGGAGCGGTTTCGCCAATTGTTTCAGGTCATCAAAAAACTTTCTTGAAACCGCGTAATCCAAACTCAAAATCAGCTTAGTAAAAATGTCTTCCTTTTTCATCTCCTTAATAATTAAAATTGATAATACAAATAAATGAACTTTAACATACGTTCAGCCAAAAGGCTTGTCAATGTTAAAACACCCCTGCACATAAAAAAAAGAGAGACAAACAGGATTTGTCTCTCTCGTAAAAAAACGATTTGCTTACATACACCGGACCGTCTTCTGACAATACGTTCGGGCAAAAGCCTTAATCTCGCTATGCAGTTGTTCAAATTCCGGTTGTCCGACACCCTCGGTTAACGCCAAAAATTCTGAAAAATCAAACAAATCCCGCAACCTTTGCGGAAACAGGAATGCATTGCCCATTAAGCGACGGCCCAATGCACAAATCATTGCCACATCATGCTCGTCCATCACTTCTTTCATCTTTTTTATAAAATCGCTTTTCAGAGCCAATCCCTCCGAAGTCTCCATCAGCTGTGCCTCAGGAAAATCCTGCAACAAACGGGAGGACTGGCTCAGCTGAATCCGCCATTGTTTCCAATCCCTGAAAATCATCAGCCAATCCTCAGCCGTCATCCTGGCCTGTATGGCTTCCAGATTCTCTTTAAAATCCTCAGAGGTCAAAAAAGACGAATGCAAACTGATTTTACTCAAAAACAAATTCTTAAAAAAGACGATATATTTGTCCCAGACATAAACACCGTCCGCGACCGGCGCCATCAGCGCGGCAAACAACGCCACTTTTCGTTTAATCGGCCAGCTGGCGCTTTGATGATAGTTGAACTGCCACAAAAATTCCAAACGGTAGAAATAAACCTCCGGAGCATCATTGACTATTTTTAACAGCCTTTCATGCGCCTCGTCAAGCAAGGCGGAATTCTTGTCAGGATCGGTTGAATTTTCATCAAGCCAAAGCTTATGCTGATATTTTTTCCAGCGAACCAGCAAAGCGCCGAGTTCTATAATATCATCAAACTCGAAACTGTGTTTTCCGTCACAAATCTCTTGAAGCAAACGTGACAAACATTCCGGTTGCTTCCTGTTTTCAAAATTTGCCTGACAAACGCAAATCAATTCCTTTACAGTTTTCATGGTTCTAAAAATTAAATTAAAAATAAGGTTAATAATCACGATAAGTGCTAACCTTATAGCCAAAAACACTTTTGTTGTCAATCCGACGTTCCCGCAAAAAAAATAAAGCCTCCCTTTACAGGAAGGCTTTATTTAAGCTGTTTCAACTAATTATCGAGAAAACTTCTCAACTTACGTGAACGGCTCGGATGTTTAAGTTTGCGCAGGGCTTTCGCTTCAATCTGGCGAATACGCTCACGGGTAACGTTAAACTGCTGACCGACTTCCTCCAGAGTATGGTCGGTATTCATACCGATGCCGAAACGCATACGCAAAACGCGTTCTTCTCTCGGCGTCAACGAAGCCAGAATTCGGGTACAGGTTTCCTTCAGATTGGAATGAATGGCTGAATCCAACGGCTGCAAAGCGCTGTCGTCCGCAATAAAATCACCCAGTGAAGAATCTTCTTCGTCACCAACCGGCGCCTCGAGAGATACCGGCTCTTTGGCAATCTTCATAACCTTGCGCACTTTTTCCAGCGGCATTGACAAACGTTGCGCCAATTCTTCCGGAACCGGCTCACGCCCCATTTCCGCCAGCATCTGACGAGAAGTGCGCACCAATTTGTTTATCGTTTCAATCATATGTACCGGAATGCGAATGGTGCGAGCCTGGTCTGCAATCGAACGGGTAATCGCCTGTCTGATCCACCAGGTGGCATAAGTCGAAAACTTATAACCCCGGCGATATTCAAATTTATCAACGGCTTTCATCAAACCGATGTTGCCTTCCTGAATCAAATCCAAAAACTGCAAACCGCGGTTGGTATATTTTTTTGCAATCGAAATAACCAGGCGCAGATTGGCCTCAATCATTTCTTTCTTCGCGCGTTCGGCTTCTCTTTCACCCTTTTTGATAGTATCGACCATACGGCGATATTCGGTAATCGGCAGACCGCATTCTTGCGCCATTTGTGCTACTGAATCGCGAAGTTCGGTAATCTCCAATCCGTATTTTTCAACAAATGCCTGCCAATGCTTGTCTTTTTTATGAGAAACTTCTTCCAGCCAGTTCGGATCCAGCTCAGATTTCTGATACGCATCCAAAAAGTCTTCCCGTTTGATTTTGCAGGACAAAGCATATCTCAACAGCTTGCCCTCCAGCCCCATTAAACGTTTGTTCAGACTGTTCAGCTGTTCGACCAGTTGCTCGACGCGGGTAGCGTTCAGATGAATGGAACTCATCAACTCAACCAGTTCTTTTTTAACCTGCAAATATTTTTTCTCTACGGCCGGCGTAACAGATTTGCCTGCAATAATCGCGGCCACCCGCTGGTTTTGGATTTTTTTCAAATCGTCATAATAGCTCGAAATCTTATTTAAAATGTCCAAAACAGGTTCTTTAAGGGCTTCTTCCATTGCGGCGACAGAGGCTGCGGCACGGTTTCCGTTGCCGTCCAAATCATCGTCTTCGCCATGAGCGGAATCACCGTCGTCATCGCTTCCGGCCAAATCATCCGCGGCTTCGTCTTCATCCGGCTCGTCGTCAACCGCGCTGTCCAACTCGATGTCATCGTCCAAATCATCGTCAATGTCGTCAAGATTTTCTTTTTTAGCCAGTTCTTCTGCAACTTTGTCAAAATCATCAACGTTGGCGGCCGCGTCGTCTTCTTCAAAAGCCAAATCGTCGACATCATCGCCGTACATCATCTCCAAATCGACAATATCTCGCAGCTGCATTG
>OJMM01000387.1_pt1 | contig 30175 bp, 37 predicted proteins | sample 1597231 | NCBI WGS metagenome assembly OJMM01 (sample SAMEA2452128, study PRJEB22498) | human gut metagenome | reverse complement strand
TTGCGTTTTTATTCTGATCTCTTCTAATTGCTCAAGGGATAGATGGGAGGAGTGCCCTTTTTTGTTCAAATCAATCAGTCGGTTTCTAGTTTCATTCAAGCGTTCCTTTCCTGCCTTTCGTAGTTCACGATTTTCTTTATCTCTTCTCATCATGTCATTGATGCAACCTAAAGTACCCATAATCTAACTGTTTAATTTGAATTCATTTTCACAAATATAGTGTTTTTTGCAGTTGCTTTTCTTCACTTGCTAATTTAATATGAATTTAAAGGAGGAATATTACTTAATAAACCCGATGTTCCTTGACTGCCGGATATAAATCATTATGTTGGTATTTCTGTTGAACAAGCTCTTGTAATAGTTTAATCATTTAAAATTAGACATTAGGGAAGTCCTTTAAATTTGATATATCTATCTGTATATTAGAATAATATAGCTGATTTTACGACCACTTGTCAAGATTTGGTAAAATGGTCGCAATATGGTCGCAAATAGCGCTTCAACTTAGCCTACTTTTAAGGATAATCAGCCACGTTTACCCTTAGAGATTCAAGCTCCATTTAAGCTATAATTTGCTTCAATTCCATTATCCAATCACAGCTAATTATAAGAAGAATAGCAAGAGGAAATGAGTATTAGATAGGGGATAAGCATTGCAGTACAACTAAAATAAAAATCCCCATAACCATTACGGCTACAGGGATTTATATATTAGCAATGTATTATATTACTTGCTCAAAGCAGTAGCAACGTCTACAGCACAAGCCACTGTACATCCTACCATCGGGTTGTTACCGATACCCAGGAATCCCATCATTTCCACGTGAGCAGGAACTGATGAAGAACCAGCGAACTGAGCGTCTGAGTGCATACGGCCCATAGTGTCTGTCATACCGTAAGAAGCTACTATTTTTATCCCTGTAGTCCTTTACTATTCTTTGTATAAATAGTTGGGTTACAGATAGATTTTTCAAAATTTTAAAGAACTATTTTGTTTATTAATTTACTATTATTTTATGAAGTGGTCGTGAATAAGTCGCAAACCTTATGAATTTAGTAATGCAATGACTTCATTCTTTAGCTTAGGTAAATGATTAATAACCATGCTCCAAAGTATATCTACAGATAAACTATCATAGCCATGTATGATGTAATTTCTTGCATCTACAATCTTGCGTGAATTTGTGATGGCTATATTTCTGTCGGTTTTCAGAATCCTGTTCATGGCTTCTCCTATGATTTCAATATTTCTTTCTACTGCACGTCTAAGGCATAGATTACTATAGAAATCATCGTATAACTTTGGTTCACTGCCAAAGAAGCTTTCTATTTCTTCAATGGCTGTCAGTATATCCTGCAAATGCTTTTTGGTTAATTCATCCATATATCAATGCTTTTGTTGCATCCACATTTTTTTTCAAATATGGATTCTTTATGGTTTGCTCTTCTAATAAATCAACCTCTCTTCCGAATAAATCTTCCAATGAATATTTAAAATCGAAGTAGTTATCAAAGTAGTCTTCCACTTCTGCTTTTTTGAAATCAACTACCAAGTCCACATCGCTGTCATCATTGAATCTATTGGTAAGGATAGAACCGAATACAAACAACTTGTTCACCTTGTGCTTCTTACACAAAGCGATAATAGCCTGTATGTTAGTTTCTATAAGCTTCATAAAACGTTTGTTGATATAACAAAGATAGTATTTTCTGTTCGTATTACAAAAAGAAGTCGTTGAATATTTTTTAGTAGAGCTATTTTTAGTAGAGCTATTTTTAGTAGAACTATTTCTTGTATATAGTTTAGTCTTATAATACATTTGTAGTTCAATTTTATGTTGATACCTTCCATAAAAAGGCATATTGGGATCAGGATATGATGAACTGTGTGCCGATGGTTTACATGGAACGAGTACTAAGAAAAAGAATAGATAAAAGAACTAAGAGATAATAAGCTAACCTTTTAATATGTATAACTATGGATGATTTTTTAAAAAATGCACTTATTAAAGACGCTCGGTATATTGATGAATTAGAGAGCGCTTATAAGATGGGGCAAAGTTTTTTTGAATTTGGGAGAATAAATTTGGTAAATTGCTATTCGGATAGTTTCATGAAAAATTACTCACTGGATAAGCAACAGGCAGAAGTATTGACAAATGAAATTGTACAAAAAATCTATGTTGAGTTAAATACAGATGTTTCTTTGGTGAGTAAAATTCTACAAGAGCATGGAGTTGATGAATCCAGTATTGACCGATACAGAAGAGATAATGCTGCTCTTTTTTGTATATTACTGTACTCATCTATTAGTAATGGATATTTCATGCCTGCGATTTTAATTTTATCGGAATTTGGTAAAAAAAATTAATCAATATTGTCCGAAATATTGATAGAACTTTTGTGTCATGTCGAATGAGTACGGAACAGATTTTCGGAGTATTAACAAGCGCTCCTGTAGATTTAGCGCTGGAAGTTATAAAAAAGATAGATTGTACAGCAGAGGCTTTTGACGCTTTATGTAGTTGTATTGAAAAACACGACAAGGATAAATTCATAGCAACTATTTATGAAAATAAAATTGATGTAATAAATATATCTACAGAATGTACATTTATTAAGGAGTTCTTTTTAATAAATGCAATAGCTAACAAAGTTGTAGAATATGCAATAAACGGAAAGATTCAAGAGTATTCGCTTGATGCAATAAAACGTTCAATACAAAGAGAATTAGTACTATATTCAGAATTGGAGAATGAGGAAAGTTTGATACCTTTTACTTTTGATGAGACCGAAGGAGGAGCGTCCAATGGAGCTGATGAATCCCCAATAATACAGAATTATAATTTGCTACAACGTAGATATAAACTTTTATATAATACTATGACTCCTTTAATGAATTCAAAGGAGTGGGAAATTCTCAACAGAGTCGTCGAGAATCCTATATATAAAATTGACACCAATGCTTTAAGCAAAAGCTTATATGATGAAACAGGAGATTCCCCTGAAACTTTAGATTCTGATGATGCTCACGACAACAATAATGTATTCACTTTGCCCGATGACTATTTTAATCAAGCAGAAGATCCAGAAGGCAGAATTAGCTTGGGTGATATTCGTTCTATCATCAAAGATAAGGGAACTGAGAATTTCAAGAACTTCATTGATTACTTGGCTTCTGAAGGACATATTAAAAACAATCTGCAAACCAAAAACAGCTTAGCCTATCGTTTAACAGGTAGAATGAAACCTAATAATCTGTTGGATAAAATTAAATGGGAAAAAGACTTTAATTTTTTAAAGCTTTACTATATAGTGAAGGTGTTTTATGATGATAACGGAAGGATTGGGATGAATAGAAACAATAAAACAAGGCAAACAAGTAGATATAAGCGGATGGAAGATTTTCTGGATTTCATTCCTGTTTCTCAGAATCCTTCTTCTCGTGCTGAGAGTGTAGCTGAGGAATTCAAGAAAAAAATGGAGGAGTTTTTTGGTAGAGAAATCAGTAAGTAGGCTTTTAAAGAGAATCCATACGAGAAGTAATTGGCAGCCTATGCCCAATTACTTTATGTTCAAAAGAGGTGCGTCCAAAATGTGATGCGCCTTTTTTATTTTATCACTATTCTTTCATTTTTTTATTTTGCTTCTGACCAACTATCATCTTCTACTTTTCTTCTACTTTTCATATAATTTCTTATAAGAAACTGATTTATAAATAAATATAAAAATAGATCGTACCTTTGTGGCATTCAATAACAATGAACTATGAAGCAACGTATGGACAACGAATCAATGCTGCAATGGATGGAGCAAAAGCAAAATCTCCTTCTTAGAATCAGGGCAGCTATAACACTATATCATATGGATATAGTGAAGGAGTTGTCGTATGAACTTCAGATGCTCATCATTAAAGAAAGAGAAAATTATGAAACAAAAAGTACTTAAAGCTGAACAAGCATGTACTCACTTTATATCAGTGTCAGGTGCTTGCATCGGTAACAAAACGATCAGCTGTGTTGCTCTACAGATTGACTGGAGCCAGAATGAGACTAAAGTAGTAGTAGATAATAATCTAAAAATTATATTATTATGATTAACCCCAAAATTATATTTCAAAAATCAGCTAAGGGAGGTGCTCTATTATTATGTATTGGAGGTGCGGTAGGTATAGTAGTATACTGCTTGGAGAAGAAATACGGAACAAAAAAAGATATTGAAAAACAGAAAGTAAACAGCAAATTAAAACAGGCAGAAGATGATAATCACGCCAAAAACACTAAGGATATTGTAGATAACGAATACGACAATAAAATTAGGATTATACGTGCAGAAACAGATGAAAAGCTCAGGCTTAAAAAAGGGATGTTAGAGTTGTATGGCATCAGGAGTTCCACAACTGCCGAACAAAATCAACATGAGCCATCGCTATGCTGCTGGATAAATAACTTCCATTCGCTTGTTGCAATGCCGGGATATGAACATATTCCGTTATTGAAACAACTGTTGGATGGTTGCCCGAAGGATTTTAAAGATGCTATGCTGCTACACCTTCTTACTATGACTGGGGGATTGTGCTTTTCGAAGGTACGCGCCAAGTATAATGGCGATCTTCATGCTCCAAACCTGTTGACTATCGTTGAGGGCAAACAAGGCAGTGGCAAGAGTAGGTTTGATGCTGTCTATAAGAAACTGTTTCATCGCATCATTGAGCAAGACAGGGTAAAGACAGGGAAAAACATACAGGGAAAGATAGTACAGACCGTTGGCATTACTATTACAAAATCCAAGCTTATAGACATGCTGGCAGACAATCGTCAAGTCCACTTATATGCAATAGAAACAGAATTATCCCGACTGCTGGAAGTTTCTCGTAGCGGACGGGGGATTGGTTTTATTGAGCTTAGAAAGGCTTTTGATAATGAATACATAGAGCAGTTCAACAAAGGCAGGAAATCTACACAGGGTCGTTATCCTGTTTTTCTGAACTGCACACTTACTGGTACCCCCCAAGCCGTTAATAACGCTTTTAATCCGAAAGAAGTGAGCGAAGGTTCTGCACGCCGATTCTGTTTTACAGTAATCCCTGAACCTGGTGCATACAGTGAGAAAATACAGTTCCCAGAAGGGGATGAACTGGAAGCCTTGCGTGATAAGATTGATGACTGGAGGAATAAGTACTGTTTTCATCATGATTCTGTCAAAGGCGATATACCTTGTGATGACTATGTGGTGGACTTAGATTATGTAGCCGAAGCTTTAGAAGGCTGGATAAAGACGCAATACCAAATTTACCTGAAAGAGCAAGTGGAAATGAGAAATGAAATCAGATACGGTATTGCAGCAGTAGCTTTTCATAATGCCATCGTTTTGCACATGCTTGCTGGTGAACCTGATGCAAAACAGAGGCTGGCTAGAAAAAGCGTCAAGCAATTAGCCTTATACATCGCAGACTATTGCATGGAAAGATATTTGTCTAAATTCGTTACTAACTACAAAATGAACTCAGCAAGCATTACAGATACTGAACTGCATTCCAAACGTCCAGAGCAAAAGAAACGAAAGCTTACTCTGGAGGAAATCGCATACTGGTATCCTCTGCATAGAACGATAGGTGATGACGGTAAACCAATAGGGTATGGAACCATTGCCAAGCATTTAGGATTGCAAGATAAGAACATCGTGCGTAATGCTTTTAAACGATACGAAAAAGGTAAATTATAAGAAAAATGCACCCCTGATATAGATGCTTAACACACATCTGTCAGGGGTGTAAAATTTATAGTGGTGGGGTGTAAATAGCAATAATTGGCAGTTTCTGGCTTTTTTTGAAAAATGTATAGTGTTGATTATTAGCTATATAATGGGTGTAAAATCACCTACACCTGTGGATTAGTATTAATCAGTGTGATAAACCATTTCCTTTCGCCTGAGTCGTCAGTCTTTTGCACTTCTTTAATATCAAGGTATTGTCTTAAATCCGTAGCCTTGGCGGTTTTTCCGATAAGTCCTAAGCCGTTATAGATTTGCTGAAGTATGGATTTCACTTCTTGTTTGGAATAAAAGACGCCAACTTTGAACATCTGCCTACAAGCGTCTCTTATCGGGTCAAGCTGGCAGTGTTCTTGGTATGCTCTCTCTACATTGGCTTCTTGAAAGTTGAGATTTTTCAGCTTTTGGTAGTCCAGCTTGTCATACCACTCATGATATTTGCAATCAATGAATGGGTTTTGCTGGATAAAAGAATAATGCTGTGGGTACTGGTTTCTAAAATCGGCATATCCTGCAAGTCTATGTTTTTGGGAAGCCTTATAAAACCAATGCTCGAACTGTCTCACTTCATTAGGTTTTTGTCGCATACCCACTGCACGCTGAATACTGGTCAGGAGCTGGCAGGAATTATTGTAGTAGAAATTTCGTTGGTGCCATTGATTCCATTTCGCCACCATGACCAGATAGTTGAAGCCGACTGTAGTATGTCCGTTCTCTTTAATTAGATCTACATAATCTGTTTTAAATTTCTTCTCCTCGTCTCTTTCCTCGTAAAGTTTAACAAATTTATTTTGATACTCAGATGGAGCTTTCTTGAAAAGCTCAATACTATTCTTCGTTTCAGAAATCATGGTATTCTGCTCTATTCGGAAATCCTCTTCTGACTTGATTTCAGGCATCGTTTTGTAATATATGGTTGCATCATGCCGGAAAGGATTTGAGTCCAATCTCTGCCTACCGAGTATCTGAGGAATATCAAGCATAATATCCAGCGTCTGACATTCCCGACCAGCATTGATGAAAATATAAGTACTGGCATTGTCCGAATAGAAATCCACACCTTCAAAAGATGCCTTTGTGCAAAATGTGAAAGTCTTGTTTTTCGGATTATTCTTATCAGTACACAGCCCTCCTATCGTAAAGCCTTTCGGTAAATTTGAGGCTTTGCTTTCCGAACATAATATAGTGACTTCTTCTGGCTTCAGTTCGTTCTGCTTGATTATATTCCGAATAGACTTGACTTCATTGAGAAAGATACAAGCTTCACGGGAGTACACAATATTACCATTCACAATTTTCTTTTCAAAATATCCGTTCTCTCTGTATCGCTTTATGAGTTGACTGCACAGCTTTTCAGCACTCTCACCTGTTTTCATCATTACTTCTTTTAGGGTAGGCTCTTCAATAACACTCGGATCCCACTCCAGTTTGTAATATTGAATACTCGCTAACTGTGGAATCTCGTCTAAATACATATCAGGTATGGGAGTTGCAGAAAGATAGCAGATACGCTTGACTCTATTATCAAGGGAAACGAGAAAATTCATATCTGTGGTCCCCTTGAAAGTAGCATCCCCCATTATGCACTGGAACTCATCGACTACAAATAGAAATGGATCTGTCCCTCCACATGATTCAATTACGGAGACAACCTTATCCGATGAATCCAGCGTAACCAGTATTTTAGCAGGTCTTGTCTGGAAACCGAACGGAGAGTAGCCGTGATGATTGTTCAGATACGTATTCAACTCGGACTCTTTTTGTTTTATCGTACTTCCATAGTTATTGCATTGTGGAATATGGAAAAGAAAGCTGTCAGGGTGTTGCTTATGCTTCTCTTTTAATACTTGGATGCGTGGGGAGATAATCACTATTGCCATGTTTGAGTTTAGAAACATAGATGTACCTCCACACCCTGTTAAGGTTTTGTTCAGAATAAATTTATTGTGCAAAGGTAATATACCATTCATAAGTCTATTGTCATCACTCATATACCTACATCCTGGAGGCATATCTATTTTTATATAATTATTTTGATTCATTTCTATCTGTTTTATTTATATAAGTTTTCACTTTTCCGTTTTACCCTTTCTATGGGAAGAAAGGGTAAACGGAATCGCACTTGTTTCTTAATGAAATCTTTTTATATATAAGTAATAATTGGATTTTTAATGAAAAAAAGTGCATTCTCTTTTTTTCGTTAGTTGTAGGCTCACGCCGCCTGAGTGGATATTATATATAGTATATGTATAATAAATCATTTGCCTTCGGTTAACTCTTAAGCTTTTATATCCAGCATTGTGCATTAGATTTGATTTCCACTTTTGTAAATCTTCGAAGTTCTGTTATCAATGCCTGTACTTCATTTTTAGTCGGTTCAGGAAGAGATATATCTTTCCGTGAATTTCTGCCTATATTGACTTGTACAGGAGAACACATCTTGATAAGTTCCACCATTTCAGGCAAAGCAAATTTCATCAATGGTTCACAAGTTACATAGTTGTTCATTCCAAACTTAGCCAGTTTGTACATGGCATAAGCTCGTTCCTCGGCTTTTGGAGCATTCATTACTATACTTGGGTAGAATCTGTTGGTCTCAATGGTTGTACATAGAACTGATTTCTTCATTACTGGATGCCCGATAAACTCCATAAAGCGTTCGGGATCCTTGGACTGAAAAAGATACCTGTTATCAAACAGATTGCAATAATCCAAAACTTGGGTAATCCAATCTGAAGGTATGTCAAAAGCCCACATGTCTGTTCCACTACCTACGAAAATGAAGTTGCCATTACCCAGATTCACATTCAGTTCCTTGATGTCAATCCGCACTGGAAGAAGAGCATCAAATTTTTTCATGTAACAATAGGAGCAATCATGAAAACATATACCTTTTATAGCATTCCAAGTGTGAGTTACAAAAGAATACATATTGCCCCTGCTTTTTGTCAGAGCCATAATTTTTAGTTTTAAAGATTTTGATAATTAGCGTATTATAAAGTTCAATGTTCCAAAGTTCATTTCTTCTGCCTTATAGCCATTATCTACATGACTTTGGATTTCTTTTTCACTCATTGAATCACTTTCCCATTCGTCAATAAAATATTCGCTAGCAAGATTCTGATCTACGCCCCATTTACACATCAAACAGGCTAATTTGAAGATACTGGTTGCTCTGTTCCCTTCTTCCCAATATTCTGGATTGTTCTTCTTCCAGACCGAGTTCATAATGCTGATAATGCTTTGACCTGACACGCTCTTTCCAGTATGTGTTGACAGGCTATTGACCTTCGGCTTTATGCTTGGGATATAATGGAATTGTACAGGTTTAGGATTAGTCCAGATGTAAGGATCATAACTAAGGTAATTTCTGCGTGCAAGGTCTTTACAACCTGTATCATTTCTATTTGCCACATAGAATTTAGTCAGTAACTGCTCATACAAATCTCCATGTTTGTTAGGATCTGTATTGTCATGCCATACCAAAGCTTTCAATCCTCTACCACTTGGCGTAACAAACACGCTCAAGACACATGGAGTTATTGCCAGTCTATTTCGTAAACACGCCATATCATCCGATGTTGCTATGTGGTCAAAATCCAATGCAGTTACAGACGAATAATCTATCAGTCCTGTATTGTTCAATTCTTTGAAAGTACCATTATAGGCAACAGCAGGCAAGAGTCTGGCTTTCCATTTTCGCATATCACTTGGATTTACACTTCTGATATGCTCTATTGCTTGCTTCAATGTGTAGTCGCCATACTCGTTATCATGCAATCTTAGGTTACCAGTACGTATTGCTTGTATAACATCTTTCAATTCTGGATAAGTCAAATTATACTTAGTCCAATGTATTTTTTTCTGATAAGTTATTTTCATAATTAAATATTTTAAAAAATAATATATAACATACTTAAATAATCTTATTTTACAGTGATAAGGATTACAAGGTTTTAGAAATGGCGTTTTTTTTACATACAAAAAAGAGTCGCTGTGCTATTACACAACGACCCTATAATACCTTTTAAAAATTACTTCAGCCTGAATATTAAAGAATCATTCCTGATTTCAAGCTTTGCCCAATTTACCTTATCACCACCAAGTTCCAAAGCATTTTCTTTATAACACCTCACAAATTCGTTCTGCTCAAATCGATATGTGCAGTTCATCGGCGGTTCCAGCCACATATGAGGTAGTTTGAATCCATTTAGTCCTATGCCGCAAATCATATAAGCATCTGCATCTAATATTAGTGTATTGCAATCAGCCCTGCCATAATCAACATTTCTCCTAAAGATGAGATTGATTCTGTCTTGAGTGATGCCGATGTTGAATATTACTTTATCTTTTCCGATTAAACTATCTAAGTCGGTTTGTACGGCTGTTTCGATTTGTTTTTCTGTTAATACATTGGTATCGTAAATCTTTCCAGAGATAAATACCTTTTTTGCTAAGCCTTTTGAGGCTGAGTTTGTGTTACTATTCATTATTTTTTTATTTAAGAATTGTTGTTAAAAAATTATTTGCATTAGAATCCTATCTGAATACGTTCTAATCCCTATATGCTCCACACCTTGATTTTCACGTGCTAGTAATAACTTGTATAATCGTATGAAAGCAGTGATGTGGCTATAAAAGTTTTTTCCAATAAATTTAAGCGGAAAGATAATCGGATAACCACTGACTTCAGATGGCTGGAAAGCTGCGATTCCCAAACCAGTGATAATAGCCATATCCTTATCTGAAATGATGTGTTTATTAGGGTCGGCACAAATATAATCCCTGATAAAAACCATCCTTACTTCTTTTTCGCTCAATTCCAAGATGCGAAATTTTACTAATCCTGAAGAGCTTTCATCCAAGGCATCCTGTACTTGTGATTCTATCTCTCCAATGCTCATGTCTGTGGTAATTATTTCACCGTTTGCTATAAATCTGTTCAGCATAGTTTCTTCGTTTTTTGTGATGTGATTGATAATATTATCCCTAATTTCTCTTTCAAAAAAGATAATAGTCCTCTATAGGCATCAATTCTACGCCTTTCTCTAGGCATGATTGATAAAGCCTCTTGAAGTGTAATAGTAATACAGATACCGGTTTTGAAAGCATCTCCATATTTATCTTGGAGTGCTTCAACGTCTTTTTTGAATTTTTCAGGGATAGGTTTGGGGAATGTCTTGTTGCTGTCTTTTCTTACGATTACACTTGGCTCAGCAATATTATTATCCAAGCGACTAGGAGAAGGCTTTTGCTCAGCTCCTAATATTCTATTAATAAAATCAGTAAACATTTTTGATGTTTTATTTTTTTATATCAGATATTAGGCGGTGAGCGGCTGGAAATAGCGTTTTAGCGATTTTGGGATTCTGTTTTGCTCTTATATAGTACTTACCACACCATCAGATTAGACTAGCTGTAACATATAGGTTTAACAAAACAATAGCGACTGCAACTATTAGGTTTATAGTGACAGCCGCTATTGTTGTATATAAAGGTTCAATACCTGTAGCTCTTCGATGTTTGCAGAAAAAGAACGATTAAGAATGCAACATAGTCGTTCTTTAGAAGTTGTTTAAAATTTATTCAGAAAGTATTTTATTTAGTGAACCCTAATATAAAAAGTACATTGGTTTTTTACTTGTTTTCATTCTCTCTTAATTTTTGAGTATTAACTATAATTTGTTGATAGGCATCTGCAATATTATTAAAATTCTCTGGTTTTGAGATTAATACACTATCATCATAATTTGATTTTATTAAAATTGAGAAATTAGTTAGTCCACTCACTAACCTTATAAAATCTCCCATATTTTCTTTGACAATAAAAACTCCAATATCATCATTCATTGCACCTCCATTTTGATGATGGTGTCGTTCGTCATATCTAATATTATAGATTTTTCCTGAATCATGATCTTTTATTTGAATGCTTTCTACATCACTCAAACTTCCAAATTCATTTGTCCATAAAGTAAGATAGTTCCATCTTAGTACAAGTGCAAATTTATATTTTGAATATGAGTATTCTATACCATCTATTGTATAGCCCGCTACACATTCGGTTTCTACTACTTCACCAAATTCATTCTTAACATCATGTGTATCAATACTCCACCCTTCTGTATTATAATGTATTTCTCCGTCAGACTGAACAACTCTCCCATTTTCCATTAAGCTACAAGTAAACATATTATCTTTAGGTTTATAATTTAATTCAAGAGTTGGAGTACCTGCTCTGCGTTCCATATTTCCGTTATATACAAGGTATTTATATGCACTATCTTCATATTTAACTTCAAAAAAAATAACAGGGTCAGAAATAGAATATGTAATAAGTGAACTTAGCTTATCAAAATACTTTTGGCTTGTACTATGTAAAATTCTTTTTTTTACAACATCCGTATAAATAAAATAGCGAAGAGAATCTTTGAGTTGCTCGAATGTTATGTGCTTTTTATCATTGTGATAAATACTATCAAGTGCTATAATTCCTTTGAATTTTTTTTCTAATGGATTTATTTGCTGAACCACTGTTTTTTCCTGCTGCTTTTGAGGGGAATTTCCACATCCTGCTAATATAAATCCATTGATAATAAACAAGATAAATAATCGAACTTTCATAATGTATAATTTTTGAGATTTTAACAACTATAAAGCATTTGGTTATATAGCTATTTCAAGTAACTTTACGATTTTTTCAAAGATTGCGCCTTAGTATTGTCATCTAATTTGATAGATAAATATTCATCTTTTAACCATTTTTCTAAAGGTGGCAGTTTCTTTATCGAAAGATGTAAATTTTTGAAAATCATATCCTTCAAACCTAACACAATCTTGATAAATAGATATTTTCCACATTGGATCTGTTTGTTGAAGATCTTGCTTAATATTCTTATATAATTCAGTGATACTTATATCTAGTTCCATAATATTCAGAGGCAAATAATCCTTGAATATTATACTTCTTTTCTTTATCCAACAATTTAGCCATACCTTCATATTCCAAGAAGTTTTCTGTTTTTTGTGTTAGATTCTGTTCATGCAAAACAATGTCATTCTGAATTATTTGCTTTTCAAGACAAAGCAAAAGAAGTGTCTGTTTTGGTGTCCTTCTGCTTGGGGGTGACTCTTTTTCAGACAGTTTGCTTAGAATTTCATTTATATCCATAGCTAATTATTTTATACAACGCCTATAAGTCCTCCGAAGTCAGCATTAGATTTAAGTATAAAGAAAGGCGTGAGGCTTGTTTTGCTATTCATCGCAACTAGGCATCGCCAAACGCCATACAGAAATGAATATGAAGAAACAATACTCCCACGCCTGTATGCTATGTCAATTGATACAATATTGGCTGTACCAAGAACATATACAAACAGAAAATGAGCGTCATATTGTTCTTTATCCTTCTGCTTTGAATTTTGGCGATTTCAGTTGCAGGATAAAGCAAAAAACGCTTTCTATGTTCAGTCCGACCATTTCTCCAGTCGAACAATGCAAATATACGTTTTTTGTTCAATATGACGCTCTGATAATGAGTATTATTTCTTCAAATATAAGGAAAACAATACTTTCTTAGACGGAAAAATAAGAAAAAGAAAAATAGAAGCCAAGATTTTAACCTTAGCTTCCTTTTTTTGCTGTTTAATCCACTACTTCGAACTTGTGAAATGAGAAGTACAAATCATCACCTTCAAGCTCTTCCATGTAATCCTCCAGGGCTTGATTCACTTCTTTTTCTGTGGGTGTGACATTCTTGCCGACAATCTCAGAGACAAATTCAGCCACTTGCTCTATGGTTTCGAAATACTCCCAATCTTCTCCTATATCTAAGAAGTATCGTTCAGGAAAGTAATCACCAGTTGCATCATTAGTATAGAACACACCACAACCAGATTCTTGCTCTTGATAATAGACTTTGATAGAGGGGAATTTCTCTTTAATGATTTGTCGAACACCTTCTTGCTCACACCAAGCCGTAGATTGGTTTATAGTGAGAACATTGCCGTCAAGAGAGTAATCCGTAATTTCACCACGACATCTGTACTTTTCCCAATCACCGCCAAGTTTGTGTACCAAGTTCCCCAACCACCGCTTTCCAAAACCATTCTTTAGGATCGAGGTCTTGCGTTTGTCGATATACTTTAGGACTTTATGCAGAGACTTTACTTCTTTCGGTTCACCCACGCACTTGTATGTTGTATCGCACCAGTTAGGCATTTTCAACCTCCTTTCCGTTTTCATATCTGTAAATGGATAAATTCTCTGTAACCATCCAATTACAGTCACTCAACCTAAATTCGTATTTCTCTTCAATGGTAGAAAGAAAATCCTCAAAATCATCATACTTTTCTGATTCTCTCAGTTCTTCATCTGTCAGCTTAATGATATTCAAGCAGCCGATACAGAAATCTAAAATTAAAACGTATCTTGGTTCCATAATTTTTAATGTTATGCTATTGTGAAAAAATTGGGTTCGTTAGGGTTAAAGCCAATTCTTATAGCTTTTACACCTTTCTTTAATTTATCAGTTGCCTTTTTCAGTTGAGGTCGAAAAGAAATAATCTTTTCTGTACCTCTGTTGCTTTTCTTTTCTTTCATGACAGTTTATATCTTTTAATCAGTTTATATACAGTGGATTTTGTGAATGAACAGCCTCTCGATGTGACAAATCCCTCTTGATTCAGGATATTTGCCATTTCACTATAGCTGCGGTTCTCTTTCACTAAAATCCGTAACATTGCAACCGCCCTTTTATTATTAGGGTTGTTATCAGCTTTTGCTTTACAGGTTTTGATACTGTTTTGAATTGCTTGTTTGTGCTTATTCAATAAATGTTCAGGATTGCCAAGCTTGAATCCCCTTGCTTTTTTTGCCTGTAATGAAGCCTTTGTTCTGGCCGCAATCAATTCCGCTTCGTATTGGGATATTGCAGAAATAATATGAAGCACCATTTTATTAGCTTGTGGGAAATCACAAAAGACTATCTCCACATCACTTTCTAACAAGTTTGACAGGAATGAAACACTTCGGGCGAGACGATCTAGCTTTGCAACAATTAGAGTAGCACCGTCTTTTCTACATAGTGCCAATGCTTCCTTCAGTTTCGGTCGGTCTGATTTTCTTCCGCTCTCCACCTCTACGAACTCTGCTATAAGAGTTGTATCATGAAGGTGGTTATGTATGATTTCTCGTTGAGCTTCCAGTCCTAATCCCGAATAACCCTGCTTTTGTGTCGAGACTCGGAGGTAAGCTACATACTTTTGTTTCATTGTTGAGTTGATTTAACAATAGTTCCACCGACAAGACGACCATCTAATCTTTGGAACCATTATAGGTTGAACACAAAAAAGGGGAATACATGAGTTTCTATAATCTAAATTCTCACATATTCCCCGATAACACAAATTATCGTCTGCCTTATACAGCTACCTTATATATAAGTCCGTATTTGGAGCAGATAAAATCATAGGAGGCTAAACCATAACTGACGGTATCATCTATTACAGCCACTAACTTATCAAGCGGCACACAATTATAGGTGATTTCTGTTTCCTCATTTTCTGGTTTAACTGTTATCTGATATAAGTTCATTTCTGGTAAATAATGAACCTCAATCCAACACTCGGTTTTGAGAAGGTAAAACTCAGTACCATTCTCTGTCACCCTTATGTCATTAAAATCCAATCCCCAGCCAAATGGGAGAAAGGACTTTTGTAAAGCGTCATGCCAAATCACTTTAGCTATCTTCTCATTCTCGTTCATAGTCCTAAAATGTAGTTCATAACTTTGGTGTTGTAGTCATCAGCCATCTCCACATTTTGGTCAATTACTTCAGCCAAATTATCTAGGTAAACGTCATCAATCCGTTTCACCTCATTCCCTTCTTCGTTATAAAGGGAAACTTGAAACAAATCTACTCCCTCTATATAGGTTATTCTCACATCTCCAGTATGTAGGAATCCTTGGACGTGAAATTCCAAAGAATCTTCACTACAAACAAAGCTGTCTGTATCTACTCCCCAACTCATAGGAAGAGTTGGGTTAGCGGCAATGATACTCCAAATGTATCTCGCCATTTCTGTTGTTATCTTCATTTTTTTGCTGTTTTTATTATCAATCCATCTTTTCGCTGCATCCAAAGACTGAAAATGTTTGGTTTCCACTTCTTCATCGTCATTAAGTGCGTAAGCTTGAAAATCTGCTGTAGAAAACTGAATAATCAAGTTCTCATTATAAACCAGTTCTTCAGCCATTTTCTAAGATTGTTTTAATGTTATCTACTTGCTGTTTAGTCGGTGCGGTAAAGACGATATAAGCATCATCATCTTCTTCTCCTGACCATACAACTTTAATAATCTCACCGCCGTTATCTAGGACTAACGACTTGTAATATTGAACATCACCTTCATGTTCAACATCAGGTATAAAGAACACTCCTTTATTAGCCATAGTATTCTTTCATATAACAGGTCTCACATAAAGAGCCGTAGTCATTTACATCACTTCTGCTCATGGGTTTACCACAATAATCGCAATGTCTTACCACTTCTTCGTGCATATATCTTGCGACTTCCATTAACGGTGTTCCGGAATAGGAAACCGTTATCTTACTTTTCTTAGTTATCTTCTTCTTTGCCATTTTCTTTTTCCTGATTGTGAAGGAAGCAGATAAATTCTGATAATTGGCTTTCACTCAAAATTTCCACTAAAAAACTTATCTGCTCTTTCAGTTGATTAATTTCAGATTGCTTTTCCACCTTCTTTCAATTTATCTGCATACTTGTTTCTTATGTAGGCGGTCAGAATAGCTTTTATGACCTTAGCTCTATCTGCCCGGTCGTAGTTGGCAGGCACATCATGACTATAACCATTTCTGAAAGACTCATGAAGCTTACCCAGACATTGATTCTCATATCTGTTATCCAAGAAATCTGTTAGCTTATAATTTGCATAAGTATCGGTATCATCGCCTTGGATATAAACCGACATCATTATCATGTCCTTCTTGCCATTCCAGATTGAAGTTACATTGCTGTTCCAGTTGTTTCCAGCATCAGAAAGGAATAGCGTTTTGAACTTATTTCTCGCTTTCCCAGAATCTCCTTTTCCAGCCTCCTTGATAATTCTGAGGACGGTAGCATAGGAAATTGAGAGTAATTCGTTTTCACTGAGAGAGTTTATAATCTCCAGTTTCTTTTTAGGAGCGTATCGTTTGAATAGCTCCACGTTGATATTTGTTGCCATATTGCTTACTTTTTAATGAAATATTCAATAGCAGAATGAACCAGAACATAGTAATCCTGATTCACTCCACATTTATTCTCGTAAGGGTTATAGTAGTCCAAGCATAAATCCTCGTACAATTGAGGTAGATGCTTTTTGATTCTACTCACCAGCCATTTATAGTTGATAGGCTTGATTCCCTTCATCTTTTTGTTCCATTCCGAAAGGGATATATCGGAACAACAGCATTCATAGGTCATAGGCTAAATGAACGGTAAGTAGATTTCATCCAATATGCCTGATTCGACCATCTTCTTGGCTGCTTCATGTGTACTACGGTTTCTGTCATCGTAACCATAATCATCTGAAGCCATTTGTCTGATAGTTGCCACAAAAGTTCTCATGATGCTCTGCTGCAAGGTTCGATGCTGCAAACAGATACCTTTGGCAAAATACTCTGGCTTAAAGCTCAACGCATTATGTATGTCAGCGAGAGCGACAGCAGCCTTATATTCGTTGCTCTGCTTAATGATTTCAAGACTCGGCTGTATCATTGCTTTCTTTTTTTGAGGTTATTACTGTGAATTTCTGACGCAGTTCTTCGATAACGTCTGCAAATTCTGTAAACTCTTCATAGCTCATTTTTGCTCCGTAAGATCTGATTTCGATTGAGCCGCCATTGGTAGTGTTAAGTATCAGAGTTATATCATTTCCTTCCTTAACTTCTTGATTGATTGTTATTTCGTATTTCATTGCTTTAAGTTTAATATAAAAAAAGCGAGGAGAACTTCATTGTTTCAGAAATCCTCCCCGCTGTTGAAAGTGGGTTCTTGTCGCTTTTATACCGCTATCATAAGACTTCCTGCGACATTGGAAGTCTTTTCGTAAAGAGAGTAATCAATCTCAGGGTGTTCAGCTTTGAGCTTACTGGCGTTGAGAGAGATTCGTGTACTAGGCATCTTTCTGGTAAGACGCATCGTTTCGGTAGTCCAGGTCTTTACTCCTGAACTTTCCATATCGGATAGAATCTTGGCTTTGATTGCTGCCAGTCTTTCCTCTGCCTCATTCTTGGTCTGAATGAGGCATCTGATTTCCTCTTCCATAGACTTGTACTCTTCTGGAATACCGAATGGATTATTGAACTTTTCTTCGTTAAGGTCAGCTTCCAACAATTCTTTGCAGATTTCGGAAGGTATTCTGTTTACGAAGATAACTTCACTGATATGGTCGATAGTTCCATCTTTCTTGATTTTGTTACGAAGGTGGATGATGAAAAGCTTGTCAATTTTAGCCTTCTTGTTCTGTAATTCAAAGAAGTAGGCATAAAGACTGAGTTGCCATCTTGCTTTTTCAAGTTTTTCTGAAGTCATCACGCCATAGGTCTTTATATCGCCTAAGTTGAAAGTATCATCAGAAACACGATACACCTTATCGATCATAGAAGCCCAGTTATTGTTGTCTGATACAATGTACTCTGAGGCTTCATGAACCAATCCATGCTCTTGGCAGATTTTAATATAATCTGCTACTTCCACTGTTCCGTCATTGTTCCAATTCTTGTCGAAATCCTCAATGGAAGTGTGTACGTTTGTTCCGTAGGTGGCTGCTGATTTGAGAACATCTTCATCTACGTTATCATACTCGTCAGGGAATAATTGTCTTTGAATCATTCCTGTAATACCGCTCAGCTGTTTGTCGCCAAGCCAATACTCGTGAGGCTCTTCCAAGAAGATTACCTCACTGTTTTTCAATTCAATTCTTTTTGTTGCCATAATTATGCTGCTTTTTGAAGTTGAAGTTTACGTTCTGTGAAAAGTGCTTTGACTTCATTGTTGCCATCTACCTCGTTCTTGTGCTGCTGGTAAAGCAACATCAATGAGTTCTGGTCAGGGCATGATGACAAAGCCTGTTTGATTCCACTATAACGGTCTGTAATTGTCTTGACTTTACGAGCTTTAGTAGCAGTCTCGTTAGTCGGTTGTTCGTCTGCTGGTTTCTCTGGTATATCCTCACCGGCATAGACGTATAATCCAAGTCCAAACATTGCCAAGTTTTTCACAAGACAACGCATAATGGATTTGTTGATGTCAAACATAGTAGCCGCCTGAACGACTTTCTCCACATGTTTCTTCTGATAAGAATCCCATACCTGATAGATATAAGAAGTTTCTTTCATCGCCTTGTTAGCTCCATTCATTACAGGGAGCCACATTTCATAAGTCAATCCTCCAACAGTGACTTCAGTATAGACCATGATGCCGATATTAGGGTCACTGAAATAAGGAAGGTTTGTTGCTGGGTTCTTGATGATTCTATAGGTAGCACTTGGATATGCCGCCTTAAATTCTGCCCAGGCATTTGCCCAACTGAGGTAGCTGAGCTTGTCATTGTCTCTCTTTTCCAATTTATCGTTGAGATCAAGAGAATAGAGTGAGTTGAACATGATTTCTCTAAGTTCATCTTCAGTTGCTCCTTGTGGGAGGTTCGGTTTTTTGAATTTACACATAATCGTAATGTTTTAGTTGTTAATAATCAGGGTTGAACAAAAAGAGGGCGAAACACAAAATCTTTATTATTGATAATGTATTTCGTCCTCTATACCTATCGTTAAGAGATAGGATTTTAATTTAGGAACCATGAATAGCCTTCGGTATCATTACTTTCTATGGCTTTTTGGATTCCAATAGCGAAGTCGGTGCAGTTCTGATTTCTGTCAAGCCACTTGTCTATATATGACTGCTTGACCGCTTCATTAGATAACTGCATCAAATTCCATGCTGTAATCTCCTCGCCATCCTTCTTGCCGAAGTTAGGATTGGAAACATAGTTCTTCACCATCGCATTCACGGCTTGGTCGCCGATGATTAACGATGGTAGTTTTTTCTGTTCTGACAAGGGAAGAAATTGGTATAATCTCATTCTTCCGATTATCTTGCAGAATAGTTCTTCGGATATTTGCGTTGACTGCAAATTCTCCAAAATCTGTAATGTATCTTCCTTGTGTGGACTAAAACCATTGAAAAGTTCTGATGACTTTTGGACTACATCAGACTCTGTCATACATTCAATAGTTCCTGAATTGCCATCACAGGTTAACATTAAGTTGCTACAAACTCGTACTTGCCAGCCCACGAATATCTTAAATTTCATGGTACTCTGGCGGCTGTAGAGCTTATCTTCATTATAGGCTCTCACTCCGCCAATACAGAGATGAACAGATTGCCCATTGATTGTTTTTGTAAGATTCTTGACGTGAGCACAAAAAGCCATACGTTGATAAAATATGGTCTTTTCATCGTCACGCAATTCATTAATCTTTTTGTGTTGTGCGCTAGGTACTCTCCCGATGATGGGATGAGAAACCCGGCACTCTACTGGTTTTAAATCCCCGAACACTTTTTCAGCTTCGCTCAGTACGGCACCAATAAAACCTTGATGCGAAATAGTAAGCGAATTATCACCAAATGTCGGGATGATGTTGTTATTGGTCAATTCTTCAAGCGTAATAGCCTGAGTATTGCTTTCGATAAAATTAGGATGCTTCTCTTCCTGTACGACTATTGCAGTACTTTCCAGAGATTCTTCCTGATTGGTTCTTGTTGTTCTCATTTCTAATTGTTTTTTAAGTTAATGACTCTGGTAAACAAAAAAAGCCAGAAGTTATTTCTTCGCTTTATTGAATAAACTTCTGACTTTCTTATAACCCTTCAATAATGAAGCGGTTACTTCTAATAAGGTAATTAAAACATCTACTTGTTTCTGATGATCCATAAGATGCTATTCCTTTGTATCTGATGCTTCTTCCTTAGAAACATCTGTTTCTACCTTGGCGGATTTGTTTTTTCCGCCATACTTTTCCACTACATCCCCAATAACGGAGATTGCTAAAATTACTTCTGCTATTTTACTAGCAATTTTAATTCCTTTGATTAATTTTTCCATATTCTTTCTCTTTTTAAAATGTTGATATTATTGTTATTATTCTCTTTTATATATTTTCTCATATATAAGGCTTTGAAGGGAAATGAAGTATGGAGAAAATAAAAAAGGAAAGCCGTTATCAAACCTCCTCGATTTGACTTGACTTTCCACTGTTCCATCGTTTTCATACATAAAGACTAAAGCTGTTATGATTACTAACGATTTTCCAGCCTTCGAATTAAATTTCTAACCATCATCTGAAATTAGAGTTAACCCGGAATATTATATTTAGTTGATTTGAAGCTTGCACCATTTATGTAAGGTGCTCATTATAGCTTCAAACCATTTTCTCATATATAAGGTTTTGAAGGGGTTTGAAAGGGGAGAAAAAGTATCTTGTCATGCCAGGGTTATCCGCCATCTATTCCTTACTAATCCTTTAGTTTTTACTGCACTAGCGACAGAACCAACATTGACATTCAAGGCTTTCGCAGCACTAGCCTTTGAATCGTACTTGTTTTGTGAATTATCAGTTGTGTCGGTTACAAGTACTGGATGCCTTACTCTTGCAGCATTGATTCTTGCCATTCCTTCAGCAGAGATAGGATGCGGTTTGCCTTTCTTTGTTGCACTGCTTTTGGCTCTTGCTTCTGGAGACATAGCAATCCCTTTACGGGCTGAAGATAGTTTAGCTCTGTGTTCCAGTGACTTTTTCTTACCCTTTAGTCCATTGCTGACCGCCGCACGAAATTCTGGAGACCTTTTCTTTCCCTTTAGTAGCTCACTTAAATGTTTCTTTGTCTCCTCCGTATGATGAAAACCGTTAGCTTTGCGTGTAGCGTTTCTTCTAGCAATTTCTTCTGCACTTTTCTTTATACCAGTGTTTCCTTCACCTTTGTATGAGGAGTTGTAGCCTTTATTAATCGTATCAAACTTCTGAATGTAATAGGACTCGCGTTCATGTAATTTTTCTCTTAACTTGTGTTCGTCTGTGTCGGTGTAGGTTTCAAGAACTGTATAGGAGAATAATTTTATATTCCATAAGGCTCTGGCTTCCATTACTTTCTTGCCGCCATAATTCGTTGTTTTAGGATTATTCCACTTCCTGTTTCTTTCTGCTGGATCTAAAGTGCAACCAACATATCCCCAATCATATTCTTCTCCTTGATTTTGGTTTTTGCGGAGATATACAATGCCTGTATATACTCCATTTCCATTTGCTGTGATCATAATATTTTATTTTTAATTTACCTGTAAAAACCGTACAGGCATTCGGTCTAAAATCTGGTGGTGATGAATGCCCTTTGATGAAGAAATCTTATAGGACAGTCTGAAACATTCACCTCATAGGTAAGAGTACTAGACCTTTGTGAGTGCGTTTTTCAACTTTGAGATTAGTAGAATAGTTTGGCTGCTTCAAAATAATCTGTAACTTTGCGTTTTAGTGAATGAAATAGCTAAACAGCTAGGTGAGGAAATGAAGGATTTGTTGAACGAAAATAAAGAATAGCAAAATATGCCAACATTAAATTGGATCGGAAAAGACAAAGTCATAAATCATCATTTAGAAGTTCCATATCGTGTTTTAGAGCATAAATATGGTTTTAGAAGTGATAACGCAGATGACAAATCTGAAACATATAGTGGCAATAAAATTATCCACGGAGATAATCTTGAAGCTCTCAAATCCCTTATGCCTGAGTATGAGGGTAAGATAGATTGTGTTTACATAGATCCTCCATATAATACAGGTGAGGAAAGTTGGGTTTATAATGACAACGTGAATGATCCCCATATTATAAAATGGCTGAATAGCGTTGTTGGTAAGGAAGGAGAAGATTTGTCAAGACACGACAAATGGCTTTGTATGATATATCCTCGCCTTGTGTTATTACAAAAATTACTCTCTGAGGACGGCACTATTTTTATTTCAATAGATGACAATGAGTGCTTTTATCTGAAAGTCTTATGTGATTATGTATTCGGAAGGTCAAACTTTATTGCCAATTTCATTTGGGAAAAAAGAAAAAATAGAGAGAACAGGAAGGAAGTTTCTGTTAGACACGACTATATCCTATGTTATGCTAAAAGCAGAAAGCCTAAAGTACGTACTCTTAATATGTTGAATATGACGGAAGAGGCATTAGCAAGATATTCCAATCCTGATGATGATCCAAACGGACCTTGGAAATCAGACCCTGCACATGCTCAGGCTGGCCATGCAACAGAAAATCAGATATACACTTTTGTAGCTCCTAATGGCATTATTCACGAACTGCCTGCTGGTCGCTGTTGGGTTTATACTCCAGAGAAAATGGCAGAAGAAGTTGAGAATGGTCATATATGGCTAGGGGCTAATGGCACTAATGCTCCACGCATAAAAACCTATTTGTATGAAAAAGAGAGGGGGTTAGTTCCTGAGACAATGCTTTTCGCCAAAGATGTTTCGACAACAGAGGAAGCGAAAAAACTTATAAAGAAAATATTCAACAAAGAGGCACCTTTCGGAACCCCTAAACCTGTCGAATTGATACAACAGATATTAAAAATTGCGACTAAAAAGAATTCCATTATATTAGACAGTTTTGCAGGTAGTGGAGCAACTGCTCATGCCGTTTTGTCTCAGAACAAAGAGGATAATGGAAATAGGAAGTTTATTCTTATTGAATTAATGGACTATGCTGATACACTTACGGCAGAACGTACAAAGAAAGCAATTACTGGATATAATTATAAAGGAAAAAAACAGGTAGAAATATTCTGTGAAAACCTCTCTTTAACGAATTTGCGCAAGTTTGATAAAATGGAACAGCGGGCAAATCTTGCTATTGAAGAGCATAAAGAAGAATTCGACAAGATAGGTAAACCCAAGATAGAGGATAACTGTTTGAAAGTTATAGGGACTAAGATTTATACAGATTCTATGCCTGGGCTTGGAGGCTCTTTTGATTTTTATGAGTTAGGAGAGCCAATCTTTGATATAGATGGCAACATAAACTCAAACGTTGAAGAATACAAAATAAGAGAATACATTTTTTACACAGAAACAAGGACTCGTCTTCAAAGGCTGCATGATACCAATGTCAAATATTTGTTAGACACAATAGATGGCGTGGGGTATTATTTCTATTATGAGAAAGGCGAACCTACTACATTGAGTAAGTCAACACTTGGCAAGGTTATTACAGAAAAGGCAGAGCAATACATTGTTTATGCAAACTCTTGTACTTTAAGCAAGGAGACCCTAGCTAAGTATAATATCGTTTTCAAGAAAATACCTGGAGACATAAAGAAATTCTAATTATGGAACTAAAGAAATATCAACAAGCCGTTCTTGATGACTTAGACCAGTACATCAATGAATTAGATAAGCAACCAACAATAAAGTCTGCATTTCGTTCTTATTGGGCAAATAAAGGAATTTCCGTAGATTCTGTGGAGAGTGATTACTTGCGTCCATACAATGATGAAATAACTGGAGTTCCTAACATTACAATAAAGGTTCCAACTGCGGGCGGTAAAACTTTTATCGCTTGTAAGGCATTAAAACATATATTCCAAATTTATTCTGAAAACAAGCCAAAGGTTGTTGTGTGGTTTGTTCCAAGTGATCCGATTCTCAAACAGACTTATGATAACCTTAGCAATCCAAATCATCCTTACCGCCATGCTTTGGATGTTGACTTCGGTAACAAGGTCAATATCGTAAACAAGGAGTCCGCATTAGTTGGTGAGAATATCCATCCGACCCAGCTTCAAGAGAATATGACCATTCTTGTTCTCAGTGTTCAGTCTTTCGCTTCTAATAATAAAGAAGGGAGAAAGGCAAGACGTGAAAACGAGAACTTAGCAGAACACGTTTCTTCATATACTTACAGTGATAAAATGCTTACTAATGCAGACGAAACGTCATTGCTACAGGTCATAGCACAACTCAATCCTGTGATGGTAATAGATGAAAGCCATAACTTCGAATCGTCTGAATTAAGAATTGACTTAAAGAAGGAAATTAACCCAAGTTTTATCTTTAACCTCACAGCTACCCCAAAAGAAAATAGCAATATTATCAGCTTTGTGGATGCAATGCAGTTGAAGGTAGAAAACATGGTGAAATTGCCAGTCATTGTATATAACCATAAAACCACAACGGATGTCATCGCTAATGCCATAGCCTTGCAACGTAGTTTGGAAAGTAAAGCCAAAAAGCAACAAGAACAAGGCGGCAAATATATTCGCCCAATTGTTTTATTTCAAGCACAACCCAAAATAGCGGATGATAATATCACTTTTGAGAAGATAAAGGAAAAACTTATCGAAGGTGGTATTCCAAATGAGCAAGTTAAAATTAAAACTGCGAATAAAGATGAAATTAAAAATATTAACCTCATGAGCGAAAGCTGTGAGGTTAGATATATCATTACTGTCAATGCTTTGAAAGAAGGTTGGGATTGTCCGTTTGCATATATACTTGCTTCTTTGGCAAACAAGAGTTCCAAAATTGATGTGGAGCAGATACTGGGTCGAGTATTACGCTTACCATATACAAAAAAGCAGCCTGAAGAGCTTTTGAACCTGTCTTATGTCTTTACTTGTTCTGCTGACTTCCAAGACACACTTAGCCGTATTGTTGAAAGTTTGAATAATGCAGGTTTTAGCAAACGAGATTTCCGTGTAGCAAATGATTCACAAGGAAATACATCAGAAAGTTCTATATACAATGAAAAGCCAAATTCATTCTTTCAACCATCATTGTTTACTAAGTCTCCTACAGAATCCATTCCGCCTGTATCTGAACAAACAAAGCTTCAGAATGAAACAGATTCTACTATAGAGGAAACATTAGAAACAAACATCTCTGAAATTCAGACTGAGGCGATAAAGCAAAGTGTAGAAAACAGTACAAAGGATAATAATGAAGTTCTTCAGTCGCTTGAAAATTCTGCTATACAACAGAGCAATGACTATAACCAGTCAATAGAGCAAAATGACGGAGAGGTTGATAATCCAATAGCAGCCGCAACAAGTTCCGATAACAACTATAGGATTAAGCCAGTATTCGAAGATACTGCCAAAGAAATTACGTTGCCTATATTTGTTCAAAAATCAGAAAGCCTTAATTTATTTGGAGCAGACAGTGGTTATACACGGATAGAGAAGTCTGATTTATTAGAAGGGATTGATCTAAGTCTGGAAGACCATAAGATAGACTTTACACGTTCGGTTGCAGAAGTAGAACAAATAGATCTGGCATCAGACTATGCTGATGGAACAGACTCTGTACCTGTTCATAAACAACTTAACATGAAACAGCTTGAATACCTTAAAAAGCAGTTGTTGTCTATTCCTCCAGAAGGGAAGAAAAAACAGTTGGCAGGTAAAATAGCGAGCAAGCTAAACATTCAAGAGGTTAGCGATAGAATGCTGACTCAATATGTCTATGACTGCATCAAAAATATGGATAACGATGCGATTGACGACCTTATTACGTACCAACTGCAAACCATTGATACTGTCAAAACCAAAATAAACGCAATTCTGGATAATTACCGATATAATACATTCATGAATTGGCTGGATTTGGGAAAGATAAGATTTACCGATGAAGAGGTATATACAATGCCAAAGCAGATAACTCTTTTGAATAAAATAATAGGTATTGGTAAAGGTTTATACAAAGAAGAAGAAAAAGTCAATGATTTTGAATACAAGGTTATCAGTGCTATTTCTAATGAAGAAAACGTATGTTTTTGGCATAGAAATCAGGAACGAGGTAAGGGCTTCTTTATCAATGGCTTCATTAATCACTACCCTGACTTTATCGTTAAATTAAAATCTGGTCAGACCCTTCTTATTGAAACCAAAGGCGATGACAGAGATAATTCAGATAGTGCAAGAAAGCTAGAACTTGGTACAGCATGGGCTAATAAGGCTGGCAACCAGTACCGTTACTATATGGTATTTGATAAAAAGGCAATGGATGGTGCTATTACAATAAAAGATTTATTGGGAAAGATTGAACAACTTGGTTACATTTAAAACGCTTCTTTTCAACATGGAATACGGAATAGTATATCTCTTAACAAACCCTGTTATGCCGGGACTCGTGAAGATAGGCATGACCACCCGTGAAGATATGGATGCTCGTATGAAGGAACTTTATAGTACTGGTGTTCCAGTGCCTTTTGAATGTCAATTTGCTTGTAGGGTAAAGAAAGCCGATTGTCTCAAAATTGAGAAGGCACTACATACAGCTTTCTCTCCACAACGTGTAAATGCGAATCGTGAGTTCTTTCGTATTCAAGTGGAACAAGCCAAAGCCATCCTTGAACTATTCCATCATGAGGATGTAACGGAAGAGGTTACTGGTGAAATAGAAAATGATCTAACGGATGACGATAAGGCTGCAACTCAAAATGCTAAAGTGCGACGCCCCTCTCTAAATTTCTATGAAATGGGCATGCAGAAAGGTGACGTACTATTATGGAAAGAAGATCCATCAATATGCGTTGTGCTTAACTCAGAACGAAAAGTTATATACGAAGGTGAAGAAGTGTCTATTAGTTCTTTGTCTGCCAAGTTAAAGGGGTATAACACCAAACATATAGCCCCAGGAAAGTATTGGACGTATAAGGATAGGTCACTTGATGATATATATGATGAGACTTATCCATTTGATGAGTAAAAAGCAATCAGTTCTATGACACAAAAAGCAATTATAGAAAAATGTAGAGAAATCCTGAATAAAACAGCTGTTGATGGTTTTGTGGTTGATTCTGAGGATTTTAAATATCTCTTAGCTGCTTTTGCTAAGTGCCCTTATTTTGAAATGAAGACACAGGGGCATAAAATTAAGGCAATCCAAAAAAGAAAATCAGGAAGCTATGGTACTTGCTGCTTCTTTCTTATAAGAGAAGATGGTTCAAGTACAGATATATCATACACAAAAATGTTTCGAAGAGATCCGCAAACAGATGATGTTTTAAATGCTCTCAGAGCAGCTATCAACCCTATCATTTCTAAATTCAGATATTCATTTAAGCCATTTGAATATGATGGAAAAATGATAGAAAAAGTAGAGGATGCCGACGTTGACCATTATGACTTAAAATTTAAGGAAGTGGCTTCTATCTGGATTGAATCAAAAGGTGGTGTTGTAGAGTTTATCAAAAAAGTAAATTCAACAGAAGATGGCAGTACAAAAACATATTTTACTGATGAAACACTTAATGAGGAGTTTAGAACGTTTCACAATTCTCATACTCACCTTCGCTTTCTGCCTAAAGAAGTAAATAGAAAGAATCAGTAACCGTAATATTGATAGATAAGGATAACATACAATTAGACTTGTTATAATTGGATTACCTACAACATGCCATATTATAAAAATAGGTGTAGTGTACATAAGCATGACTATTTTAAAATAAGCCCCAAAATCAACCGCCCATTCCATACCGAGTAGTTTTATTCATTTACAGAGCAAGGCTAAATGAGTATAAGAGATGGGGGAGTAAAAGCAATCCCTACTAGCTTACTAATAGGCAATATAGGGATTGCTATGGCCAGATGGTATTGTCAGTATTCAGAATCTCCTGTAAACGTGTCCATGAGTTTATCCATCTGTTCACCTATGCACTTGTCTATTAGCTTTGCATAGTGGGCAGTCATTCGTGTATTGGTATGTCCCAACATTTTAGAAACGACTTCCAGAGATATGTTATTGGCTAATGTAACGGTACTTGCAAACGTATGCCGACTTGTATGAAAACAAATCCGCTTATTAATTCCGCATAGTATAGCTATATCCTTTAGGTATTTATTAATGTCCGCAGGGGCTTGAATAGGGAGTAGTTTTTCTCCACCTTTGTATTTATCCAATATTAGCTTGGCGATAGGGAGTAGGGGAATTCGTGATAGAACTCCTGTTTTAACCCTACGCTTCTTTATCCATATTCTGCCTGCACTGTCTTTTTCAAAGTGTTCTGGTGCCAAGGTTTTAATGTCAATGTAGCTAAGCCCAGTGAAGCACCCAAAGAGGAACATATCTTTAGCTCGTTCCAATCTTGGAAGGGGAGTGTCAAAGTTGATAATCTTTCTTAGTTCTTCTTCATCCAAGAAATCTATTTCTACAGGTTCACGTTCTACCTTATAAGTAGAGAATGGATTGAACGTCATGTAAGAGTTGGCTACTGATAGATTGATAATCTTCTTCAATAGCTTTAAATGTTTAGTGGATGAGTTCTGTGCCATGCCCTTATCAATTCTTAAAAACGAATGGAAGGATTGAATAAAATTCAGATTCAACTCACGCAAGTATAAATCTTCTCGTTTGTATTTCTGCTGAACAAATTCTCTTAATAATCTGATGGTATAGACAGATACCCAGTAAGTAGCTTTAGAAACTCCATTGCCTATCAACTTCTCTTGTTCTTGGTTATGTTCTTTAAAGACTTCAAACAGGCTTCTCTCTTTGATGGATTCTACCTTATCAAAGTAAGCATCACGCAATAGGTCTGCTGTAATTATAAAACCTCTTTCTAAAAGTTCTGCTTCTTTCTGATATAGTTTAGCCTTAATAGCCTTTAGGCAGTTATTGAGACTTTGGGCTTCTTCATCCTTGCCCTTTACTTGTTGCTTATTCTTGTCCCATTTTTCAATAGCTACTTGTTTACCTGATGAAAAAGAGCATCTGTCACCATTTACTGTAATTGTAATCTCAATAGGAGCTTTACCACTCTTTCTTGCTTTACTTTCTCTTATGGCAAAGAGAATAGAGAATGAACTTCTTACCATAGTTTAATCATTTATAATTAGACATTAGAAAAGCCCTTTAAAAATGATGTATCTATCTGTATATTAGGTTAATATAGCTATTTTTGCGACCACTTGTAAAGATTTAGAAAAATGGTCGCAAATTGCACACAGAATAGCTTCAATTTAGCCCACTTTTAAGGATAATCAGCCACACTTAACCTTAGAAATTCAAGCTCCATTTAAGCTATTATTTGCTTTAATTTCATTATCCAATCCCAACCTATTATAAGAAGAATAGCAAGAGGAAACGAGTATCAGAATAGGGGATAAGTTTTGTGATAGATATAAAACAAAAATCCCCATAACTCATCAGAGCTACAGGGATTTATATTGTAATCTAAGTCTTAAATTACTTGTTCAAAGCTGTTGCAACGTCAACGGCGCAAGCTACTGTACATCCTACCATCGGGTTGTTACCGATACCCAGGAATCCCATCATTTCTA
>OJMM01000381.1_pt1 | contig 30357 bp, 18 predicted proteins | sample 1597231 | NCBI WGS metagenome assembly OJMM01 (sample SAMEA2452128, study PRJEB22498) | human gut metagenome | reverse complement strand
TAGTCCAAAACCCCAAGGTCAATCCTCTTTCCAGATAAAACATCAATCTCGTAATTCTCGAAGGGTTCCGCCCCTCTCCCTAGGATATTGATTCCGATTGCCGGAATACCATTCATCCGCTCTGATGGTATCTGCTTCCAAATTGCTATGGCTTCATCCACCGTAGGAATATTCTCATAACACTCACCAAGATTATGAAATTCTCCACATTCCGAAACAGTTAAAGTTACTTCTGCACTCTCCTTTTCCTGCTCTCTTACCTGTCTGACGCCCTCCAAATATTCTTCCACCTGTGGCAGATAGGATTCCAGCGTACCTGTACGTTGGGCTGTAATTGGATTGATGTCAACCTTTACATCTCCGATATGAAGTCCATCCTCATTAAAGGCATTAAATAAATCGTCCTCCCGTTCCGCTGTGGAAAGTTCCACCACCACATCAAGGTCAGAACCTTCATGCTCTAATCCCCTGCATCTGCTTCCTGTTACAGCAACATCTACAATTGTTGCATCAATATCATACTCTTCAATCTTCGCCTGCACATGGCATTTCACAGTTTCCTCGATTTCTTCCGGATTCATTTCACTAATATCGTGGAATAATTCCCCTGTCTTTGCCTTAAAATCAGCCACCACACTGCTTTGCGTGTTCTCCTGCCGAATACGATTGGCTTCCTCCACCTTTTCCATCAATCCATCATAATCAATCGGTATCAGTTCATCATCCTTACTGATATTACCCTTTGCACCATTGTGATCTGGTTCTGATTTCAGATCATCCACTATATCATGAAGTGCTTCCCGAATGCTCACTTCCGGATTGTCATATACCCCTCCGTCAATCTCTTTATATTCAACTCCCATAATGGAATAATCATAACCGCCATCCACCTCCTGTATGCTGATGAAGCGGTCTGCTATCTGAAATGCAAGCTCTGTTTCCAGTTCTCCTTTTAGGGACTGCTTCATTTCTACAAGCACCTGTTCCTTTTCATCTCCAAGATCAATGATTTCATCTCCGTTTTCCATATCCTGCATTTTTTCCAGCTCTGGCTTTAAACCATTCTGCTGTACAGATTGATTGACATCCTGTCCAGAAGTATCCCACACATCTTCCGGTGCAACTTCTAACGCTTGTGTCTGCTCCTTTAAGAACTCCGGCAAGGTAGTAAAACCAAAGGAATCAACAAAATGTGCCGTATTCTCTCCGTCCTGATGCAGCACCACAATATCACTAACTGAAAGAGAATGTCCCTTATAATCTGTCGGGTGGTCTATATTGAATTTTTCATAAACCGCTTCCAGTGTTTCCCCCTGTGTCGGTCCCTGCAACTCGGATAATTCTCCCACATAAATCAGGTTATAATTTTCCATTTTAACGGCATCAAAATTATCCTTTGTAATCCCCATTCTTTTCAGACTTTCTGTACCCTCAAATCGGAACTGTCTTAACTCCGGGTTATCCTTCAACTGATAAATGCCGTATTTATCTGTGTTACCATATAAAAGCTGTGCTGCTCCGATAGGCTCCTTTGCTCTTTTATCCAGTTCCATTTCAGCCTTCATATCCTTTATCTCGCCTGTATCGGTATTGTATCTGACATCAAAGTGGTACTCCTCAACTTCCTCTGACTGTTCATTCCCAAATTCCGTAGTCCAGGCTCCTTTGCTTTCCAGATATGCCGGAATACTTAATTTATCATCCTCATTCATTGCAGAAAGCACTTCTATAAGCTCCTGCCTGTCCATTCCACGGACATTGATTAAGCTGAACTCTGTCAGAGCATCATTCTGTATCAGCAAAAGACTTTCCTTGCTCTGTGACTGTTCCATTTCCCGGTTGAGCTGCAATTCCTGAAGCTGTGTTTCAATGCCGGTGATCAGTTCCGAAGCCATATGGCGTATGGTATCAAGAGAAGATTTCAGTTCTTTCATATCTTTCCCACTGCTCCATCCTGCAATATATCCAAACGAATAATCCGAAGTATCTATTCCAAAATGATGGCATACTGTATAGGCAACACTCTCCGCTTCTACCTCTTTGGTATTTCTGTCCTTTGCAGGAGCCAAAATATCCTGATTGACTTCTTTATTATGCAGCATAGAATGTGCTACCTCATGCACCATTGTCTTTAAAGTCTGACTTTCGCTCATGTTCTCCTGTATGGCGATCCGCTTTTCCTCTGTATGGTAATATCCTTTGGAATCACCGGGTATATCCTCAAAACCAATCGGAACCGGGGATACAAACATCAGGGCATTTACAAAGTCCTCATACCCCTCCACCGTAGATAACAGCTCCAGTGCTTCCAACTCCGGTATGGGCTTACCGTCCGTCTGCGATACATCAAAAACGGATACTGCACGGAATGCCGGAATGGTAACTTCTACTTCCTCTTTCTGTGGCATACCATTCTCATCAAAGGTCATTTCTCCGGTCACAGGATCAATCTTGTCCCTCTCCTCCTTAATTTTATATGGCGCAGGAGCAAGAATACGGATTGCTTTCTCTCCCTTATTCACATGCCTTTCAAAATTCTTCTGCCATGCCTTATATCCGGCTACAAGCGTTGCTTCCGGCTTCTGCATCGCAATCAGAAGAGTGTTGTTAAAACTGTAATTGTGAAACTTGGACATAGTGGAAAGATAGGACTTGTATTTTTCACTCTCAAAAAGTTCCTTTAATCCTTCCTCCAGCTTGTCTGTGATTTCTTTTACTTTTTGCTTTTCTATTCTTTCATCTGCCATAGTAAACCTCCAATTTTTTTGCATGACAAAAGGCAGCCCACAATGGACTGCCTTTACATAATCTCAATATTCAATTAAAAATAGCTGAGCATTACTGCTCTTATTCACTTTGCTTTCTGTAGTAGCTCCCGTCTCCTTTCTTCTCGCAACGCTACAAATAATTTTTATAAAAAACACCTAAGATTTCTCTTAAGTGTTTTCATCCTCATTAAAATACTTTGCTCTCTCCAAATGTACTATACAAATTTTTTCTATTATCGCATAGTTTTGGAAATCTCTTTTACCAATTTTTGAATACATCAGTCAATATATAAGCAAGTTTCATTTCATAATCATCAATTGATTTAATCACAAACGCATAATAAGGAACATCCATATTACCACCTGTTCCTTCTAAAATTGACTGTTTATACTTTTCCCGTGATCCTTCTATTCTTTTATCAAAATCTACATCACCTTTGAAACAACCAATATGTATAAAAGCATCAAAAACATTATTTCCACTATTAATTACTTTTTCTCTACATTTTTTATTCGTTGTTTGAATTTCTTTATTTGATAAAGTTTTTTTACATTCAATAGCAATGAGTTTCAAACAGGATTCTTTCTCCACGCCTAAAACAACATCTATTTCTCTAGTATTATCCTCATTTCCATCAGCAAAAAAATTAAATTTTTTCCCTGGCAATATGTATTTTACTCGACATTCATCAATATCTATTTTCTTAATAATTTCTACAGAAAAGTCCTCAAACCAGTTTTTTAAATAATACCGCATCAAACTGGGCTTAAACGTATACACATAATCATCGACTTTTTCATCAGTTGGCATCTCGTCATGAAGGCATAAAATATCCTTACTTTTGTTATTTACATCAATATTATATTTCCAATATGGAGCGAAATATTTACTAACCTGACTTACAGGGACACGAATCTCTTTCCCCTCTTCATTTTTCCTCTTTTGAAACATGACTCTGTCATAAAAACTTTTTCCAAAATATCCTTCATTATCAATTTGTTGAAAAATTTCACGAAATCGTTCAAAATTGCTCTTTACCAATGTTTTGTTCAGAAAATCCTTATAACTCCCATTGCTTTTTTCTTCATTGGTTTCCAACATATACGCTTTTAATTCAACCCAACGAATATCATCTTCTGTCTTCATTTTTATCGAGTTTTTTAAACAATATGTTGTTAGCTTTTGTAAAAAAGCAGATAATCCTTTAAGTGAAAAAGCTTTTATCACTAAATATATCTTTTTATCAAGCAAACTATATCCTAAGATGATAATCTCATCTTGTATATTTCCTTCGTCATCAATTCTATTTCTAATAAAGTCTACATACTTCGTTCTGAGATCATGAAACAAAAACTCATCATTCGGATTATTGCTCTCCTCATATTTCTTCATATATTCAATCAATTCTTCCGGTGCCATTAAGAAAAAGTCAAAGTGTTCATCAATATCTTCCAATAAAAGCCGAACATCAATGGCTTTATAATCAGGCAAGTCAAGCTCCACCTGGTATTTTATCATCTGTTTTTTATTCTCTTGATTATATCTAAACGCAACTTTGTCTATTGAAAACAAAACGCTTTCACATGGTTGTTCAACAACTTCAATCCTTCGCATTACTTCTCCTTACATCCAATATTGATAAATATGCATCCATATCACATTCTACTAATTCATTTCCATACACCATTTTTAAAGCATTCTCTACCGAACTATCATTGTAAAATACAGTTTTTATATTACTGTTTTCTGCTATATCTTCTTGTGAGATCGGATATAAAATATATTTTTTTGCGTCTCCACCAGATACAAAATTTTTCAAATTGCTTAATCTTTTTTCAAAATCCTTTTTGCTTGGATTATCTGTTGAAATAACATAATATCTTTTCAACAATTGATTTTTTTGCGTCACATACTCTCCCTGTTTTTTGCTTTTAGAAACTACACTTTCTTTTGAACGTTCTATCATCTCTTCAAGCATTTCACATAACATAGTCTTTTTAGAAATAGATGTTGCTTTTTTCCATTTATCAAACTTTTCTTTTTCAATACTATCTATTACAGCTTCTTCCATTTTTTTATTCTGATTATTGCTATCGTTGTTCTTTTTTACTCGTTTTGTTTTAGGCGGCTTATTGCGGAACTGATCCAAAACTCTCATAATGACCTGAGTATATCCCCTATAATTTGTTTTTTCTCTAACCATTGGATGATCATAAACCATTTGTAACATTTCATCTATATATGCATTAAAAGAAACATCATAATATTTTTCGTACCTTTTTAATATCATTCTAAATAGTTTTTCAACTTCCGTTTCTGATGATATGTCTGCAATTTGGTACGTCAAATTTGCCTTTCTAGATTTAAATGCAGGGTCATCTGAGCTTTCCGACTCATTATCAACAGAGTCACTTTCAGCAAATACAAAAAACATATTGCCAAACGTACCAATGTTATCTGTGAAAAGTTTAATATCCTCATACAGATTTTTTCTATATTTTTCGCTTTTCCATGAAAAAACATGTTCATATTCATCAAAAACAATTACTAGATAGTAATCTATTTTTCTCAAATATATTGACACTAATTTAATAACATTATAATAAAATTCACTATTTAACTCCTGCTTCTTACAGCCAAAGTTTTTCAGATATTCCGACAAATAATTTCCTTTTAGAATGGCTATCGCTTGCACTTGGCGAACAACATCACTACTTCTTGCTGCTTCATATAGTAGCTTTGCAAGATTAGCATCTATTGAATATTTTTCTTCAACAGCCATTAACACCGCTGCTTCTTCTTCCGATAAAGCATCATCTTCTGCACTACAAATCAGAAATGTTGCGCATTCTTTTATAACTTTCTGGCTAATACTCTCTAATATTTTTTTCTTCAAATCCGTTTCTTCTTGTTTCAATGACACTCTTCTTGTTATAACGTTTTCATATTCGCTCAAAAATGTATATATAGTTCTTATAAAATGCGATTTACCATTTCCATAATTGCTCCTTAAAAACATTACTTCTAATCCTTGCGCTTTATTTATGTCAAAAAAATCACAAAACTTTTCTGTGATTTTCTTTTTTAATTCGTCTTGATTAACCAAGAAAGAAGGAGTTTCTGGAGCTGTTCCCATTGAAAAATGCTTCAATTCAATACCAAGTTCTTTCATCGTTAAACTACTGAACTTGTCATTAAACATTGCTTTACAATCATTTGCAGATATTTTTTTCTTCATTCATTATTCCCTCCAGTAAATCACCTTTTATTTTAATATGTGTATAGTACTCTTTATTTATAACGTATGCTTTATTACTCGTCGCCCAATTAGGTAACATAAGCAATTCAATTTTGAACTTCATATTTAAGTCACACAATAGCTTCTCCACAAAAGTTACCACATCGTAGCTACTGTCTATTTTCTTTAATTCTATATCAAGTTCTTCTAATGCAACGACAATTCCATATTTAGATGTCAACTTTAAATATGCATCCTGCAAAAATTTTTCACTTGTGAACAGCTTTTTATCCTTATTTTCTGATAAAACATCAATAATCTTAAACATATTTACAATAGGTCTGACCCACCTTATAAAATTATTTTTTTCTATATCCGGATATTTGTTCACTAGACATTCCGCTACAACTGATATGTCATATGTTTTTTCTTTACAAACTATGTTCCTTACAACACTGATTTCCTTACTTTTACATTGTTCCAAGCATTGTGATAATACTTCTTTTAAATACTTTTTCTTTCTTACCAATTTATTGACATCATATTTAAGATATATAATTCCTTTATCTATATCAAATAAACCTATATTAGCAAGATTGCTTCTGTAATGATGTTGAACTCTTTGTTTCCCCTTAACTTCAGCAATTACACGATCAACCTCACTAATACTCATTCCATTCTTTAATTTAGACAAAATTTTCCAATATTCTTCTTCTCTATTTGGTAAGTGTGCATAAGATGACCATGCCATTTCTGTCACTCCTTCTTTTTTATCACTTCATTCAATTCATCTAACAAATTAATGAATAATTTATCCTTATTTATACGCCCTGGTTTCGATAATAACATTCTATATTTATTTCCAAAATAATCTTGCACCTTTTTATCTGGAACTAAAATACGAATATTATATAATCCTTCCTGTGTAATATATTTGCTACATGATCCTTTTGCAAGCCCCCTAAGTTGCATCTGTCCAAATTCAGACGCTAAAAAAAGAGTAAAATAATATGGATTAATATTTTTTGTCTCAATTGCAAATAAGCAGTCACTAAAAAACATCTTAGGGTACCGTTTAGATACTATCCCTATTTTACCAATACATCCTTGTCCAACTCGACCAATTAGTACATCATTTTCATGTAGCACAGCATTTCCAAAAAAATCTCTATTATCGCATACATATTGCTTATTTTCATTTGTAATATATAGTTTTTTAACATCTGTTGTGTGAATAAATCTTACTCCTTTATCTACCAAGAATTCCCTATTTTTTGTAATAGTCTTTCCTCTCCTACATGATTTTATGTAATTTGCCAAAACATCTCTTTCAAATCCTGTACTGCTCATAATTATATTGGTTTCATTTAACAAGTGTTGATACTCTAAATCCCATCTATCAACTTCATTTACCAAAGCTGTTTGTCTATTAGACAACTTGTAATTGCTATCTAAATATTCTATGAGTATTTCTGTTTGAATATTCTTTTCTTCATTTTTCTTCTTCATCAAAATCAAACAAGTATCTGCATCAATTTTTTCAAAACATTTTTCAAAAATTTTTATTACTTTAATAATAGTAACTTTTTTCAGTAATTGTGTTCGTAAATTTTTATATGTGTCTAATGACAAAAAACCATAAGGTAAAATAATACATATATATCCGTTATCTTTCACTATATCGATATACTTTAATAGAAAACGAATTTCTATAGGCAATGCCCTTTTCTCACTTTCATTAATCCTTACTGTAGCTTGGTCATAAAAATTAAAAGGTGGATTTGCTATAGCCAAATCAAATCCTCTACTCTTCACTATTTCATTATAACTTTTCCAGTTTCCGAGCTTAGCTGACAAACTATCTCCGTGAAAAGTCTTTATATACGGACTCTTTTTATTAATTTTCTTTATTAATTCTTTATCTATATCTGCTCCATACAATTCAGCATTTGACCAACGTTTTTTCGCTTCCTCTAATAAGCCACACTCTCCCATAGATAAATCTACTACTGCTTCAATCGTATCATCTGGAATAATACTTACCATATATGCTGCCAATTTGTCAGGAGTGAAATACTGCTTATAATCTTTTACGAGATTCATCTTTTGCGTCTTTCCTCCTACCACACTCTAACTTTCCATCATTCGGAATAAATAACAAATATGTGTCTATTTCTAATGCATCTGCTATTTTTTGAACATTATCCAAGGCTATACTTCTTTTCTTTCTTTCTATTGCACTAATATATGTTCGATGCAACCCTGTCATTTCTGCAAATTTTTCTTGTGATAATCCCTTTTCTTTTCGATATTTTCTAAGATTATCCGCAAATACACTCACAATATCCATCATCCAATCCTCCACATTAATCATACCTTATTGAATACAATAAGTCAACATACAACGCTCGTTCTCTGCACTTTTGTACTACCAATTCATGCTGTTTCACGCACTCTAAATAGAACCATTTTGGACAGACCCTGTACTCCTCATACAACATCTGTCCTCGGTATCATTTATAGTATTTCTTCTTTCCGTTTTACCTTTTGCGACATAAACTTTTCTGTATCTTCTCCAACAACTTTTTCTTTCATTGCCTCCAGCTTCGCCTTTAGTGATACTCTTGCTGAAGGTGCATCTACATACTGTCTAAAGTCCTTATCTTTCGCTATGTTCACTATTTTTTCTGCTATTTGAACATTCTTCGCCTGACGATCTGCAACCTCTTTTTCACTCTTTAGTACTTCCAGCTCATCATCCATACCAATCCCATCATCTCCCTTTTCATCCATATTCAGTAGGGCATTTAAGGCAGACAGACGGTCTAACTTTTCTGCCAGCTCCACTTCCTGTGCAAAAGGTTTCTGCACTTCCACCTTTGCCGTTTCAAGCTGATGCTCCACATTGTCCAATTTGGTCTTTGCTTCTGCAAGCTCTTTTGTCATGGACTCCAGTGCATGATTGATACGGGCGATATTACCAAGCGGATCAGAACCTATTTCCAGATTATGGGATAACTGTCCTTTGACATTCATTACAAATTTGTGATTAAAAGAATCAAAGGATACAGACATTTTAAAGCCCGCATACTCGCCTATCATTGCCGGGGCATTGACACTCTTTATCTCTTTGCACATTTCCACAAGAGCAGTTCCGGCTTCTTTTTTATCTGTGTAGAGCTTATCCCCGACTTTCATGGTAAACTGCTCTTTATCTGCCGGAAGATTTTCCTTTGCAGTCTGAATATCCGCCTGCATACCACTGATACGTTCCTTTAAAATAGTTATCTGTTGTGGGTAGTGCTTTGTGATGTTGTCCTCCAGCCTGTACTTCTGGCTTGTATGGTTTGCCTTCATCAGCTTCAGCTTCGATACCTGTATATCCAGGTCCATCTTTTCCTTGATGTAGGGATTGCCCGTTGCAAGTGCTTTGACCTCTGCATAGGTAAGTGCCGCTTCATCCACATCCTCACAGCTTCGTACCGGAGATTTGCTTGTCATGATCTGACCGATAAATTTCTGCTTGTTCTCGATAAGCTGCCAACTGTACGAATCGAAGGTTCCTTCCGTCACATACCTGAAAATCTTTACTTTCGGATTAAGGTTTCCCTGCCTTAAAATACGCCCCTCCTGCTGTTCTATGTCAGAAGGACGCCACGGTACATCCAGATGATGTAATGCGATGAGTCTGTCCTGCACGTTGGTTCCGGCTCCCATTTTCTGCGTGGAACCAAGCAAAAAGCGAACATGTCCGCTTCTTACTTTTCCGAACAGCTCCGCTTTCCTAAGCTCCGTATTTGCATCATGGATAAAGGCAATTTCATTCTCTGGAACACCTTTTTCCATCAGCTTCTTTTTGATATCCTCATATACATTAAAAGTGCCATCTCCCTTCGGTGTTGACAAATCGCAGAAAATAAGCTGCGTAGACTTCTGTTCCTTCGTCTGCTCCCATATTTCAAATGCTTTTTCCACACAGGCTGCTGCCTTTGAGTTTTCATCATCAGGAAGCATATCGTTGATAAGCCGCTGATCCAGTGCCAACTTTCTGCCGTCATTGGTAATTTTCAGCATATTATCCTCATGGGGCTGTACCATTCTGTCACGCACTGCTTCGGCTCGTTCTGCAAGGGAAGCCACCATATCTTTCTGGTATTCACTCGGCTTTAACACCACACTTTCATATTCTGCTTCCGGCACAGGAAGATTTAGCATATCCGGTGTCTGAATATCTGCACTCTCCTTAAAAAGTGCAATCAGTTCCGGCAGGTTGAAGAATTTCGCAAACCTTGTTTTTGCCCGGTATCCGGTTCCCTCCGGTGCAAGCTCTATGGCGGTCTGTGTTTCGCCAAAAGATGATGCCCAACTGTCAAAATGACCAAGTCCCAGTTTCTGCAGCGTACCATACTGAAGGTATCGCATATTGGTATAAAGCTCTGTCATACTGTTGGAAATCGGAGTACCTGTTGCAAAGGTAACGCCTTTTCCACCTGTCAGCTCGTCAAGGTACTGGCACTTTGCAAACATATCCGAGGACTTCTGTGCTTCCGACTGTGCGATACCCGCCACATTCCTCATTTTCGTATAAAGGAACAGATTTTTATAATTATGTGACTCGTCCACAAAGAGCCTGTCCACACCAAGCTGCTCAAAAGTTACCACGTTGTCCTTCCTTGATGTATCGTTTAGTTTCTCGAGCCTTGTCTGCAAAGACTTCCGTGATTTTTCCATCTGCTTAATGGTGTATCGTTCCCCATTGTCGGCTTTTGCCTGCTCTATGGCAAGTTCAATCTCATCAATCTGGCGTTCTATAATGGCAATCTGTCTTTCCTGTGAAAGTGGGATTTTCTCAAACTGCGAATGACCGATAATGACCGCATCATAATCCCCTGTGGCAATTCTGGAACAGAATTTCTTCCGGTTGGCAGGCTCAAAATCTTTCTTTGTAGCTGCAAGGATATTCGCTCCGGGATACAATCGTAAAAAGTCACTTGCCCACTGCTCCGTAAGGTGGTTCGGTACGACAAATAATGATTTCTGGCATAAGCCAAGCCGCTTACTCTCCATAGCCGCCGCTGTCATTTCAAAGGTCTTTCCTGCTCCCACGCAATGGGCAAGCAGTGTATTATCCCCGTAAAGCACATGTGCCACCGCATTTTTCTGGTGTGGCTTCAGCTCAATATCCGGTGTCATGCCGGGGAATTTCAGATGTGAACCGTCATATTCCCTCGGTCTGGTGGAATTGAAAAGACGGTTATATTTTTCCACAAGTACCTGCCTGCGTTCCGGATCTCGAAATACCCAGTCTTTAAATGCTTCCCTTATGGCTTCCTGTTTCTGGCTCGCTATGGTAGTTTCCTTCTTATTCAGGACTCTCTTTTCCTTGCCATCCTCCTCTATGGTGTCATACACACGGCTGTCCTTCAGATTAAGGGAATCCTCCAAAATCTGGTACGCATTTCTCCGGCTGGTTCCATAGGTTACGTTTGCAAGGGCATTTCCATAATCCGCATTTTTTCCCTTTACGTTCCATTGTCCGGTGACATCGGAATATTGAATACCTACAATGTTCCGGTCAAACAGATGATGTGGTGTTTCAAAAGTATCCCTCATGAAATTCTCGATATATTTCGGATCAATCCATGTGGCACCAATACGCACCTCAATCTCGGAAGCATCCAGTTCTTTCGGCTGTACCTGTGTAAGTGCCTGCACGTTTACGGCATATTCCGGGTGGTTCTCGGCATAAACCTTTGCAGTTTCCAGCTTATCACGTACATTTCCGCTTAAATACTCATCCGCTGTTTCCCATCTGTCCGTCACAGGATTTTGAAAGATAATGCCTGTCAGCTCCTCCTTGATTTTTCCAAGCATCTTATCATATTTTTCACTGTCCATATAGTCAGCTTTGTCCATAAGCAGACCTGCCATATAGTCAAGGTCTATTCCTGCCTTTTCCGATAAAGACACCGCCAGTGCTTCACTTGCCGTATCCACGCTTGTAACGACTTCCGCTTTCTTAATGGTACGCTTCGTGAACATATCAGCCTTGCCCTTGAAATTGCCCTCATCGTCCAGCTTTTCCAAAGAACACAGCAGGCAATAACTGCTGTCCTGATTGAAAGCTCTCTTGTTGATCTGTGAATTGATTAAACCGAATTTGTTGGAAAAAGCATCATACAGCGTATTGAGTTCTGCCTGTTTTTCCTTGATTGCGCTATCGGGATATTCTTCCAACTGCAAATTGATAAGTTCCTGCGTACATTTACGGACACCCACCATCCCCTTAATACGCTCCTGCATGGTTTCCGTCATATCCACAGGCTTCATAATGGAGTTTTCCCGGTAATATACCTTATTGTCCACAAGCGTATAGCTGTAATTCTTTACATCCGGGTCTGCCGGAATAGTGGCATCGGCAAGCTCGTCTGCCAGTTCATCCATTTCTACGGCTTCTATCTCCCCATCAATACGGCTTACCGCTTCCTTTAACTGCTCTGCAAATGGTCTTGTGGTATCGGGCATACAGGTACTTTCCATACCATATGGTCCGCTGACCATTTCCATTTTTCCTACAATCATCTCAGGATGCTGAACAAAATAACTGTTCATGGCAATGCCGTTCTCATCTTCTGACAAATGCACCCATTCCGGCTCCAAGTCCATCACACGGTCACGCTTCTTTAAGAATAAGATATCGGAAGTGACTTCTGTTCCTGCATTTTCCTTAAATGCCGTGTTCGGAAGTCTGACTGCACCGAGAAGCTCTGCCCTCTGTGCAAGATACTTTCTGACCTCCGGGCTTTTCTTATCCATAGTTCCTTTAGAAGTAACAAAGGCAACCACACCACCGGGACGAACCTTATCCAATGTCTTTGCAAAGAAATAATCATGTATCAGGAAATTGTTTTTATCATACTGTTTATCAGCCACCTTGTACTGTCCGAATGGCACATTTCCGATTGCAGCATCAAAGAAATCATTGGGATAATCCGTTTTTTCAAAACCTGTGATTTTAATATCCGCATTCGGATAAAGCTGCTTTGCTATCCTTCCGGTAATCCCGTCAAGCTCCACTCCATAAAGCCTGCTTTCCTGCATCTTCTCCGGCAGCATACCAAAGAAATTTCCGATACCCATTGCCGGCTCTAAAACATTACCTTTTTCAAAGCCCATGTTCTCCAGTGCTTCATAAATACTACGGATAATCACAGGGCTTGTATAGTGGGCATTTAAGGTACTCTCCCTTGCGGAAGCATACTCCGCATCCGATAACAGTTTCTTCAATTCCCGGTATTCTCCCGACCAGGCACTTTTGCTTTCATCAAAGGCATCTGCCAAACCGCCCCAGCCGACATACTGTGATAAAATCTTTTGTTCCTCCGGTGTTGCAAGACGGTTTTCACTTTCTATCTGCTCCAGCGTGCGGATTGCATCCACATTCCTTCTGAATTTTTCCTTTGCCCCGCCAATACCAAGAGCATCATCCGTAATACGGAAATTGACTGCATTTGATCTGTCAATCTGTGGTTCTGACTTTTGGACATCCTGTCCAGAAGTGTCCTGCACAGCTTCTGCCACCCAAGGTTGTTCCGGACTATCATCACTGCCCTCAAATCGTGCAAAAACTTCTGCTTCATGGCGGTCAATATCCCTCTCTGCCATGATGTTCAGATAATCTTCTTCAATCTCTGCCCTGTCCGGCTTATGGTCATATTCTATATGGGTATCTCCATTTACCTCTGCATAATAAAACCCACTATCCTCTGTGGCGTTGCCCAACAGATAGGTGTCCTCCCCGGACTTCCATTCATCAACCTGTATGCAGTTCTGTCCGTCAATGGTAACAGTGTTTTCTTCTGCCGCTTGTGCTGCAAGTTTCTTCTCATGCTCAATATATCTTCTTGTCTGGTTGATAAATCCGTTTAATACAGCAGGATGGGAAGTCACAATCAAATCCCTGTTTTCAATCATGGCATAAGGCTCGATTTCCTTTGCCCATTCCTTGTTATCCGGTGAAAATCTGCCATCATGACTAAGGTGCATAACAGTATTGGCAAGTACATAAGCAACTCTTTCGCTTCCATATTCACGAATAACATCTTCCGCAGTTTCCTTTGGCAGTCGGTATCCGTCAAACTTCTCCGCAATCGCTTTTTCTATTGCTTCTTTGCAGGAAACTTTTGTGTCACGTTCCATTTTCTCCTGTGCTTTCTGCATAGCCTTTCTGGCTTCATCTTCTTTATACGCAGCATAGGCTTCTTTCCCTTCTGGAGATAAATACCTATCCTCCTCAATCAGTTTCCGGATACGCTTTTCTACTACATTCCATGATAAAAGTACCTCTGTGTAAGGCTCCATGATACTGCCTTTCTCCAACTTGATACCCTTTGCATCATGATTTTCATTACTTCTGTCAGTTCCAACAAGTGCCGGGGAACTGCCTCCTGTTCCATATTCGTTTTTAAGGAAAGCAACTGCCTCCTTGCTGTCATGCCCCTCCTTAAAATAATCATAGATTCGGAAAGAGCCATGTGCAAACCCGCTTCCCCTTCCAAGCCTGTGGTCTATCTCATCCTGTGTGATAAAATCCTCTTTCTTAATCTCCACATTATCAGAAGTAGGAAAGGTTTGCTTTTCCAAAAGCAGATTATCAAGTTCTGCTCTAAGCTCCTCCTTTGATATTACGGAACGAAAACGAAATTCCTTCTCTCCGCTTTCAATCTGCTGTAATGCTTTGTCCATATCAGATGCAACAAGTTCCACTCCTTCCGGCGTTGATAATAATTCCACCAGTCTTGAATGAGCATCCGGATAATTACTAAGTTTCAGCTCCAGTTCCTCCGGCATTTCTCCAATCCCATCACGGAAAAAGAAAAAAATATGATTTGCAAGACGATCACGTTCGCTTTCATCCACGAGATAGGCTTCATTTGCTCCCATGTAAGTGCCAGTTTCCACCTGTGAACGTATTTCCTTTTCTACTTCCTGCCAACTCATGGTAGCTACAGGATATTCCAACGCAGATGTCCCATATCCGATGCTCATTCCCTGCTCATCAAACCATACCGATACCTGTTTTCCGTCAAATTCAAAACCCTTTCCGGTAGTACCGTATTCTTTTTGAAGAAAAAACGCCATTTCTTCCGGCGTCTTTCCCTGCTGATACTTGGCATAGATACGTTTTCTGCTGTTTTCCTTTCCACCGCCGCTTCTGAGGATTGTGTCGATCTGATCCTGCGGTATTTGAGTAGAAGGTGTCACTATACTTGTTTCCTCTGCCTGTTTCATGGCAATATTTCCTACCTGCTCCGAAAACATGGAAAAAAGGTCGAGCTGTTTATACATTCCATCCGTATCAATCTGTTCTGCCACTTCTCCCGGAAGAAGATACACCCCGTCCTCTATATAAGAATTAACAAGAAATCTGGCATCTTCCCATGAGATTCTCGTTTCCGCTTCACGGGTGAGATAATTCCCTTTCCACATGGTAAGTCCATCTTCATCGGCACGATACCCTGCCCTTGTTTCTCCTATATACAGCTCTGTAAACTCCTCCATACGGAAAGAATTTTTCAGATAGTCCGTCTGGAGTCTTGCATCCTGCTCCATCTGGAAATAGCCTGCTATCTCCGGTCTTTTATGAACGAAGTGTTTATCAAAGCACAAGATACCTTTTTTAAGGTCAGTAAAATCTTCCTCTTGTGCATTATCCAAAAAAGAACCGGATAATGAATTACTTCCACTATCCGGCTCCGGTTGTTCCTTATTCTGTTCTATTCTGCTGTCTAAATGTAAATCAGCTCCTTCAGCACGATTTCCTCCGCTGACTGTCTGATGTTGTTCATCTTCGCTACCCAGCTCATCTGATCGGCTGCTTTCATTTCCTCGTTCACTCCCTCTTTCTGCGCCATCTGTCCGGTCAGCATTTCCATTCTCTGCTCTGCCTGCTCCTGTGTCTCCAGACAATGCTCTTTCAGAGTTCCTTTCAGAATCATTCCCTGATTAATTCCTTTCCTGTGTTCCTTCAGAAAGTTCTTCCTCATCAGACCGTACTTCGTAAGTGTCCCCTGCGGCTCCTCGTTCGGCATCAGGTTCGGTATCAGATAATCCCCGTTCTTCTCGTATGTCAGTTTCATATGCTGTTTCCTCCGTTTCCATTTTATTTGCTTCATTTTCACTTTTGCGTTTTAACGCATTATAGCGTGGCTTAGACTCATTTGCAAGCTCTTTTTTGGCATTTTTCTCAAGGCTTTCATACTGTTCCCCATTTACCTTGTTTTTTGCCTTATTTCGGGCAATTTGTCGGTCATGGGCTGCAATGGTTCTTCCAATTTCCATCATCACTGGTTTACACATTTCCGTAGTGGCGGTTCCGAGAACAGAAAGTGTATCCATTGTGCTGAAATCACTGATATAGCTGAAATCAAGTTCATCCTTCCATATCTCTATATCCGCACCACAGCGGGATAAAAGCGTGTATGCGATACTTGCGGATAACGTCTCCCGAAGCCTGATTCCAACATTAAATTCGTCTAAATCTTCAAGGAAGCTCCCTTCCTTTGCATAGGAAATTTCCGGAAGAAGCTCCTCATAATAATCTCCGGCAATCCTGGCAGACAGTTCTATTATCCTGCTTTCAAATGGCAGTGTGCTGTCCGTTTTCCCATAAGTTTTTTCAAGCTGTTTTATAACAGCATTTTTATGTTCCTCCTGAAGCTCCCACAGATAAGGGTCACGCCCGCTTCTTCTTGCTTTATGAACATCTGATACATCAAAGACATATTTTAATCTGGGACGTTCACTCTCCGTATCAATGAGTGCGATACCCTTTGCCCCACGGTTGACCCAGCAATTCATTTTCTCATTCCATGTTTCAAGAGAAGCACAGGCAGATGCATCCGGTCTTTGAGCATAGATTAACATCTGCTCATTAAAAGGATATTTGTATAACCTCGCAGCCGTGGTCAGATACCTTGTCCATGCCTGTTCATTTTTTGCAATCTCTCTGGCGGTTTCCTCCGCCATTATGGAGATCATCTGGTATTTTGTTATCATCGACTTTCCTCCTAAAATGACGGTGAGAAACCCACCGCCTTATGCGTCCTACTCTGCCTTTGTCCCAAAGGAAAAAGTTGCATTTTCCCTTGTTTTCGTTACCGTAAATTTTGCTTTTACATCTGCCACCCATAACTCCAGCGTAGAGAACATGGCTTCCACCTGCTCCGGTGTGTATTCATAAGCTGATTTGTTGGCAAGATGCTCCAATCTGCCAATCGCATCTATCGCCTTATTCATGCGGCACTCTCCAAGACGGATAAATTTCCCCGCTTTCGTTTCCTCTGCCTTTGCTGCAGGTGTACCTTCTTCTACTTCTACGTTATTTGCTCCATTGTTTTCGATTACTTCATTCACGATACTATCCTCCGTTTTTTCATAAAATTTAAGGACATACAGATAATTCCGTATGCCCTGTGTTTCAAATTATTTTTCTATATAGCAGCTTCTATCTTCTTTTCTGAAGAATGCTGCTTACGCCCCTCATCCATTTTAGCAACTGTATTCTGCTTCTCGGCAAGCCTGCTCTTTAAGGACGGACGTTCCTGTTTATTCTCTCTCACTTTTTCTTTCTGTTTCTCACGTTCCCCTGCCCTGTCACTACGGAACAGCTCATGTTCTTTGGCATCATATTCATACACATGATCAGAAAGCCTTTCTTCCGGCAACACCTGTGTCTGATTCACTTTCTGCACCATCTGCTCCAGTTCCTTTCTATCCATACCGGCACTTTTAGGGATAATCAGCGTTTCATGGATAGATGACGGAAGCACGAAAAAATCACCGATTTTATCTGCAATCTCCTGTCTTATATCGTCCCTTAAAATTTCTGATGCACCATTAACCTTTGTATCATTTGTCAACACATACATGGTATCCGGTGCTTCCGGAATCATCTGCGCCGCCATTTCTCTTGCCTGCTCCATATCTATGCCATGTTCCTGTGCTAAATCTACTGCAAACATTTCAAGAACAGTTTCGTTCATCCCCTTAAAGCTGAATGGCTGTAAGGATTCCATATTTGCAAGAGCCTGTTCATGCAGTTCCTCCGGTGTAATTCCGTATCTCTCCAGAAGATTATCAGATATGGTAATGGTTGCAGTTCCGTTTTCATCCTGATTCATCAAAATCTGATATACCACCGCCAGATCCTCTATCTGTGTATGCGGCTTGTCCTGCAGAAACTGTTCGTTGGCTTCCTCATTGATGAGCTTACATACAATTTTATCCTTGATACGCTCGTAATCCGTTACTGCCGAAACATCCATATCATGGTCAATATAATGTTTCTCATATGTAGCTGCAATCATGGAAAGCACGTCTCTAAACTCGGCACCATCGTTTATCTGCTCAAAATAAGGGTTCAGATAAATGGTTGGAGTCATATTGCTTTCCTCTGTCTTTACAATCAAACCATCCAATATACAGTCATTATTTTTTACAACCTGATTTACTGTTACATCAGCATCCGCAAATTTCCCCGGAAGGAAATACTTTATCTGCTCTTTTACCTGTTCTACAAAATCCTTATATTCCATTACACTCTTTCTCCCTTCTTTTTACTCTCAGCTTTTTCTGCCAGCTTTGATGCTGCATCCGCATACATCTGGTATCGTTTTTTCATGCCATGTTTATTTGCCGCTGTGATTTCCTTTTCCATTTCCTTACTCATGTTCATATCCTCCGATTTCTTGAAAATATAAGGACATACAGATAATTCCATATGCCCTGTGGTTACTGCTGTTCTTCCTTATTTTTTCTTTTTAGGGAACTCCATCTTGACCTTATACTGTGAGCCTTTGATTTCCTTCCCGTCTTTCGTATAGGAATAATCTTCAATCCCTTCCGGGATAAGGTAGGCATCATAGCTGCCTTTCTTCCCTTTCAGTCCTTTCACAAGAGTCTTTTTTCCCTCCAGCATACTTTTTATCTGACTGTCGGAAAGTACGGCTCCCATTGCCCTGCCAACATTCATACCGCATTTATTCCTGCAGTAAGCTCCGAATTTTCCCTTTATCACTTCGCTACCACATTTCGGGCATTTGCCAAGTGCTTCCTGTGTGCCGGCTCCAAACATGGACTTCTGTTCCTCGCTGATGCTGTGGTAAGTCTGCACCAGATCACGCACCATGTTCTCAATACCATCCATAAATTCCTGCATGGAATATTCGCCCTTTGACACAAGGGTAAGGGCATTTTCCCAATCGGCTGTAAGTTTCGGGGACTTTACCACATCAGGAAGCACCGTAATCAGCTTCATGCCGTCCTCTGTTGGTATCATCTGCTTTTTCTCACGCTTCACGAAACCGTCTTTGACCAACTTCTCAATAATGTCTGCTCTGGTTGCAGGTGTGCCAAGACCTTTACGCTCCACATCATCCCCCATATCCTCTGCTCCGACCCGTTCCATTGCAGAGAGCAGAGAATCTTCCGTAAAGTGTTTCGGTGGTGCAGTGAAATGCTCACTTACCTTTGTTTCCTCTACAGGAATGTTCATTTCTTCGGAAAGCTCCGGCAGCTTCTTCTCCTTTTCATCGGCAGCGTCCTTTTCCTCTGTAGTCTTATAGGAACGCTTAAACGCATCCTCAAAGTCCTTCCAGCCATTTCTCACAACCTCTTTTCCGGATACCTTAAAAGTAATATCTCCACATCGAAGCTCCGCTTTTGTTGTGTTGTAAATGTGTTTTTCCCCGGTGGCACACAGCAGACGGTTGGCACACAGGGATAAGATTTTCATTTCCGTTTCCGGCAATGCCGTAAGATCTGCCCTTGTTATCTCCATTGTGGGAATAATGGCATGGTGGTCTGTAACCTTCTTACTGTTTAACACACGCTTAATATCCGGATGAAATATGATATTTTGTTCAAACAAAATGTAAGCAAAAATTGCATCAATCACACTTTTTGCAGTCTGCTCCATATCATCGGACAAATACTGGCTGTCCGTTCTCGGATAGGTACAGAGCTTCTTTTCATACAGGCTCTGGGTGTATTCCAATGTCTGCTTGGCGGTGAAGCCAAATAATCGGTTGGCATCCCTCTGAAGCGTGGTAAGATCATAGAGCTTTGGCGGTGCCACAGATTTTTCTTCCTTTAATACTGATGTGACAAGTGCCTGACCGCCTGCACAGATATTTGCAACATTCTCCGCTTCTGCTTTACTGTTTATCTTATCGGTGACAGCATCCACACCTCCACCAATGATGTGTGCCATATAATAGGCTTCCTTCTTAAAATTCATAATCTTTGTTTCCCGGTCAACCAGCATGGCAAGAGTAGGTGTCTGTACCCTGCCCACCTTCAAAACCTTGCCGCCATAAAGCACCGTAAAAAGTCTTGTACCGTTCAATCCCACAAGCCAGTCTGCCTGCTGTCTGCAAAGTGCCGATTCATACAAATGATCATAATCACTTCCCGGTTTCAATTCTGCAAACCCCTCCCGGATTGCGCTTTCCTCCATAGATGAAATCCACAGACGCTTCATGGACTTATTACAGCCTGCCATTTCATAAACGAGACGGAAAATAAGCTCTCCCTCCCGTCCGGCATCGGTAGCACATACCACACTATCCACTTTCGCTTCATGCATCAGTTCTTTTAACACCCTGTACTGTGCTGCTGTATCCTTCTTTACTTCATGCTTCCATTGTTCCGGTATCATGGGAAGACTCTCATAGCTCCACTTTTTCCATGTATCAAAATAGGCATCCGGCTGTGCCAACTCAACCAAATGCCCTACACACCACGAAACAATGTATCCGTTTCCCTCCATATAGCCGTCTTTTCTCTCATTCGCCCCAATTACTCCTGCAATGGACTGTGCCACGCTTGGCTTTTCCGCTATTACCAACTGCATCCTTACTCGTCCTCCTTCTCGTCAAAGAAATCATCTTCGGAAACTTTCTCCGATTCTTCTTCGTTTTCATATTCTTCATCTTCTTCGTCCTCATCTTCATCCTCAATGAAGTCCTCTTTTTTCTTGCGTACTACCTTGAAATAATATGCTCCACCGATAAAGGCTACTGCAAGAACACCCATAAGCACATAGGAAACCATAGGATTCGATTCCTCTGCCGCCTCCTGCTCCGGTTCTGCGGTTTCTGCGCTTTCCATATTCTCCGTTTCCCCGGTATCTTCTGTTTCCTCATTCTGCTCTGCTTCTGCACCACTGTTATTGTTTGGCAGTGCGCTCTCCTCTGTCGGAATTGCAGACTCCAGTGCTGCTGAATTTTTCGGTAAAGTCTCACTGTTATCGGAAGTTGTATTGAGAAGGTCATTTTCGGTTACTTCTGTAAGGAAATAAACCATTTCCTCCTCTCCGTCCCTGTCAATAATCAGATAAAACACCTTATCCGCTGCTGTCTGTATGGTATAAAATTCCTTGCCCTGCCCGGACTCCGCTTTTGTGTCCTCTCCTTTTTCTGCAGCATCCGCTTCTGCCATCGCCTGCTTTTTCTGATCTGCCAGACTGGTCTGTGAGGTAGTATTACCGTTACTGTCTGTAACTGTATGCTCTGTAACTGTTCCGGTGGCACTTCCCGGCTTGGTGGCTTCCGCACTGACCGGAAGCTGTTCTGCCGGATTTTCGTCACTGTCATCGGCAGGGTCTTTATAATATGGATTCTTTGTCTTGTAAACCTCAGACATATTTCCGGCATTGTCCATAGCGGAAATCGTAAAATACTCATATCCCGCATCAAACTGTTGCAGACGGATATTTATGGTTCCGTTTGTCAGGTCTGTAAATTCATATCCATTCACATAGACTGCTTTTGCACCGGAATCTGTATCATGTACCTGTATGCTTAACAGTCCGTCGCTGACTGCCGCATTTAAGGTAGGTTTTGTCGTATCAAAGCATTTGATTGTCCTGCTTCTTTCATAGGTATTGCCCTTCTGGTCTGTGACAAGAACATATACGGTACAGTTCTCGGAAATTTCAAGTTTTCTGTCCTCGGTTACATCCATCCAGCTTCCATTCTGCCCGATTTTTGCCTGTATACTGGCAATCTCAAAATTGCCCGTGTGCGCCACATCAGATACAGAAATGCTGACTTTTGCAGTATCGTTGTACCAACCATCCGGTTTGTTGATGTTTATGGTAACATTAGGCTTTTTATAAGCACATTTTTTGTAATCCCCGGCACAGACCTCACATTTATGGTCATAATCGTAAGAACTGCATTTATCCTCACAAGTGCATACCGGCTCTGGCACATCATTCCCTGATACCGTACTCTCCGTTTCCGGCTCTGTACTGCTTTCCGTAGTGCTTTCTGTCTCCTGCTCTGTGTTTCCCTCTGTTGCTGTCTCATTCTCTCCGGTGGAATCTTCGGCATGAACCTCTGTAGCATAGTTTCCATTCATGACAAAGCCCACCGCAGGCATACAGAACAATACTGCTGATAACATAAGCGATAACACCGCTTTATAAGATAACTTCATTTTTTTCTTCACGGTATTCTGCCCCCTTTTCTGATTTCTGTAACTGTTCTTCCTGTTCCTTTTTCCTTAACAGATGCCGGATTTCCTCCTCGCTGACCTTATTCAGTAAAATCAGCCGCTCCAGAGAGATTTTATTTTTTTCAATGAATTTCATCTTCTCCGCATCCTCCGCCATCTGCAACTGCTCCTCCAAGTCCTTCTGTCTTGCCTGCAATCCCGCAAGCTGCTCACGGACTTTTGTAAGCTCCTTTTCAATTCTTTCCTTTGTCATTGTCCTCACTTCCTATGGTTAATTTAATCTTCCAAAACTGTAAAAATGGCTCTGCCAGTATGATGTATTGATGTTTGCATACTTAATCGGATCGCCGCAGTGTATCATCACACCGTTTCCGCAGTAGATACCTACATGACTGACAGGACCCGGTGAATTATAAGTGCCTGTAAAAAAGATAATGTCCCCTGCCTTTGCATCTGTCGCCGAAACAGGAATACACTGGTCATAAATGCCCTGTGCCGTGGTCCGTGGCAGATCATGGACACCACTGTTGGTAAACACCCAGCACACGAATCCGGAACAGTCAAAACTCGTTGACGGGGACGAACCGCCCCATACATAAGGATAGCCCAAGTATTTTGCGGCTTCCTCCATAAGTGCCTGCACCGTTGCATCATCATAAGAATCCGGCGGTATTGCATTTCCTCCGCCACTTCCGCTTCCCGGTGCTTCTCCGTACAGTGTTCCTTTCCCGGCTTCAAAGTAAAATAACGGGTTATAATACTCCCCGTTATACAGACACTCGATATGAAGATGGCTTCCCGTACTGCTTCCGGTATTTCCTGTTGTTCCGATGACCGTTCCATGTGTGACAACCTGTCCTGTACTGACACTTAACGTGTCCATATGTGCGTACTTGGTTGTATAACCATCTTTTTCAATCACCACATAATTCCCGTAAGAAGCATCATAGGTGGCTGTTGTAACAGTACCATCCATAGATGCAAGAACCTGCGTACCTGTCGGTACTGCAATGTCCACACCACGGTGGAACTGCTCCTCTCCGGTAACCGGATTGATACGATAGCCATAATAGCTGCTCACATAGTTGTACCAGTACAAATCAAGTGGTGTATAAAACTGCTGGACAAGACCATGTGTTTCATTATAAAGAGCATAAATTTCCTTCTGCTCCTCATTCATGTGTCCTGCCACAACCACATTCAAATCCACAGCTGTCAGTGTTACATCAAGTATGGTTACGGTATATTCTTCTTCCTCCTCATACTCATATTCTTCCTCTGTTTCTTCTCCTGTTACCGGGTCTGTCACAGTCCTGGTTCCTGTCTTTGTCACTGTCCGAGTCCTTGTTTCCGTTGTTGGCGTTAAGGTCAGCTCATACATCTCGTCAAACAGGCTTTCCACCTCGCTCTGTACCTCTGCCGCTGTAAATTCCGTATGAACTGCCGACAAATAACTAATCAGAGCAAACGGGTCATGTCCGATAGCATCCAGATTGTAGCGGTATTCGTCATAATCCGGATAATCTGTTTCTATGGCATTGATTTCTTTCTGCAATTCCATTTCCAGCTCAGAAAAAGCTAAATCTGCTGCATCAATCTCTGCCGGAACACTCATGTAACTGCCTGCCATCGTGGTACTCATACCCTCCGAAAACATTGCACCACAGAAAGATATGCAGATCATAATCATAACCAGCAGTAAAGCAAAAATGCCTATGGTAACAAGCAGTCCGGCGTGTTTTGCTGCAAGTTCCTGCACCTTTTTTGCAACTGTTGTTGTAAAACTGGCTGTATTTGCTGCCGCTTCCTTCGTATTCTTTGCTGCCTGTCCAGCCCTCCTTGCTTTTGCATACTCCCTCTTGATCCGCTGTTTCTGCAAATGCCTCTGTATTTGCTTTTTTAAGGTCTTTTCCTGCATTTGGGGATTTTCCTCAAGGAATTTCTGATAACGGAATTTGACCTCTTTCTGAAACTGCTTCTTCTCCAGCTTTTTCACTTTCTCATGCTGTTTCTGCAATCGGCTCTTATGGTGCCGTTTTACAAAATGGTACACATCCTCGGCTTTCTGTTCCGTCTTGTGTGCGCCCTCTACTCCGGAATTTTCTTTTTCCACCCCAGCCACCTTGCCATGCGTAAAGTTGGAAACCTCTGCACCCGCCCTGCCTGTTATTACTTTCACAGGATTGTCCGGCTTAAACTGCTTTTCCTTTTTATCCGCAGTCAGAACATATTTCGCCCTACCTGTCTTTTCATCAAAAACACGCTCAAGGGAATATTCTGTTTTCTTCGGAATCTTCTTTCTTGCCGCTTCTGTTTTTCTCCCGGCTTTTTCTGCCTTTTTCTGAAGCCTGTCTAACTTTTTACTTCCTTCAAACTCTGTCCTTTCACTCTCCGTAAAAGTGCTGTCCTTTGTCTGAAAGTCATGCTCAAAATCAGAAGTCCTGGTTCTCTGCCTGTCCTGATATTCCCGCCTGCGATATTTCCCCTTTTTTTCGGATTGGTGGTAAGTATCCCTGCGGTGGTAATCATCCTGTGGCTGGCTTTTCTCCTGCTCGGAAACATTCTCCTCAGTAAAAGCATTATTTTCCTGTGAAAAATCACTTTTCTGATTCTTACTGGTATCCGTATTTCCAGACTTCTGGTCTCTCTGTCCAAAGGTATCCTCTTTCCGGTACTGACCTGTCTTTCGCTTATTTTTTCCGGACTTTTGTTTCTGTTCCGACCTCTGGACATCGTGTCCAAAAGCTCTGTTTTCATCTCTCGGCTGATTTGTGCCAAACACAGCCGTCTGTTTCTTTCTTTTCTCTGCCACTAATTATTTTCCTCCTGCCTTACACTTTCCTCCGGTTTGGTATTCATAATCGCATAGGTCTTGGTATCTGTCGGATATTTATCCACGAATGGAATTACCACATTGTCAAACAGGATAAGACCGGAACCCGGCTCTGAATTAGTCACATGGGCAAGCTGCTTTTCCGACAACCCCAGCTTATCTACAAGGATTGTCTGATCCTTTGCGTTCTGGTTTAACAGGTATACAAAATCGGAGTTACCAAGAATACCCTCGATTTCCTCTGATTTCAGAAAGTCACCCACGTTCTGCGTCAGACCTGTTGGAATACCGCCCCACTTTCTGAAACGCTTCCAGATTTCCACAGAATAAATGGCTGTCTGCCTTTCCTTTAAGAGCAGGTGGAACTCATCACAGTAATAGCGGGTAGCAATCTTTCTCTCCCTGTTCTGCGATACCCTGTTCCATACCGCATCCTGCACGATTAACATTCCAAGCTCTTTTAACTGGTTTCCCAAGTCCCTGATGTCAAAACACATAATGCGGTTCTTACTGTCTACATTGGTACGGTGGTTAAAATAATTCTGAGAACCATGCACATACAGCACAAGGCTATTGGCAATACGTTCTGCCTTGCTGTTCTTATGCTCCAGAAGGGCATTATACAAATCTTCAAGGATTGGCATGTTCTCCGGCACCGGATTTTCAAAATAAGCATCGTAGATATGACGGATACACTCGTCAATGATACCCTTCTCATCATTTTCCAGACCGTCCTTTCCTCCGGCAATCAGATCACAGAGGGTAATGATAAAATCACTCTTTAATTTCAGTGCTTCCTTATCATTCTTATGACTTAACTGAATATCCATCGGGTTTAAGTAATCCTTGGAATTGGTGGCAAGTCTTATCACCTGTCCATGCAAGGCTCCCACAAGGGCAAAATACTCTCCCTCCGGATCACAGATAATCACATCATCCCTTGTCATCAAAAAGCAGGATAAAATCTCACGCTTTGCACTGAACGATTTACCGGAACCGGGTGTACCAAGTATGACTCCATTCGGTGTACGAAGCCTTTTCCTGTCTGCCATAATCATGTTGTTTGACAAGGCATTCAGTCCATAATAAATTGCCGGGGCAGGCATGAATAACTCCTGCGTACAGAACGGCACCAGAATAGCAGTACTCTTTGTGGTAAGCACCCTCTCAATGCCCGTATCATTACAGCCAATCGGTGCAGATGCCATAAGTCCCTGCTCCTGCAAATACTGCATACATCTCAAATTGCAGTTTGCCTGCTGGATAATGCCGGATACTCTCTGAATCAGATTTTCAAGCTCCCTCTTATTTCTGCCGTAACAGGTGATGAGAAAAGTCATCTTGATAATCTTCTGGTTGCTTGTATTCAGGTCATCCAAAAGCTCCAGCGTGTCCTTCTCGTAAGTGATAATGTCCGTTGGCAAAATATCCATGTCATAGCCGGAACGTACTGCTTTTTTCTGCTCCTCAATCTTCATTTTCTGGATATTGGTCAGAGCCGCCTTTAACATCTTGATTGCCTTTACCGGGTCCATTGTCTGCATATGCATGGTAACGGTTAAGTTATCATCAATGTCAAGGAGCTTCTTTAACAGCTCGTCATTGAACCTCGGTGCAATAATGTCCAGATAGTGGACGCAACCGTACATCTTCCCTGCTTTAAAACGGCTCGGATAGCGGAAATCAAAACCCGGCGGTGCAATATAATCCTTTACACTCTTTCCCGACTCTGACAGTTCCTGAAATGAAAAACGGAAAGGTTCCATTGTATCCTGATTGAAATATTCATGCAGGATACGCAGTCTTTCCTTTCCGTCGAGGCTTCTTGCGTGTGTGCCAAGATTCAAAAAATTTTTTATTACATCAGCTTCAATATTATTCAGCTTTGATTTTGCTTCTTTGAAGCCCTTGCACTCCGTACCAAAAATAAGGTACTTTGATTTAATAATGCCGTTGTTTCCCTTTGCAGCCTGCTTCTTTAACATCTCCGAATATTCCTCCCGGATATCATCAAAATCATCTCCCTGCAAAGGAATGTCAAACTGGTCTATTAAAGTCTGTTCATTTACCTGTCTGTTAAACAGAAATAACTGGAACTTAATAGACGGGTCAAAATAATTGATAAATTTACTGTACTCCTCCAGAATCTCTCCCTGATCCTCTATCTCAAGAAGGTCATAGTTGATATCGAAAAACTCCACCATTTTCGTGTAATAGGTGGAAGTCACCTGACAGATGCCGTCACGGAACATCTTTTTAAAAGTAATCGTATTCTGTGCCGTGGTTGGCTTTTCCTGCTTTTTGTCATTTCCTGCAAGAGTACGTTTCAGCTCTGCAAGCCTTCTCTTTTCTGAAAAATTCAAGCCCGCTTTTACAGGTTTACCCTGTTGTTTTGCCTGCGGCTTTTTCTTCAAGATAACGCACCTCCTTCTCTATTTTCTCCCGTTTCTCCAACTGCCTGTAAATGTTTTCGGATTTATAGGGACGTATTCCCGGTGTCAGTATTTTCTGCCGTATCATAAAGTACAGAATCTTCTCAGCCGGAAAGCCGTCCTTTTCATACATTGCCAGAAAGAAAAACGGCAGCATGACTGCCACCATGAGCAGTGCGGATGCCTGTGTGCCGATTGCCCCTTTTGTAAAAATATAAAAGGGGATACCCACCGCACCCGCACCACCAAAGCAGATTAACTGGCGTTTTGTCAGATTCATCGCCACCTTTGTCTTGATGCCGCTTAAATCTTTTGGCACTGCTACTGATATTGCCATAAGCATTTTCCTTTCCTACTAATGTGCATTAAGTATTGATTTTGCAAGGGAGCCTGTCTTAAATAAGCTGAAGCATAAAATGACGGTGTAGGCTGCCACTGACCATAATGCCGTATGAAGATTGGATGCAACCGCCACACTCGACACCAGTACAGAGTAAATGCCTACGCACACCATGATGAAAAATCCCTGAAATGCCAGAGCACACAGTCCCTTGATGTAATTGTTGCCGATATTGCCCCATTCCCGGTTGCTGAGCGTCGCAAACGGAACCGGAGCCACTGAAATATAAAGGTATATCTCTATCATTCGTCCGTACAGAACGACGGTGATTAAAACGGACATGATTTTCATACATAAGCTGACAATCATGGTTTCAATTCCAAGCCCTATCAGTTCGCCTATTCCCATAGTGGAAAGCTGATCATTAAACATGGTCTGCAACGTGGATGACACATCAAGGCTCGTGGAGCCGGTAATGACACCCGATGCACTGGTCACGATATGGTTTCCCACATCAAAGATTGCCATTGTAATGTCAAACGTCTTGCTGAGCAACATTACTGCAACACATGCTTTGATGAGGTAGCGGAAGAAAAACTCACTCCCCATCTCGTGCATGTTGTTTTTATCCATTACCATCGTAATCAGCTCATAGCAGAGTATGGCGCTGATAATCATTCCTGCTATGGGAATCATGACATTATCTGAAAAGTTTCGGATCATGGAAAAAATGCCTGCGTTCCATGAGCTGGGTGTCTGCCCGACTTCCCCTGCGATAGAACCTACCTTAGTATTTACGTCGGTAAACATCGTTTCAAGGTTGTCAAGCACCCACCCCTGCAGCATTTCCTTTATAAATTCAGTAATTTTGTCAATGATTGTTCCCATGAATTATGAGAACAGACTTGTAAGCTGTGGAATCACCGTCTGAGCCACAATAACAATACCGCCGCCTGCCATAAGTTGCTTGACTCCTTGGCTCTTTGCGCCCGGATTATCGTTTCCGTAACCTTCCAGAAGATTGATCACACCCCATACTGCCACACCTGCACCGATTGCGGTTACTACTGTTTTAAGTCCTGTTACTGCTGTTGTAAAAAATGCCATTCAATTTACCTCTTTCTTTTATTTGATTATTTTTGCTTCTGGACATTGTGTCCAAAGGTTCATGGTTCTTTATTCAGTTGTATTTTAGGAATGCTCCTCCTGCCCGTTTACCTCCCCACAGTCAAAGGCTTCATCCACCTGTGTATTTGGAGTCACTTTCATGTGATGCAGATGCTTCACATATTTCTCAATGTCAAAGGCATTTTTCGGGTCATAATCAGACAGCTCTCTGTATCTTTTATGCTTCGTTATATCAAATTTGTCTGAGAAAAAAGGTCTCACGCCCCTAAGCTGCATGATACATTTCCCGCCGTCCATGACCGCAATCTCATCCTGGCTCATAAGCTCTTTTCCGGTTTTCTGGTAATCCAGACCGTAGGACTGGCTTGTACCTCTTGTATCCGAGGTATTGTAAAGGTCAATCGTTTCCTTACCCAAAACTTCTGCCAGCTCTTTGAGCGTGGTCTTTTCCTTCCCACCGAGGAATAATGTGGTATCACAGTTGCCTTCAATCGTGTCAGCGTTGTCCTTATAAATCGCCTTAAGCTGGGACTTTGACTGCAAAATAATAGAAGCTGATATTTCACGGCTACGGATTGTAGCAATCAGCTTCTCAAACTGTGGAATCTGCCCGATATTCGCAAACTCATCAAGGAGCATACGCACATGAACCGGGAGTCTCCCGTTATATACATCATCTGCCTTGTCGCAAAGCAGGTTAAAGAGTTGTGAATACATAATCGACACCACGAAATTGAATGTGGCATCCGTATCGGAAATAATGACGAATAACGCTGTCTTTTTCTCGCCAATTGTATCAAGCTCCAGTTCGTCATATTCCATCAGGTCACGCAGCTCTTTAATGTCAAAAGGTGCCAGTCTTGCACCACAGCTAATCAATATGGATTTTGCTGTCTTTCCAGAGACAAATTGTCAAGGACTTTTTCATCAAATTCAAAAAGAAGTCACATTTTGCGGACTTCCTCACGGAGCAGACGCTTGATTTTGTCCTCCATCGTCTCTTTTGCGGTCTGGCTGAAATGCACACGGACGATATAGGTTGTCTTGCCGATCTGCTTTCTGACAGTCGGGCAAGTGGCGGTGTTGGTTGCGGTAT